>ERZ767310.327-NODE-327-length-30018-cov-5.225411_pt1 | contig 30018 bp, 43 predicted proteins | sample MGYA00374954_ERZ767310 | MGnify/ENA primary metagenome ERZ767310 (study PRJEB28948, sample SAMN06267188) | marine metagenome | isolation source: Columbia River Estuary | place: USA:Columbia River Estuary, USA | collected 2013-07-23 ...
AAGGTGGTGGACTGTCACATTTTGGAAAACAATCCAAAGTAATTTACATTGATACGGAAAACTCATACAGACCAGAAAGACTGTTTGAAATTGTATGTAACAGGGAACTGATAAAGACCAAGCCACAGACAAAAACACAGGAAAAGAAATGTGAAACAAAGGAGCCGTTAAACGAGGAAGAATATGAAAAGGCTATGCAGTATGTTTACAATATCCACATAAGCAGACCAAGAACAAGTGCATTGCAAATGCTTGTTGTTGCAAATCTTTCATCAATGATTTCAGGAGAACTATGCAAACATTGTCAAAAACGTGAGATCACAAAAGACAGTGAGCCAACACATCAGAACCATCCAAAGGCAAAAGATGGAATGAGATTGGAATCACACGACTTTGAAAAAGACATACCAGCAACTCTTGTGATACTTGATTCAATTACTGGAAAATTCAGAAAAGAGTTTGAAGGCAGAGGAACACTTTCAGACAGACAGGTCAAACTATCTTCACACGTAAGACTATTAGAAAGTGTGATAGAGTCCAAGAATATAATATGCCTTGTGACAAACCAAGCACAGGAAGCACTTGGAGTAATGGGAGACAATATCAGACCAGTTGGTGGAAACGTCATTGGACATACATTCACGCATAGAATTTATCTCAAGAAACCACAAAGTATGTCAAAGGATAAGATTACTGCAATACTTGTGGACAGTCCAAACAAGGCAAAGAACGAGGTTGTTTTGGAACTTGGTTCAAAAGGAATACAAGAACCAACGGTTTAGTTACACTTATTAATGGTATATACCTTAGATAATACATGGCAAGATTTGGACATGATGCAAGAACTTCAAACAGAGCATGGATAAGAAAACAAAGAATGGAAAGAGAAAAAGAGGAAAGGGATATAGAAAAACCATTTTGTTGTGTATCATGCAATTTTAGAGGAACAGAAGATCAAGCAAAAATACATGAAGAAAAAATGCAAATACAACTTGTTAAAGCATTTAAGAAATTGAATGTAGAGATGAAACCAGAGAATAAATCTATACATGAAACAATGCATATAAGTGAACGAGATTAATCAATACACTTATTAATGGTATTATGTAGGGTATATCATGAAGCATAAGGAACAATCAATTGGCTTGTAAAGGCGTATGTGATAGATACAAAGCACAGAAACCACAATCTGGTTCAAGATATGCACAAGGACAAAAAAGATGTCAAACCTGTAGTATATACATTACTTGGGAAGGCATATGGTGTCCATGTTGCACATACAGACTTCGTAGCAAACCTAGAGGCAAAGTTTACAAGGAAAAACTTCGTGCCACGTTAGAACAAGAAGTTCAGTAAGGTTTATACGTCTAATCCTTTTTTATTTATTTATGCCTTTGAATAACGAAACAACATTTAGTGGTCACAATTACAAAGCTGATTACAAGTACAAAGTTACAACTGGACTTAAAGCAAATGGAGAAGTGCAGATAAAAGAGATAAGATCAGAAGGAGATGATTGGGAACCATTATTGGAAATCAACTTTAGTATTTTACTGGATTCATATGAGATGGGTAAAAAGAAACATCTAAAAATGGTAAGTCCATATGAGAAGGATCATGAGCCAGAAGTTTAGCATATCATTAAAACAAAAAGTTGACGGTCAAGTACAAGTTACAAGAATCAGAGTTCCAAAAGAAATACTTGCCGAAGAACCATTCTTGAAACAGCAGATTAAAAAACAAATGGAGTCCATGTTGGAAAGACACAACATAAAAGTAATGAAAGACAAAGGCATAGTTGAATATGATTAATGTACCACAAACCTATAAATAGGATAATATATAATCTACTTTATGAAATCAGAAAAATACACCGTTGAGAAATTCACTTGTGAGAGATGTGAATATCAATGGATGCAAAGACCAGAAGCAAAGAGAGATAAGTTAGGCATGAGAATACAAGAAGTAGTTCTGTCTACACCTAAAAATTGCAGTCACTGTAAATCTCCATATTGGGATAGACCAAGAAAGGAATAATTACGAGGGATTTAGGTAACAATAACTTTTTTGAGGAATGGTATGAGTAAAGACTTTGCAAGAAAAGGAATGTGGGATTCTGAATACAGACCAGAACAAATATTTGTAAGAGATTTTCTTGCAACTAGAAACATAACACTTAAAATTAATTTGGAATATCCGATAAGGAATCTTAAAATTGACGGCAAACCGTATCGCAAATGCATTCTTGACATAGCAATTCCTGAAAAGAAAGTGGCAATACGACTTAACGGTGGGTATCATCATGTTTCATCAAGACAACAGTTGAAAGATGAGTTGCAAAAGGAAGCGTTGGAACAGTTAGGTTGGAAGGTATTGGACTTTGACAGTTACAAGATGCCATATCTGTTCAAGGCAAAATATAATGACAAAACAGTTAAATTAGTTGTAGAAGAAATAGAAAAAGAGATGGATGATATACTTGGCTAGATGTCCTATATGTAAAACTGAACAGTATGGATATAATTGGACAGTAACACCAAAGGGTAAAAAATGGCTAAAGAACAAGGATGGTAAATGGCATGATTGTCCTGCAAACAAAAAAACCAAATCTCAAACAAGCAGTTATTTAAAATTGGTATTCAATGATTATGAGTTTTGTGAACTTTGTGGTATTCATGTTTATAAAAAAGAAACTTTGGAAAAACACAAACAATTAGGTGGATTGAGTTTGACAGAACACTTGAAAGTTTTTCATCCAAATAATGAAATACTTGATGACATAGATTTCATGGTTTTGTCAGATGAAGAAAAAGAAAAACATAGAGTGGGTTGGAATATGCCAAAAATAAATAAAAAATATATTTTAAAAAATAAACTTGTTTCAAGAGCAGATTAATTTATATAATGACAACGTTATGATAACGTAATGATCAAAGCTCCTAGAGGACATACTTCTATTTACTTTTCAGACTATCTGAAGGCAAATATATCAACACTACATCAGGTTATGCATGATAAAGGATTTACATCATTCAATGGATTTTTTAACAAATTGATAGTAGATGCATTGCATTCTCATAACAACAAGGATATGATAGAAAAACCAGATGTATACAATGACTCCAACTTGATTTTCAAGGAAAAGTTATTAAAATACAGTGATGGAGAATTGTATGATATATTACAGGCAATAAGTGAGAAAAGGGAAGTCATGATGAAAGAATGCAAAAGACGAGGAATGAAAATATGAGTTTGATTGGGATGGAAGATAACAATGGTAGACTTAGCCCAGAAAATGAACTCACACAATATTTTTTACTATACAGAACAGATGATTTGATTGATTCGTTTGAATCAAAAAAAATCACAGTTGATATAAACGAAAATGAGTTAATTTCAATGGTATTGAATGAAAACATTGATACATTTAGGACAATAATTAGGGATGCAGTTGTAAAATCAATAGTAATGATAAACATAGAAGAAAGTAACTACTTGGAAGTTACAAAACAGGCAAAAATATTCATGAATAAATTAAAATTAGAGTTAATATTTCCCATAAATCTAAACATAAAGAGTTTGAATGCACAAGAATATGAAGGATCACTTGTAACATTTGAATCAAAAGTAAGTAATTGGGCAAAGATAAGAACCGTAACAAAAACTGCATTTTACAAGTGTCCAGAATGTGACAATATAATTACAAGAAAGTTTGTTCCAAAGATAAGGGATAAGTGCAACAACTGCAATATATCATATGAATTTTACAAACCAGATGTATCAGAAGATACAAGACGGTTAGTCTTGCGTGAAATTATAGACGATTTTAGTGATGGGGAATTACCCTATATGGTAAGTGCTGATGTTTACGGCACTACCGTGAAAGAAGTAAACTTGAGTGACAAACTTGTGGTTACTGGAGTTTTTAGAAGTGTTCCACTGTCAAAGGAAGATGGAAAGATTAGCAGACAGTTCATACCAACAATACAGGTAATATGTGTAAGAAATATGGATGATATAGAAGGTAGTAAAATGCCTGATAATGAATTGATTAAAAAGTTTGAGGACTTGGAGAAAAACAACAAACTTGTAGAATCAGTTGTAGATGGATTTGCATACAACATATATGAAAAGAGAAGTGAAAAGAAAGCAATACTTTGCAGTCTAATTGGATCCGAGTGGATAGGTCAGGTTGGCAAGGGAAATCCACCAATGATTCACATACTGTTTGTAGGAGATCCAGATACATACAAGTCAACCATCATGAAATACACGGTAAATGTTTCAGATAATTGTGTACTTGCAGATTCTACAACAGTAAGTAATGCTGGAATAAAGGCAATTGCAGTAAAAATGGATGATGGCAGATGGTCAATTAGAGCAGGATTATTACCAGAATATAATGGTGGAGTTGTATTCTTGGATGAGTTTGGGGATTTGAAAGAGGATATTTATGCAGATCTAAAAGCACCAATGATTGACGGCAGGGTTTCAAAACACGTTGCAGGGGAAGATTTCAATGCACAAGCAGAAACTGGAATACTTGCAAGTATGAATCCAGTTGAAGGTGTTTATGATGACAACAAAACAATATATGAAAACTTGGCAAGATTAGAAAAACCATTAATTACCAGATTTGATATAATATTCAAATTCAGCAAGTCATCTCCTGATTATGATTCAGGTAAAATCCGTGAACATTTCAAGATATGTGACATCAATGGCAAACCAAAAGAATATCTTACTGACAACGAGATAAAACTATTCATTAACTATGTGAAAAACATAAATCCAAAGGTTACAGAAGAAGCCATAGATACTTCAAACAAATACTTTGAGGAACTTGAGAAAAAGGGTGGGGAAAAGAGTGGAACCGAAACAAGAACGGAAAATGCAGTAATGAAGTTTGCAGTAGCCATAGCAAAATGGCATATGTCAAAAGAAGTCAAGAGAATACACGTTACAGAAGCATTGGACTTGTTCAGTTCTGGCATGAAAACACTTGGTGTAAACTTTAAAGATGGAGAGATGGTTACTGAAAGGACACTAAAAAAGACTAAAGATGGTAAAATGGAAGCAATTAGACTTGCATATGATTCAATCAAAGATGAAGATGGATATGCATTCCCAAGTGAGTTGATTGAAAAGATTATGACTTACAAAGTATTTGCAAATGAGAATCTAATATTAGTGGAATTGGAAAGAATGAAAAATGCTAGTAAAATTTCAGAAAAAAACAATATGTATAAAATAGCATGGACTATGTAAGTATAAATAAGATGTATGTTGGAGTAAACTATGGTATTTTTTAGACACGTTTTCTTTAAAAAACCACCAGATCTCAAGGAAAGGTACATAAAAGGTAAAAGACACTATCAAAGTCCAACAGGAAGTTTGCTTCCAAGTGTAACAACCGTATTAAGTCTGTTATCTGATGACGGAATCAAGGCTTGGAGAAGAAGGGTTGGAGAAGTTGAAGCAGACAAGGTAATGGATTATGCAATGAAAACTGGAACTGAGATGCATTCAATAGTGGAAAATTATCTTAACAATCGTGCAGAAGATATGGACAAGAATCCAAGAGCAATGAAACTGTTTGAACAAATGAAACATGAACTTGACAAGATAGACAATATTGTTGCACAGGAAGTTCCACTTTATTCAGATGGATTGGGAGTTGCTGGAAGGGTGGATTGTATAGCAGAATATGATGGCAAACTAAGCATAATAGATTTCAAAAGTTCAAGAAAGAAAAAACAAAAGAGTTGGATAAAGAAATATTTTCTACAAGCCACAGCATATTCACTAATGTATGAGGAAATGACAGGGGATAAGGTTGATCAAATAGTCATTCTGATAAGTGCAGATGATGATACGGTTATTGCATACGTTGAGGATAAGAATGATTACATAGAGCAATTAAAAATGGTAATAGAGGATTATAGACAAAGGAAAAACCTTGATTTTCAGAAGGACTAAAACATATCTCATAGATGAGAATGTAAAGATTTCATCAATCGATATTCAAAAAATTGACAAGTCAAAAGTGATAAACTCTACGGATATTTTTAGAAAGGGAGAGCCTGATGAAAAACTTACTGCAATGGCTAAGGAAAAGGGGTGGATTATTATAACCAGAGACATACGAATGGCACTTCGAAGTCTTATTGATGGAGTTCCAATCATATTCATAAATGATGATTATAAGACAGTATCTTACGTTACTTCAAAAAATCATGGCAAGAACAAATACAAGGATATGTTTAACTATATTAATGAAAGGTTTGGTTACGAGTAAGACTTATTAAGTGTATTATCTAAGGTATAGTATGAAACAAGCAACTACATACAAACAAGGAGAAACTTGCAACAACAAAAAATTTCGTTATTGTGACGTAAGTAATTCAACCTTCAAATGTATCAACTGTGAAAAACCATTCAATAGTGAACTAAAAGATGGTGATCATATTACAGGAAACTGTGATGATTGTGGAAAACTAGATACAGAAATAGTCGTAGATACAATATATAAAGATGGAAGCGTTGGTGGAAACTGTTTAGATTGTATTTCTAATGATGAAGCAACTTCTCAAGTATACAACGATTACAGATGGGGATATAATACAACTACAGTAGAACTAGAGAAAATTGCAGATCTTCCAAAAGAGCAATTGGTTTACTTTTTGAGATGTATTCATCGTACTATTGAACGTTAGATAGGTCGCTTTTAAGACCAAGTTTATTTATTTATAATGTTTATAAACTACAAAATTCTATCAATCTCATGCTTAATCCATCAGCAGAAAGGGAATTAACTGAAAATTATAGACTTTCAACAGAAAAAGCAAGACAATGGTGGAATAATCAAGCATTTGAGTCAAGAAAAAACATAGTGATTGAATCTGATGCAGTTATTAACGATGATCAAGAAGTAGAAGATCAAATTGTTGCAGATGTAGCAGATTCTGACTATGACGAACTTCCAGATGAAACAAAACAAGAAATTGATTCTCAAATTGACGAAGAAGAAGATATAGAAGAAATATTTGAGGTTCAAGGCGAAGAATATTTACAATGCAGTAAATGTGACGACTTGTTTACATCAAATGAAGATCATGATATTCATAAATCAGTAGATCATGGCGAAGAACCAGAGGACTTTGAAGAATCAGAAGAAACTTACCAATTAACAATGAATCCAGATCTTACAAGAGAAGCACTTCGAGAAGCAAACAGTTTGCTAACAGAAACCGAAGAAAAAGAACTTTACGGTGGTTATGACAAAACAGGAAAAATACAATCATCAGTTATGCCTTACAACGTTCCAGCAAAAGCAACTGGAAAATATAATGATAATCCAAATGAATTCTTTTACAGCAACAAAATATTTAGAAACGGAAGTTCAACCGAAAGAAATTCAGCACTTGGAGAATCAAAAGCAAACGAAGATGGATATACAACTAAAGATGATCCAGCAATATGCCCTAATTGCAATTCTGATAGTTTTGGATATATAATGAATGGACAAAGATATGAATTTGAAGATGTTCAATCTAATGGTAAAGTTAAATGTGATAGTTGTGGTGGAGAATTTACTCCAAGAGAATTAGTGACGATTGCTGATGGGTATTATACAGAAGCAAAAGCAAGTGAAGAATTTGACATTTCTAAATATTATAAAGAAATTGTAGAAGATGGTTGGATGGATTATCAATGTAATTCTTGTGGCAAAAAATTTGATCCTGATGATGGATATGGAGACCAAAAAGATTATGGTGTTCTAATACAAGAATTAAAAGATCATCAAATAAATCATAAATTTGTTTATGAATCAAAAGCAAGTGAATGGGGTGTAAATACAAATGATTTATGGGGAGGAAATATGTCAGAAGATCAAGCTGCAATGGCAGATGGATTGGCAGATTTACAATCTATGGATAAAAGATTTTGTAAAATATGTGGAGCAGAAGATTATGAACATAGATCACAACACCCTTCAAATTGGGGAGATATGTCACACGCTGGAAATCCAGATATGGGTAATCAATCAAATTTTGGACAAATCACAGATCATGTATTCGTATTAGATTATAATAGATTAAATGAATCAAAAGCAACTGAAGTTCCAATTTCAGATAGTGATACAAATGGATTGGTATGGACTTGTCCAAAATGTTCACAACAAATTAATTATGATACAGTGATGAATAAAAAATTAATATCATATCATTTAAGATCAATGCATGGATTAAGTGATGAACAAGTTATTAACCTTTTACAAAAAGACTTTCAAAATGATTGGGAAATTCAACGAATTCTCATGTCAGGTGAATCAAAAGCAAGTGAAGATGATTATGAAGAAAGAGCAGAATGGAATTGGTTGACCAATAAAGATCCAGCACCAGAAGTAGACTATGGACAAGTAGACTATGAAGATGACGGTGTTTCAGATATTTCAGTTCCAAACGCAGAGCCAAAAGATGATAAAAATGAATTTTTAGATGATGTTGATATTAAATTAGAGGAAGTCAACTTTGTTTACCCAACTAAATCAAATGAATCAACAAAGTCATACATTACAGAATCAGAGCCATTTGATGAAGAATACGAGGAATTTGAAGATTCTGACGAAGAAATTATCGAGGAAACAATTTCAATAAGAAAATTAACAGGTTATAGTGACAATTCAATTGCACAAGAATTGCACATTAATTACGGTGTTTCCCATGAAGAAGCACTAGAGAAAGTTTACAGCGTAGAGGTTTCAACTAATGATAAAGTCGCACAGACATTTTTCGGCAAGATGTACAAGGAATGTACTGAGTCGGAAAAAGACGAACTTCGAATGTATTCTGGATCTGACTAAATAATGAGTGACCCTAATTTCGAGATGAGTTTATCAGAATTTTTAGGTCAATGGGGTTTTACTATGGATGATGCAAGAAATGTAGCAGAAAGACTAGGAATATTTAATCTAGAAGAATTAAAAAATCTTGGAGATGATTTTTTCTATCATGTGAACAACTATCATGAGGAACAAAGATCGTTAAAACAAGAAGCAGACGATGAATTTAAATGGAGTGAAGAAGATAGAATTAAAAGAGGAATATCAACAGATGATTATTATAAATTGAATGAATCAAAAGCAAATGAGACTCTAAAAGAAGATATATTGAATTTTATAAAAATTCAAGGCGAGATGCCAGCTTATAGTTCAATGTTGAGAGGACTTGGAATAGATATAGAAGAATCAGAAGTAACAAGAATTATTCAAGAACTCAAAGCAGAGGGAAGAATTGACACAGGTTTTCAAAATCGTACAAGTCAAAATTACCCAGAAGAAAGATCTCCTTGGGTAAAAGGTGGTGGTCATAATTATGATAGTGGTGAATGGACTTGGAAAAATAACGAATCAAAAGCAAGTGAAGATTTAACTTTTGCTGGAAGGGGAGAATTAAATACAATACAAGATGTATGGAATGCAATGAGTAATGATTCAAGATATAGTTTGATGATAAAACTTGGAGAATATTTTGATGATGGTATCCTCCAATTCGTTCATGGACAAAAATTAACTACTATTGACATACAGAGAGTTATAGAACGAGATGAATTTCCAGATCATCTTCTAGGTAATATTGACGTAGGATATATGAAACGTGTTGCAGGATTAGAATCATACGCAAGTGAAGGACAATGGACAGACCAAGCAGAATATGAAAAAACCCAATGGATTAATGCAAAAGATTCAGCATTAATGGGAGACTTTGAACCATTTATTAATCTAGTAAAACAATTTGGTGGCGATTGGCAATATGCAACTATAGCAAACAAAGAAGAAATTTTACAACAGATAGAAGGCGAATTAGAAAATTTGAGAGTGAGTATGGTGGATAGAAGAAATTGGGATGCCCTTGGAATGCACCAAGAATCAAAAGCAAGTGAGATAATTGGATATTCAATCAAAGAAGAATTTTACTTGCAAGACCAAGACGGTAAATATGAAATGTTATCCAAAGCAGGTTTGAGTGTAGCAGATGCAACTAAATATTCAACATATTCTCATAGTGAACTACCAAAAGAAGTTAAAGATTCACTAAAAGGAGATGAAGATTCATTTGGAGAATCATGGAGTAGAAAATCTTCCATAGACAAAATAGAAGCACTTGAAAGACTTGGAATTAAACAAGGCGATGCAATCAAACTGTCAGGTGTAGAATTTGAGGACTTTGGAGAAGATCTGCAAGGTGCATTGAAAGGAGATGTTGAAGATGCAAGAAACAGAATGAAAGCACAAAAAGCATTTTTGAATAAAACTGAAGATGACCAAAATCCAACAGGATTCAATAATCAGGTAGGTGGAGAGGTAGACAATCCAAACAGTGAGTTCGGACAAAATTATCCAGATTATAATAAAATTGGCGAAAGTCAAACTAGCATGACAAAATATGAATGCGAACATTGCAACTTAGGTTTTAAATCAAACGAATCTTTATCAAGACATCATAAATCAATACATAAAATAGCAAGTGAGGATATTGACGGCTATAGTGTAGATGCAGGTTTCACAGGTCAAAACTCTTTTACTGATATGTCATCAATTTCCAAAGAAGATGTAACACAAGAATGGTGGAACAATGTAGCAACACCAAGTTCAAAAGCAAGAATCCTAAACAATACTGGAACTCCAGTAGAAAACACATTTGGTTTGCCAAGTTATTATGAATTAACACAGGAAACAAAAGCATATCTTTTAGGCTTAGATGACTTTTCATTTGAGTCAAAAGCAAGTGAGTTTATGACAGAACTTGAACAAATGAAACATGGTGCATGGAATGATGATTTTGATTTTAATCAGTCAAAATTATATGTATCAACACCAGCACAAAAAAGACAGTATCAAATGCAAGGTATACCAACGGAGTCAAATGGAGAACCAAAATACAGTGAATTATATGATGATGATTTGTATGCAGTTCAGGAAATACAGGAAAGCCCAATTCCAGATCAAGTTGATGTATATGATCACGATACATTCCTTCCAGTAAAATATGATGAAATAGTTCCAAATGACTTTAGTTACAGACCTTCAACATGGGGAGAATCAAAAGCAAATGAATCAGATACATTTTTACCAAGATCAGACCCACTTTTTTCAGATGAAGAAATTGTTGGTGGTATAAGAAAACATTACGATACAGTAGACTATTACCAAGATGATCGCCCAGATTTTAACAATGATCCAGACTTTGAAGGAAACGTAAACGGTATCAATGTAGAACCATCACAATATATCCAGAGTGGAATGGATCATACAGATTATGGTAGAGGAGATATTGATGAGTCAAAAGCAACTGAAGATTTGGGTGAAACTGAATATGATATGTTTGATGAATATGTTAATAGTCCGACTCAAGGATACATGGTTTGTAAAATCTGTAAACAAAAAGTTGACAATGTATTTTATGATGATATTGGAGATAAAATAGATTTCAGCTCTACAAGATGGAATCATTTAGATAAACAACATGGAATAAATAATTTTGATGACATACGCAGATATGTCGTGTCAAATGAATGGATTTTTGAATCAAAAGCAAGTGAAGGGCAATTTGATCCTAATGTTGCTGATTTATGGGATGAGTCTGATATGTCTGAAAGATTAAAGATTCTAAGTAGTTCAGGAATTACAGGAGATTTTGATATGGCTATTAATGGATGGAGTAATTTACCATTAGATGTTCAGATTACTTTAGAAGAAATTAACGTGGCAGAATTAAGAGGAGAATCACTAGCAAAAGAAAACAAGACATACACTTGTGACAAATGTGGCAAAGTCGGAGATTCATTCACTGACATGGCACAGGAAGAATGTCCAGCAGATGTAAACGCAAACCACCAGATACCAATATTCGGGGATCAAGTTAAACCAAGAGGTATTGGAGAAGAACATTATTCAATGCATTTTGATCAAGCATACAGTGATATGAATGATGAAAATCCAATAACAGGTTTAAAACAATGTGAATACTGTGATGCTCAATTTGGAGAATATGATAAACAAGGAATGATTGACCATGCAAATTCACACGATGCAGATTTAGATCCTGTCACTGGAGATTCAAAAGAATCAAAAGCAAGTGAAGGCAGTGAAGATGTTTATAATTATGAATATGTAGATGACAAAGTAGTTTGTAAAAACTGTGGAATGAAATTTGACAATGCTATTGATGATGCAAGAGCAATGAAAGATCATTCAGAAATACACGAATCATTGTATGATAAAGAGGCATATGCACATGAAGATGACTTGGATACGTTAATGTGGGATAATGAAAACCCAGATGATAAAGGCAAACAATGGAAAGATAAAAAAGGCAAAAAACAAGAATCAAAAGCAAGTGAAGATTATTGGGCAGATGATCCAGTATTAGATAAACACTTTACCAGAAGAACTGACGAGGATGGAGTTCAAATGACTGTTTGTAATATATGTGGTCAAGGGTTCGATTTTGACGATTCATCTATGATACATCATGTTTCAAAATGGCATCCAGAAGTAGAAGAATCAAAAGCAAGTGAAAGTATTCTAGCAGGAAGATCTATTGAAGAATATCTGCAAGAATATGGAATGACAAGAGAAGAAGGCGAACAAGTTGCAGAATATGCAGGTATGGATTTAAAAGAATTAATTGAGATTGGTAATTTTGATGAAGCAAGACATCACAGAGTACAAGATATGGATGTTTCATATATGTATGAAGAATCAAAAGCAAGTGAAGATATAACTTTTGCAGATCAACATCGTGGAATACAAAAAGATATGATTGAATTTATCAGACGTAGAGGTGGTTCAGCAAGTGAACTTGATATTGACAGAGAGTTTGACTTGTTAAATAATTTTGACAACGAGTCAAGACATCTTCAAGCATTGGTAAATGACGGAACACTTACTATGGGTGGATGGCAACCAGATAACTCTGGAAATGACGGATACACTGATGGTTCATACTTGTATAACTTAAATGAATCACTAGCAAGTGAAGCAGGTTTAGATGATCACTCATGTCCAGAATGTGGATTTATAACTTCCGATAACTCAGATTATGTAGATCACTTAAACGCCCACGAGGATTAATCATGGATAGAACTTCTTGGAAACCAAAAATTTACAAGGCAACAGAAACAGTAGATTATAAAGCCGAAGAAGAAGGAACTTCTGACGGTGCAAAGAAAGGTTGGCTAACTCGTCAGCGTGGTGGCTCAGCAGAAGAACCAAAGAAAGACTTTGTACCAATAGATTGGGCAGGAACTGTAGGAAGTCAACAATCATGGGAAATTCAAAATTTAACAAATGATTTAATGGATTTTGCAAGTGATCTTGAAATTAAATTTGGAGAAGGAAGTGATGAAGTTGTAGATGGTATTATTGAAAGATATGGCACAAATCAATTCCCACAAGAAGTAATCGATATTTTAGAGGATGAAAATTATCATAGTGTAAATCGTGTTATAGGCATTTCAGATGAAATACCAGATATGCCTGATATGAATAAAAAATCCAGTTTTCTCCCAGATTTTGCAGATAAAAAACGTTATGAAAAAATAGTTGATGATACAATGAATGCAATAGATACAACTAAAATAAATGGATTTCCATTTTGGAAATATGTTGGAGTACCAGATAAAATTTTAGAAGATGGAAAAGGTGGAATTGTTATGTATGGTATGAAAAAAAATCCAAACAGTATTCGTAGAGTTGATGTAAAATATGATGAGGGCAGAGATACATACACTGTATCATTCATGTCAAATAGAAACAAACCAAAAGGAGAATACAATGATGTTTACTTTGATCAATTAGGTGGACTGATTGCAGGTAACAAAGGATTGGGTGTTGAGTCATATGCAACTGAAGATGATTACAAATATGATTGGGATCAACTAACATCACTTGCACAAAAAGCATTGAGTGATATTGGTTATGACAAAGAATCATGGGATTCAGAACCAGAAGATATTAGAAAAGAAATGGAAAAAGTTGCATATTCAGAAGAAAACTGGAAGGAAGTAGCAAATAAATTTTACAAGGAAGAACTAAACAAGGGTAAAAAGATTGGTGGAGAATCAATGTATGGATATGGAAGTGCAACAGGCAGAATGTCTCCAGTTGAAGCATGGAATCAAGGAGCAGATGTCTATGGCGACATGGGCTATGATCAAAGTCTAAGAAACCCAATATTTACCGACTTTAGAGGATTGAAATGGAATGAACTTCCAACAGACATACAGGAAGCATGGAAGTCAGAACTAGGTTACTACACACAAGGCGAAGGACTTGTAGATAATATTGAAAAACAACTAAACAGATTTGGTGTAAATCTTGACAGAGATCCAGAACAAGTAGAAGAATCAAGTTATAAAAATTGGACAGGTGGTGGTGCAGAAAAAGAAATTGGGAAATGGATTAAAAGTGGAGTGAATCAGGGAAAACCAAATTATGGAAATTATACTAATGAAGAATGGGAAATGGTACATCAAGAAGAAGATGCAACAGATAGTATGCATTCGTCTATTGGATCATCAAATAGAGAAGCCGATTATTATCCAAGTAGAGATATTATAAACAATGATGTACCTGCAAAAAATCAAGGACAATCATGGCAAAAAGGTGGAGAAGCCGATCCATGCTGGAAAGGATACAAGCAAATCGGAATGAAAGACAAAAACGGCAAACAAGTTCCAAACTGTGTTCCAAAAGCAAGTGAACGTATCCATCGGTTCCAAAGCAACAGATACGATAATGGTAAACAATGTCCAGAATGTAATGGAACAGGGGAATGGAAAGATGTTGTAGATTTTGACTGTCCAAGATGTAATGGAACAGGACTGTTGTCAAAATCAAGTGAATCTGAATATGCGATGGGTGATTATACTGATTGGTTTATGTTATGGGATGAACATGAAGAAAATGTAATACCCGATACAATGAGTTGTGATTATTGTTTCGATCAATTTAATGTAGAAGATAAACAAGGAATGATCAATCATATAAATTCAAAACATGATGCAAATGTAGATCCTATAACTGGAGATACAAATAAAAGTTGGGGAGAATCAAAAGCAAAAGCAAATGAAGAAGGAGTAAATGATTGGTGGGATAGAGTAACAACCGATGGAGGTGACCTAGATATGCAGTTTAGAGGAACACATTTTAATGAATTACCTTTACATCAACAAAATCATTATTTCAATTTATATATGGAGGAATTAGGAAATGACAAATACGGAAATCATATGGCTTTGTATGACACACGACCTGATTCATACAGTTCAAGCGATTTATGGAAAGATGATCCAAGTCTTGGTAACAAGGATCAATATTATACTGGTTGGAAAATTAACGAGCCAACTGTTGATTCGTTTGATCGTTTAGAAATTTCTGGTTTGAATGGCAGTACAAGAGATAATGATATGATGGGATTTTTAGTCAAAACTACTGAATCAAAAGCAAGTGAAAATGAGTTTGATAATATGAGTTACTTAGAATTACGTGATCATATACTTACAATGCAGAATAAAAATCCTTCAAGTCCGTGGTATGAAGATGGATATTTAATGACACGTGCAAAAAATATATTGAGTTCAAAACGATACCTTGAAACCCAAAATGAATCAAATGCAAGTGAATCATATCTTGTAGAATGGGGTTATGACTTGGATTATGATTTTGCAGAAATAGACAATCTTGAAGATGCAAAACAAAAAGCAATAGACAAAGGTGGAAATGTATATTTAGACAATACATTGGTTTACAGTGTAATACCTTCCAAAAAAATAGATCCTGCAAATGACAAGTCTGGTTTTGTTCTTGCCAATCACTTAATGAATGTAGAATCAAAAGCAAATGAAGATGCATCAGATCAATGTCCATATTGTGAAGGAGAAGGATGTGAAGATTGTTTACAAACAGGATTAGTAGATGGGAAATTAAGAGATGTAAGATATCCAGAATTAAAAGAAGAAGGTGGAAACCCAAACCATGATCCATCCAATGGTCAATTTACAAGTGAGGGTTTCGATCAAGGCTTGTACGGATATGTGGATGCAAAATGCAAGACTTGTGGAATAGAATTTGACAGCATACCAGATATGGATGACCATTATGCAATGAACTCAGACCATATTAGTAATTTGAATGATTTAGACAGTGACATACCAAATAGTGATTAACCATGACAGAATTTGAAGTTGATGAAGAATACATCGAAGAAGTAAATACATCTTACGATCAAGACAAGGAAATAGGAAGCATACCAAGTGCTTACTTTGCTCATTCACAACCAATGAATGCAAAGAATGGTGGAGATGAAAAATTCGAAAGCAGAGACCAACAAAAATGGTATTATGCAACGGATCAAACTTACTTGGATGATGAACCACATGAGAATAGAAAAGTTGAGGGAGAAAAACTTAACAAAGACGGAACTGGTGTTAAACGAGCAACAAGAGGACTAGATCCAAAAAAGACAAAGGCAAAGGTATTGCAGTTTGTTTATGTATCAAAAAGTGAATGTGAAATTTGCAGACAATATGACGGAATGGCATTTGCAACAGATTCTCCAAACAGACCTATCATACCAAGATTGGAAAGTCAGGGAAAGAAAGGCACAAGACCATATACCCATCCAAACTGCAAGTGTAAGTGGGTTAGACCATTCAGCGATGCAGGAATTAAAAACTTTGACGATATGGGGTTATTTGATGACGGAAACAAATCATTGGGTTATAGTGGAGAAGCAGAAGCACATGAACTTAAACAAAAAACCATAGATTCTATAAAAAAAGAATACGGTAGTTTAAAATTTGATGAAATGAATAAAGAAAAACAGTTAGATGTTATAATATCATCATTGTTAAAAAAATTACAAGTGGAATCATTTGATCCAACCTCACTTCCGATTGCAAGTATGATAAAAATGACCTATGATGCAATAGAACCAACTCTTGCTTTACAATTGGCTAAAATGTCACATAGAGATTCCAATGAAGTCAGGGATTTAATTGATGACATGGTGGGAGAATCACTGTCAAGTGAGAGAAAGCATAGCATTGTACTTGAACATAATTTGGACTTTACATTTGAAAATCTTTTAAAACTTACAGTAACTGCATTGGAACATGATGTATGGGATGAGAATACAAATACATTGGTTGATCCAACATTATTGGAGGATGGAAAACAATCAGATAAATCTGAATCAGATGAAGGCGAATTTGGTTTTACAGATGATGAATGGAATGGTTTTCCTGAAGAAATACAAGATCAATTGGCAACAAAAGTTTTCAAGAAAGAAGGACTTGATGACGAAGAACAGTATATGCCAGACGTATACAATATAGATCCATATCCTCACAGACACGAGTTCATTGACAATGTTTGCATAATTTGTGATTATGTGTTAAAAGCAAGTGAATATCATCCATTAGAGTTAGACATTGTTCAAAAATATGAAGGATCTCCTATACAAGTAAAAAATAATATGGCAAAAAACATGGGATTTAAAAATTGGAAGGAAATGATAGGCAAATTAAAAATGAGAATAAAATTAGATGAAAATGGTGATACATTCGAGGAACTGTCAGATGCTGAACGTAATGCATGGCTTAATATCTTTGAATTAGATCCAAATACATCTTCATTATATGAATCAAAAGCAACCGAAGGTGGCAGAGGAAGTGGTAGAAAAGGACATCAAAAATGGATGCTTGGAGCAGAAGCAGATCCAGAAGAATGTCCAAACTGTATGATTTTCACGGAAAAAAAGAACGGCAACTGTCAGATTTGTGGCAATTCTTATTAAATAGAAAATCACAAAAGTATTTATAATGGTAAACAAGAAAGTCGAGACTTCTAAAATTAAAGTACGATTGGGTGAAGCACTTTCTGAAGGCAAATGTTTTGTTTGTGGAAAGGGAAAATCCAAGAAAGGATTCACGGTTCATCACTTGTGGTATCTTTTTGATGATGTGACTTATGACAAATATCCACATGATACGGCAGGACAGTTAAGATATTATCAGGACTTGGAACCAGTTGTAATGAAAGAGATGAACAGATTTCTTTATCTGTGCAATACGGATCACGTAGCACTTGAACGACTTAACCGATATGGAGAGGAAAAACTTGCATCTCTAATCAATGCATTGTTAATGACAAAGACAAACCAAAAAAACAAGAACCTAAAAAAATTACTTGGAAACATATTAGACCAGTAAGTATATATTCATAAAATCATATTGACTTTAATGGCTATGTGTAAGATATGTAGTACAGTCAGAAGAAAAGCAATAGGAGATTCTTGGGATAAGCAACTTTGTTATGATTGCTATATCATGACAGATCATTTTACTTGGAAATACAGATGGGATATCCATTCATACACAACCAACACTTTTATTAAACGAAAGTAGTGTTAGATTGGGTAAAATTTACAATGATTCGCCATTGTTGATTGTTTCACGCATTTGACAGTATGCACCCAGAACTGTCATTCTTATTAATGATAAAGTTAAAATTAATATGAACTTGCCAAAGCAGGATCAATCGTTAGGTGTTCGAAAGCCTTATCTAACTTTCGACCCTAACACATAGTTTATATTATTGAAAAGTATAACCTACATAATGGACATACCTGCAATTAACAGATGGGCAGATTTTTGGAGATATACAGTTGGTGTAAACGTAATACCAGCAGTTGGAGTAACAAAGAAACCATTAGTTTCATGGAAGGAAGATAAACGTGGAAATTGGCAGATAGAACCAATACCAAAAGAGTTACATGACGAATGGAAGCAAAAAGGTATGTTCAGAACTGGAATGGCAGTTATTTGTGGAAAAGTGTTTCATAACGAGGACAAGAAAGATTTGTACCTATGTGCAATAGACTGTGACAACAAGAAAGGTATTGATGTAATGCATAGTAAGGGAATTGAATATCTTTCACAGCAAACACTTGTAGAACAGCATGACAATCCAAACAAGGCACATTTCTATTTCTATACACATACGCCAATGCCAAAGAAATCAAGTGATGCAGTAAACTTTGAAATCGTTCAAAAAATGGAAAAAGATGAGGTTCCAGCAATCGAGATGAAAGGGGATGGAACTCATGGAATAATGTATTGTACTCCAAGTCCACACAAGGATGGAAGCAACTACAGAATACTTGGTGTAAAAGAACCAGTGATACTTGATGAAATTGGAGAAGTTGTAAACAAGATATGCGATGAATACAGTCTGGGAAAGGGTAAGGGAAATCTAGTTCCAATAAAAGTTCTAACTGAAGATGATACAAGGGTTTTGGCAGGATCAAACAGACATGAGGCAATAATGAGATATGCAGAAAGCATACTTCGAAAATATCCAGATATGGAAAAGAATGTATTTACAGAAGTCATAAAGGCAAAAAACAACCTTATGTGCAGTCCACCACTTTTGGAATCAGAGTTGGAAGTTCAGATAAAATGTGCAAGTGAGTTCATATCAAAACAGATTCAAGAGGAGGAGGAAATAAGACGAGAAACCAAGCTGGTATACGGAACAACGGAATTTTGGAATGTCATATCAGATTACATAAAGAAACACAAGCCAGAAGGTTCATATGTAAAATGCTGTGATTGTAAAAAAGATATACAAGAAATTGATCCGTTTAGTAATAATCATAGAGGTCATAAGGTTATAATATTTAAATAGCATATAAAGTGATAAATCCTATGGCACAAACAAGTCAAAATGGAAAATTGGGTAGACTTAAGAACGGTGTCTATGAAAATTATGCAGAAAACTTGGTAGTTGCAACTACAGGAGCATTTGTAAATGCATTAGATGTTGATTGTAGAGCAGTATCAAAAGCCAATATTGTAATACATAATGATGCAAGTGGGGATTTGGACTTTAGAATTTTAGCAAACATTAAACCAATTGGTGGTATTGTTGCACCAGTAGCAACAGAATCTACAAACAGAGGAAATGGTTGGATTATTTTATCGGCAGGAAGTGTTGCATCATCAGCAGCTCCAACTCAATACAAAGTAGATGAAACTTATACAAAAGTAATTGTTCAAGTTAAACATACCACAGCAACAACAAACACAGATATTTATTATCGTGGTACTAGAAGTCAATAAATTTTATTCTTTCTTATAAATTCAATTTCAGTCTCTAATTCTTGTTCACGAGCCTCAAGATTCTTTTCCCATTGTTCTAACTGCATTTGTTTTTCCTTCAAAATTGCACAGTTTGGACAGTATTTTGTTCCAAGTAATTCATGGCTCATAATCTATTTTTCACAAGGATATTTAAAAACATTAAAAATTAGTGATACTTTTAAGTAAGTATGACGTAGTAAAAACTTGGTAAAAAGAGGAACAGAAAGTGGTAAACCTAGTGAGGAAACTCCAACAGTAGGGGAATCATTCAAAGAAGCAGAACAAGAAAGACTTGAAGAATCAGGCGTTACACATATTTCAGCAAACAGGGGAACTTCAAAAATTCCTGTAGAAGATACTGTTACTGAAAAACGCAAAGAGTATGAAGGTAAAAAATCTACTAATAGAGGAACTTCAAGCGAATAATATTTTTATATCAATTATAATGAATTAGTTTGTGGAAACACAACCTTATGAGAGTCAGAGGTCAACGAAAGTTGATATTCATGTGGGTCGGTGTTGGTATGTTTACCCTTTATCATATAATACCAACGTCATGTCAGGTTGAAACTTTATACAGAATTACTTCAACCTGATACATTTATTTCAACCACTTTGGTGGTGTACGTTTTTTGTAAGATATGATTGATTTTTTTGAAGTATTGTAATAGTTGCGATATGACTTTACAACATCATTTTTGATCTTGCATTCATTTGGCATTGCACGAGCAAAACGAGTACGTGGTATATTGGGCAAGTCAGGAATTGGCAAATTCTTGACAGCATCAAATGACTTGTGATTGACATCCTTGTCATAACGATATTTGTATTCGTCATTGAGATGTGAGATAAAATCGATAAGCCAGTTGTAATTTTCTACAGAGTCACGCAACCAACGATTGCATGGATGATTGATGTGAGTAGACTTGTAAGGAATGTCATAATCATAACCACCTACAATATGATGTGTAGTACAAATCATTTGTGCAGTTTCTAGAATCATTTTGACAACGTGTTTGTCACAATGTGACATGGCACAAACTTTTGGATCGTCATCAAGTACGAATATGTTCATACATAATCTAGGGTAATGGGATATTTATAGTTTAAGAAAAATAAAATAAAAAGATTAACCACCAGCAACTGCTGGTTGAAATCTTAACTCTTGGGATGGTAACACTTTAGTTCTGAGAACTTGTGCTACGGTTGCAGGGAAACCTTTTGGAGTTAATCTGACATATTCGCCATCAACAACTATATTGACTAGTTGTGAAGCTTCTTTAAACTCACCAATTCTTCCCTTTGATTCAAGAAATTCTTGAAAGAGATTTCCGATAGATTTCTCAGTAATAACTTCTTGCTCTGGTTGAACTTGTTGTAGTTGTTCCATGATAAGATAAGGTTACTACTTCAATATAAGTGTATGTTATCTAGGGTATTGAAAGTAACATATATTAACTAGTATACCCTACATAATACATGATTCACATAAACGGTCAAGGACTACAAAGAAAATACAGTAACGGTGCTTCAAGCACTTTGAAAACCAATGCTGAAAAAAGTCAAGCACAAAAAGACAGAGATGCATTGAAAAAAGCAAGTCTTGCAAAACGTAAAGCACGAGAAGCAAGAGCAGAAAAAAGAGAGATGCGTTTAAACAATGCAAATCCTGAAGTTGCAATAAAAATACTTGAAGAAAATCCAGAAAAAGACATCAATGTAGCACAAATCCAAAAAGAAGCAATGAGTAAAACCAACGCATTGGCAAGAGAATTTGGATTAAGTCAACCAAATAACCCTGAAGCATTAGCACATGATAGACTTCATTGTTCTGCTTGTGATAGAAAATTAGATCATCCAGATGCACATAAATCAGTTGGTCTTAACGGATTATTTGAAGATGAAGATGTCAGATTGTTATGTTGTTGGTGTTTCGGAAAAATGGGAGAATCCGATATTAAAAATACCATGTATAGTGGAAAAGAAGCAGATGCAAAAGTAAGACTTCAAGTATACAATCCAATTGAATCTACTAAAGCAGAAATCGATTCATTGATTGAGTCCAAAATGATTCAAATGAAATCAAAACTCAAAAAATGGCAACAAGATGTAGCATTAGTCGGAAATATCAAACATGATTACTTGCAAGAAGGAGATCAAATAGAAAATTCTGTTCTCTACAACGCCAAGACAAGGTATACTGCTTGTACTTGGTAAACATATTTTAAAAAAAGAGAGAGATATTTTATTTATTTTAGAATATGATTATAGAAAAAAAGTAACGTAGCTAACGTCAATACAACGTTATTATGACGTAGCTAACGTTGTTAATAATAAATATGTATAAATATTATTAAATTTTAGATATATCATGTTTAGTAAGAAAGAATTACCAGCTTTATCATTGATAAATGCTGAAGCACAGCATGAGTTTTGGAAAAGAGATCTAGGTTTTGCAGAACAGTATTTGAAATATGTATATACTTTTCAAGGTAGAAATTTACCAAATTATGATAAAATTTTGAGTATAGCAGAAAAGGATGTTGAGGTTTCAAAGAAAGGATTAGCGAAATCCATAAAGACTTTGGAAAAAGCAAAAAAAATATAAAGTATGTTTGAGGTATAGTTAGAATGGGAAGATTTACACATGGTGGAAAATCCAAAGGTGGAACAGATTCTGAAGAATTTAACGAAGCTATGGAAAAAGAAGCAGGTTCTGTTGAATGTTTTGTATGTCATGTAAAACAAGGTCAAGGCAAGAAAGGCGATAACATTAGTGTTTGTATTGAATGTATAGAATATGTATGCGATGATCATGAATATAGACATCCAAATTGTTCTAATGGTCGATAACAATACACTTATTAATACCATATACCCTAGATAATACATGAACAAACAAAGAGTTTACATTACCAGTGGAGTCAGTGGAAGTGGAAAAAGCACTTACATTAAAAACCACAATCTTGATTCAGTTTCAAGTGATGAAATCGTTGAAAATTATGCAAAAGAAAACGGCTTTAACTATACTGAAGCATTTGATGAGATCCAATCAAAAAAATTATTTGGAGCAATCAACAGCATCTTCTTTGATAACATTGTCCACAACATTAAAAGTGGAAAAGACTTTGTAATTGACAGAACTTCATTAAATTCATACACTAGAAAATCACTCGTTGAGTTAATCAGAACCAACGGAGATGTTGAAATCGTAGTGGTCTACTTTGATATTCCAAGAGAAACTATCATCAAAAGATTAAAAGACAGAGAAGCAAAAACTGGCAAAGGAATCCCAGATTTTGTTATCGAGAAACAATTTGAAAGTTTTACAAAACCAACCTTTGAAGAAGGTTATGACAGATTAGAAGTAATCAAATCATAACACTTATTATATCTATTATCTAAGGTATTATCATGAATACAGAGTTTCCACGAGTAACTACAAGAGGTCATTTTGACTTGAGAACTGGCAAAGATCTTGGAAAGTCAAACAGTTATTATCTCTATCCAAGTAAGAAATTTACAAGTATTACAAAATCCAAAGAGATTGTAATATTCATTCATGGTATGAGAAACAGCAGATGGGGAGCTCAGAATGGTGGAAAAATACTTAGAAGAACTTTAAGAAAAATCGGTTACAAAAAACACCCTGTAGTATCATTCAGTTATGATGCAGATGTAAGGGAAGCCCATAAGCCAGAATGCTATGATAAAGTCCTTAGAGTTGCAAACAAAATTGCAAGAAAGAATGGCAAATTACTTGGAAAATTTATCGATGACTTGTACGAAAAAAACCCAGAAATCAAGGTTCATTTAGTAGGACATTCATTAGGTTGCAATGTTGTAGAGCATACAAAAACCAATGTAACTACAATTCATCTTTTAGGAAGTCCAGTGGAATCAAAGGTTGTAAGGGAAATTGGTAGATATGCAAAAAATGTAACAAATTACTATAATCCTAAAGATGATGTGATCAAGGAAGGTGTGGATAAAGGGGATTTAAAAAAACCTAGTTGCTTAAACAAAGTTGACATTAAAAATGTAAAGTCCAAAAGATGCAATGCAGTACATCATGGGTTCAGTGCTTATGCAGAAAAAATGAGGAAATTTCCATGAAACATTTGAAGGACAATAAAATGTCATATACACAACATTGGTGGAGAGCAATGTCAATGAGTGTAGCATTATTCATTCATGCATGGATACCAAATTTATTAAAAACTTATGCTTCTGACAAAATGAATGACGACTAACAAGGTTATATAGTAGTCTATTTAAATAAACCTAAATGCCTATAAAATTTTTAATCGGAGATAATATTAAAGACCCACAGGAACTGGATATTCCAAGAGGATTAGAACATCCTTCAACTGGAGATGTTGTCTTAATCAAAAAGGGTAAGAAAACCAAAACTTATGTTGTGGATTCTATTACACATAAAATAGATTATGACATAGCAATAACTAGTGGAACTACACACATTAGACTCAAAGAGTTGAAAGATTAATGCCACTTACAGGAAAACTGTTAGAAGTATCAAAGATACAATGTCCTATTTGCAAGAAAGATTATGGTAAGCATTCAAAGAAACAGAATCTAAAATGTCTTTACACATCAAATTGGAATCTTTATGATCTAATCAAACATTACAATGAACTGGAAGCAAAGAACAAGGAACTGTCAAAACAATTGGGTTTAGATGATGAAATTGTAGAGGAAGTTGTAGAGGAAAAAGATGCAAAAAAAGAGTAAGCAAAAGGTTACTAAAAAAAAGAAAACAGTAAAAAGAAAAACAAAACGAAAAACTTCAAGATATAGTGCAAAAATAGGTTGTTGGAATTGCGATGAAGTTTATATGATTAAGATAGTTAAAGGTGTGAATGTTCCAGAATATTTACAAAATATAGATCCACCATGTAGAAAATGTGAATGTAAGACTTTGAGAATATTTGCAGAATACAAAATGGAAAAAGAGATATTAAGAGAACTAATTCTCCATGCAAGACTAGAACAAACACACGAACATGATAATACTCCAACGGATCATGTCCACTATGGATAAGGAAACTTGTGACAGATGTGGACATGATATGGATAAGATTACAACCTGTCATCTAATATGTCCAAACTGTGGAGCAAACTATGATTGTTCAGACAAAGGAAGTGTATGGTAATTGTTAAAACACCTAATTCCATGCAAAGTACACCCAGAAGGAAGAATAGAGATAAATCTAAATCGTCAGTTATATTGCACACTTTGTCAAAATATGGTTAGTGATTACGAAGTATTTAGAACAGATTCGGATAGGGATATTTAGGGAAAAAGTTATTAACTATTCATTAATTTAATTTGTATTGAAACGAGTAGAATCTCATAGTGTTTGCTGGTTTTGTGACGAACCATGTGAAAAATTCTGGTATTGGCATTTGAAATGTAAAGACGAATGGATGGAGAAAAACCGATGAATGGATTACCAAATAGAAAATATAATATAATATATGCAGATCCACCGTGGGATTATGGAAATACAAAAAATCTAAAAGGAGAATTTTGGGGTGTTGCTGAAAGACATTATCCAACAATGAAATTAAAAGATATAAAGGAATTACCAATACAATCAATATGTGAAGATGATTGTTACCTATTCTTATGGGTAACTTCTCCATTTTTGGAGAAGGGATTTGATGTATTAAAGTCATGGGGATTTAAATATTCAACAGTAGGATTTGTATGGGTTAAGACAACCAACGATGGCAATAGAATCAGAACTGATGGACTTGGAAAGTTTACAATATCAAACGCAGAATATTGTCTAATTGCTAGAAAAGGTAAGTATTGGCGTGAAGCAAGGAATATACAGCAAATAATACAGAGTCCAAAACAAAAACATTCTCAAAAACCAGATGAAATAAGAGATAGAATAACGCAATTATGTGGAGATATTCCTAGAATAGAATTATTTGCAAGGGAGAAAGCAGAAGGTTGGGATAGTTGGGGTAATGAAGTATGAATGTATGGAATAAATTTTGGAATTGGTATGAAAATAAAATACTAGGAAGCATTGTAATCATTGCAATTATACAATTTATTCAAATTCCACATATGGTATGGAATGCAGATATGATGCTAGAGATGGGAACTATATCACGAGTTCATCCAGTAATCGACTGGTTTTTGTATGGTGTAGACTTGATTGAGATAATTTCAATAATCAATGTTGGAATGATTATGATAAGTTTGATAAGAAAAAGAAATAGAAAGAGTTAAATAATTTCAATTTTATATTTAAACGTATTGGAATACTGTGATGTTTGTACTAAAGGATTTCTAACAGAAACAGAAGTTTTGAAAACTGAGGAGGGTGGACTTGTTAAACTGATTTGGTGTTCAAATGCATTATGTGATTACAACGAAAGAAAACAAGTTTTCAAAAACTATAAATAACGAACTACCTTAGATAATATATGATACAATGTGATATATGCAGTAAAATTTATTCCAATAAAGAATACAAATCTTGCCCTAATTGCAAGTTCAACAGTTGTGGAAAAGAAAATACACAAGGCTTGATTCAAAAGGACTTGTTATTGGAATTTCCTGAAGATAAAAACAAACAACTAACTAGCGAATGTCCAAAATGTAAAGGAGTTACCGAATGTTCAGAATGTGAAAGAACTGTCGAATGTCCAGAATGTAAAAAAATATTTGAGTATTATCCAGAAGATCCATGCCCAGTAGGAGAGGAGGGTTGGTGTCATGATTGTTTATTTGGAGTGTGTGATTATGACGAATAATTGCCAGAACGTGGAATGCAATAATATTGGCAGGGAAGTTCGCGTAAAAATGGTTATGGATTGGGGAGAGGAAAGGGAAGAAACAATATACTTGTGCCAAATATGCATAAACTTGCAGAATGCAATTAATGGGGGTTTAAAGAATTGATGCAAGATCCAAACCTACCTTGGGGAGTAACTTCAAGTGATACAGATGGATATGATCCAACTTGTGGAAACTGTGGACATTTATACAGTGATCACTATGAAACAGATGAAGAATTAGACAGACAACAATTCAACTACAAGAAAGAACTTGTTGAGGAATTACTTAACAGTGATAATCATCATGAATCTTCACAAATACAATACAATGCAGACGGAAGTGTATCTCATGCTTGTGACTGTACGAATGGGGGAAAAACACAGGAAGAAAAACTAAAAAACCAATGTGATTGTACTGGATTTAATGAGGGTTATTACGAACCTGAGTGGGAAAAAGATGAATAGAAAATACATAGGTAAATTCAATGAATACCTTGATAGTTACAAAATCCAACTGAAATTTGCACCAAAATACAAGGACAAACAATTCACAATGAATCCTGTATATTACCAACTAATGGGAAAGATAGATTTATTAGAGAAACTGATTAAGGATTTTGAGCAGGTATGAAGTGGAGAAAAAAGAGTATAACAGAAGATTTACCAATGCCAATACTTAGGGTAAAATCCACTAGAAGTTGGGAATCATTCGCAATAGGATTGATAGTTGGCATGACATTCGCATTCATAACATTTAGCATGGGGTATTATGCAGATGTCAGATAAGTTTACACTTGAAGAATTTGTGGAAAAAAAGAAGAAAAGATCACAGGGAGTGCAAGAAGAATTTAATGCAAAGTGGGTGAATATAGAATGAACTGTAGATGTAAGGGAGTATGTAAAACATTGAAATATAGAGATACATATGATATAAGAATGGGTAGAAATGCATATAGATTGGGATATAGAAGATGTAGTGAATGTGAATATTACATAATGGATAAGATAAAATGTCCATGTTGTGGAGATAACCTCAAAAGAAAACCACGCAATAACAGATCACGTAGATTATATAATCAGTCGGTGGGAATATAATATGGGATTATACACAGACCAAAGTTACATACTAAAACAAGTATGCTACAACTGTCATCACGGAAGCCACCAAAAGTGCAAAGGTACAAGACAATACAGAAAATACGAGGGAATGAGGGGAAAGACAACGTGTGAGTGTGATGTATGTAAAACGTTAAATATGCACAAGGAGAGAGGAATATAGACATGATAGGATTATGCCATGCTTGTTATTCAAGTAACGTGGAAATACAACTGGTAGAGGATTCCAACGTGTGCAAAAAGTGTATGGATAACCCAGAAATAATAAAGACAGTAAAGAAACTACAATAGACAAATTCTATACATGGTAAAGTATCATGCCATAGCAATTAAACTATCCCGATAAACTGTCCATTTTTAATGCTTTTATACTATAACACTTGAAATAACGTGACAATGTGTATCAAATTATGCCTAATTAATGACAAACAATGTTTAAGTATTTTTGAGGAGTTGTGCAACTAATGGCAAAGTGTTTGCAATGTGATGACAAAGGAAAGTTCATGAACCAATTCGGAATCATGGAAAGATGTATAATTTGTGAAAAAAGATTTGACTTGCATCGGAGCAACTAATGGGAAGAAAAGCACTCTACTTCAAAGAGATAGAGCATTTACTTTCTGTGGGTTATGAGGCAAAAGATATTATCAAGATAACAAATATTCCAAGAGGAACCGTATACAGAATTGTTGACAAACTAAGAGAGGAGGCAAAGATAAACTTTGATCAACTAATGACAAAGGATTATCTATACAAGTATCAAATGAACTTGGACAATTATTCCAAGACAATTGTGCAATGCAATGAGGAAATAAAAACAATCAATACAAAGTATGACCAACTGGAAAGAATAGTAATGGAAAGTTTGGAAGTATGCCCACCTGACAAATATCTTGCAAGATCAACTTATCTAGCAAATCTTATCAATATTCGAAATAACAGAACCATAGAGATACAGAAACTTATCGCCCAAAGAGACAAGTCAAGTGAGATGAAGGCAAAGATATTCAATTCCGGCCCAGTCGTGTACCGTATAAATCAAGTCGTGGAGAACAAAGTCCTACAACCAGAAATGTTAAGCGAACAATCTACACAAGAACGAACCATGCCTGAACTTGTAAATAATACAGAAAAAGTTGAAAATATTGAGGAAAATGATGTCATAAGTGAGGAAGATTTACAGGTTTTAAAAGAAATGGAAGAAGATGTCTAAAATCTTTAAATCTAAGATTGTAGAATGATTAGTTATGACTAACTTGATTAATAACGACAAAATAGAAGTAGGATTTAATGAATTAGACATGGCAATGGAGAAAATAGTCAATGAACATAAACTTAACTTTTACGAAGTTTTATCAATATTGGCTATGATGGATACAAAGGTAAAACAGAATAACATTAGTCAATACTTGTTGGAAACTGTAACAAAGTTTCAGGAACTGCTGAACAAGGAAGATCAAGATGGAAGATAGTGAAAAACAACAAATCAAAAAACATTTTGACAATATCAATCAAATACACCTAAGCAAAATGGGTCATGTTGAGGTATTTCATGGAGATGAAGATTTACCAAGTGATCCTGATTACAAGTTATTTGCAATATATTTGATAAATGGAAAAGTGATATTATTTTGACCAAGAGATTTCACAGATGTAAAAAGTGTAAGGAAATAGACGTAGACATAGATCAAACATAAACTTTTTATAGTTGGTTTTCATTGGTAATGTATGGTAACTACAGACATAGCATCAAAATATTTTGATTTTTGTGATATTGTATATGAGAACTGGAAATTAGCCAGTCAAACATATTACAGCACATATATCAAACCATATGTTAAATAGACATCTAACCTTTTTTTTATTATGAAG
>ERZ767310.335-NODE-335-length-29535-cov-4.354919_pt1 | contig 29535 bp, 26 predicted proteins | sample MGYA00374954_ERZ767310 | MGnify/ENA primary metagenome ERZ767310 (study PRJEB28948, sample SAMN06267188) | marine metagenome | isolation source: Columbia River Estuary | place: USA:Columbia River Estuary, USA | collected 2013-07-23 ...
AAAAGATGATAAAGTTGAGCGGTGTCTTTTTCTTTTTACTTGAATCTGTATTGATCAGCCAGCGCTTAGGCTTTAACAGCATAGTGATGAGCAGGATAATCATGAAGAAGCCAATCACGATTTTTAACTTTTCTTCATCAAAATCTGAAGCCAACAATGCGCCAACAATGGAACCCAAAATAGTTGGCCAATAAAACCAGACGCTGTCTTTGGTAAGCTTCTTTGTCCGGTTCGATTTGTTGAGGCTCAATACTGCTGTGAGCGTTTGGGCAAACACACCAATTCTATTGGTTGCATTGGCTACAGTTGCATCTAACCCTGTTGCCATAAGAACAGTTAAGGTTATGGCAGAACCGTTTCCGGCAACGGTATTTATAACACCGGCCATAAAACCACCAACAACTAAAAGGGTTATATCAATGTAATCCATGTAAAGAAAACCAAAGCGCGAAGTAAGTGATTTACGCGCTTTCTTTCTTCGGTTCTAGCTTTTTGATTTTTATACCGAACACGGCATACGCCAGACTCATAAAAGGAGAAATAATATTAAAGAAACAATACATCCAATACTCTCCGGTAGCAATTCCCAAAGTCGCAGCTTGGTAGGCACCGCAAGTGTTCCAAGGAATTAATACAGACGTTACGGTTCCGCCATCTTCAAGTGATCTACTCAAGTTTTCAGGCGCAAGCCCCCTTTCTTTGTAGACATCTTTGTACATTTTACCAGGTACGACTATGGCTAGAAATTGATCTGACGCTGTAACATTTAATAAGCCACAAGTTGCTAATGTGCTCGCAATTAAGCCTGCCGTGCTGTGCGCTACAGAAATTATTGATTCTGCGATCCGCGTTAAAAAGCCTGCCGCCTCCATTGCTCCGCCAAATATCATGGCCGATAAGACTAACCAGATTGTTCCCATCATCCCTTCCATTCCCTTTGCAGTAAGTAAATCTGCCAACATTTCGTTCTCTGTGGGGATTGAGATTTTTGTTACAATTGATTCGAAGAATACAAAGTAATACCGTTGCCATCCTGCCTCGTAATCAGCACCCATTTGGTTTACTTGTTCCGGTTGGAAAATAACTGCGAAAACACTTGCCAAAACAACTCCTCCCAACAGAGCAATAATTGCATCTACTTTTTTGGCAATGAGAATAATTACAAAGACAGGAACTAAGAGCAGCCAGGGTGTAATGTTGAATTCTTCCTGCAAGGCAATACCGATGGCATCTGTATCGTCCACGGCACTGACATCGAACGTAAAACCTATAACAATGAAGATAATTAGGGTAATAATAATTGAAGGTACTGTCGTTAACAGCATATATTTTATATGTGTAAATAAATCCGTTCCAGCCATAACAGCTGCCAAATTTGTCGTGTCGCTCATAGGCGACAGTTTGTCTCCAAAATAAGCACCACTAATTACGGCTCCAGCCACCATTGCGCCATTCATACCCATGGTTTCCCCGATGCCCATTAACGCTATTCCTATGGTTGCTGTGGTTCCCCAAGAGCTTCCTGTTGCCAAGCTCACGACTGCACAAACAATAACACTCGCTGGTAAAAAATAAGAAGGGTGTAGAATTTTCAATCCGTAAAACACCATTGTTGGAATAACACCGCTGATCAACCATGAACCTGCTAAAGCACCGATCAGAAATAAAATTAAAATAGCCTTTGTGGTATCCTTAATATTTCCTGCAATAGCATTGGAAATTTTATCGAACGGGACTTTATAAAAAAGCATTGCCAATCCTGCAGCTACAGCCCCTGCAAGCATTAACGCCCATTGGTTTGCTCCTGACACCGCATTATCTCCGTAGATATAGAGCACATTTGTGGCTAACAGAACAATTAAAACCACAACCGGAATTAATGACATAAACAAACTAGGACGTGATTTCATAAAAGCGATGTGCTATTTAATTAGAGTGCAGTAAGATGAGAAATATGGCCTAGCCTTCAAAACTTTTTATTGCCGAAGGAATGTGATTGATGATATCTGAAGCTATTAATCCTGAAAAACCATTTTCTAGAGCGGCAATATCTCCAGCCAAGCCGTGAAAGTAAACACCCAAAATCGCAGCTTCTTTAGGGTCATACCCTTGTGCTAGGAAAGATGTTATCATTCCAGTCAACACATCGCCTGAGCCCGCAGTGCCCATGCCTTGATTGCCTGTACTGTTAAACCATGTTTCGGCATTCGGTGAAACAATAGCTGTGTGCGGACCTTTCACAACCATGTGAAAACCATGTTCGTCTGCAAAAGCTTGCGCAGCTTTCAAGTATTCAAATCCAGAATTTTGCTTTCCCACCATTCGTGCCAATTCACCGATATGCGGGGTGAGTATACTTTTATTCGGCACATGTTGCCATTGCTTTTTAGCAGAGAGAATATTCAAAGCATCTGCATCTAAAACCACTGGAGCTTCTATCAGCTTCAACAAGTCAACTAGTTTTTCCGCAGCGGCTTCGCTTGTCTCTAACCCTGGCCCAAAGGCATACGTGTTTTTTACATCAACCCCAAGATTCATAAAATCGCTGGCCATAATTTCGGGAACGGTGTTCTGTAAAATAGAAATACCTTCATCGGGAATTCCAGCAGTAACTAAACCTGCGCCAGACTTTAAACATGCTTTACTTGAAAGGGCCACTGCTCCCATTTTACCTTTGGTGCCACCAACAATAACCGCATGCCCATTGGTTCCTTTGTAAGCAAACTTTTCTTTCGGAGTAAAAGCCCACTCTATTTCAGGAAGTGTCACAAAATGATAAACGCATTCCACATCTTCAATAAACTCTTGGCTCAAACCGATATCCAATACTTCAAATTGCCCAACCAGGCTTCCTGATTCTGGGAACATAAAACTCAAAAAAGGTGCTTGAAATGTTAGGGTCAAATCTGCTTGAAGCACTTTTGAATAATCGTTTTCGGTAGTTGGTTCAGCTAACAGACCTGTTGGAATGTCGATGGCAATTACAAAATTGAAGAGCGAATTGAGATGATTTGAAACCTCAGCAATTAAACCTTGCAATGGCTTGGATAAGCCGGAGCCTAAAATCGCATCAACCAAAATTGCGTTTTGGTCAAACTCGTCTAAATCGCTTAATGCAGATACTTCTGATATATGGCTCTTAATGTTTTTGAGTCGCCCTAGGTTTATTGAAAAATCTTCACTCGAATTTTCCGAATGATTCACAATCAACGTTTTAACATTCCACCCTGCAAAAAGCAACATGCGTGACAATGCAAGTCCATCGCCACCGTTATTACCCTTGCCGCAACAAACAATTATTTCTGTTGTATTTGGAATGTTTTCATGAAACCAATTATAGAGTTGGCGCGCTGCACGTTCCATTAAATCAATGCCCGCAATTGGCTCATGTTTTATGGTATAGGCGTCAGCTTTTTGCGTTTGCGCTGCTGATAAGATTTTCATGAATTTTCAATATTTGAGGTGTGAGCAATTCCTTTTCGCTGTTGTAAATTACGAAATCTGCCAATGGTTCTTTCTGACTATCCTCCCATTGATTTTTCATTCTGGCGAGCACCTCTTCTCTAGACCAACCATTTCTCTTCATCACTCTATCAATCCGAATTTCTTTGTCCGCAACAACTAAGATGGTTTTATCCAACTCTTTGTAGGAGCCTGTTTCAAAAAGAATAGCAGCTTCTTTTAGACAATAAGGCGCAGTTTGTTTCTCACTCCATTCAATAAAACGTTCGGCTACAGCCGGATGCATAACGCTGTTTACAAAAGACATGGCTTCTTGATTGTTGAAGATTTGAGAAGCCAAGAAAGAACGATCTAGTTTGTCGTTTGGAAACAGTCTAGAGCCAAAATGATTGGTGAGTTTTTCTTTTACCAGCTGATTTGTTTCGAGAATCTGCTTGGATTCATGATCAGCATAAAACACTGGAATTTTGAGCGCTTCGAAAATTTTTGCAGCAGTACTTTTACCGCTGCCCATACCTCCGGTTATGCCAACCTTCATCATTTCTTAATGATAATAAATTCGGCACTTTTTTGACCCCAATCAATCAATTCAATATGGTCTGGAATTTTCTCAAGACTCAATGAAACGCGACTTTGCTCTGCATCGAGTTCTTTGAAATTGGCCACACATTTAAAATCTTTGACACTTATCAAATCATAGTCTTCTTGCGAAATGTTCATCGTCACTTTTACCTTTTCAGGGAATAAACGTACTTGGCCATCAACAGGAAGGTTTTTCACCTCAACAGGAACCTCTATGATTTTTTGGGTAAACGAGCGAATTTCAAATTTGACTTCTACTACTAAAGGATCTGTTGCGTATGGTTCTGGCATTTGCTCTAATTCCACCTCTATCTGATGCGTGCCAACATCGTCCTTTACTAAAAATTTTTCTGTAGAAACTGTAATGATACTGTCGCCAATAGAACTTGGCACCCACAAATCCACTTTAGATGGAATAACTTTTATGGCATTGTAAACACGCAATGGCGATTCAAGATTTACATCAAAAACAGGAACAACCTCTACTGTTCTTTTCTCAAGGTTATCTGTCTTGATAATAATATTCTTAGGGCTAACTTTCTTAACACTGAACTTCGAAGGAAGCTGGCTAGAGATTACATCCAGGTTCTTACGTGTATCCCAAGAATAGGTATTCTCGTCAATTTTTTCTGCCTCATCCAGACTCAAAACAATGGTATTCTGAAAGGAGGTGTTAACCGACAATAAATCATATCCATTGCCTTCTACTTCAATATTAAATGCATCTGTAGAGACATCAGAAATAACTTTCCCTGTTTGTTGATTTTGAAATTCAATACGGTATTGCAGCTGATCTGTATAGTCGTCTTGTGAAAGCTTAGTCAAAAACCATAGTAAAGCTGAAATGGCCACAAAAGAGATTTTAATCCAAAAGTCTCTGTTGAAATAACTTTTAGATTCTCCCGATTCACTATTGGATTGCTTTGTCGAAGACATTCCTCAAAAGTCGTATTTAATTTCACACTGCAAAGTGATTAAAAAAATAAGCCCCGCAAATTTGCGAGGCTCATATATCTTTACAAATAGAATACTTACTACTTTTCTTCTTTTTTGTTTTTCGAGTCTTTAGAATTTTTCAACTCTTTAACCTCTTTTGTCTCCTTTTCTTCTTTCGGCATGTATTGCTTACTCATCTCTTTAGAAATAGCAGTTCTTTCGAACTTTAGACGTGTATTCTCAGATTCAATAACCACAGTATTATCTTTTACTTCAAGAATTTTACCATGAATACCGCTTGTCGTAACAACACGCTGACCTTTAGCAATAGCTTCTCTAAACTTCTTATCTTCTTTCTGACGCTTCATTTGAGGTCTAAAGAAGAAGAAATACATCACTACGATCATTAAAACAAGAAACCCAAGGCTCCCTACTCCACCACCATCAGCTTGTAAAAAAATGCTTAAAAACGTCATTCTTTATTTTACTTCTGCGTTTACTTCTGAGGTAGCCGCCTTAGCTATCACATTTGAAGTAATGTTTATAATTCTCTTGTTAGGCACTGTGTTAGCAGTAAGTGTTACTTGCTTGTTGTTCACACCCGGTCTTCCAGCACTGTTAAAAGAAACTTTAATTTCTCCTGTCGCTCCCGGAGCAATAGCTTCTCTTGGCCATTCAGGAACTGTACAACCACAAGAACCTTGAGCGTTATAAATAATTAATGGTGAATCTCCTGTATTTGTAAACTTAAAAGTATGTTTTGCAACTGTACCTTCCGCGATATCTCCGAAATCATGTCTCTCTTCTTCAAATTGGAAAGTGGCCGTCCCAGACGCTGCGTTCACATCATTTACTATGTCATTTGCACTAGCTGGGGCATCAGAATTTGTCTCTTCTACACCTTCAATTTTACTTGCTGCATTGTCGCAAGCTGTAAATACAACTGACCCTGCTACTAATAATCCAAAAACTACTTTTCTCATTTTTTCTAAACTTTAAATAATTGTCAAATAAAATACTTTTTACATTAACCCCCGACCAATTTTTTTAATCTGGCCTTTGGCTTTTAATTCAATTGATATTTGGTCTAACACACCATTTATAAACTGGCTACTCTTTGGTGTTGAATACATTTTAGACAATTCAATATATTCATTCATTGTCACTCTAACTGGAATTTCGTTGAATTCAGTCAATTCCGTTTGAGCCATTTTTAATAAAACATTATCGATTAGCGCAATTCTATCAGCCTCCCAATTTTTTGTTTTCTCACTAATCAGCTCGTCTTGCTCTTTGCTTTTGTTTGTTGTTTTTGTAAACAACTGAGGACCAAAAAGCTTATCAGATTTATCTTTAAAAAGATTCATTGTAATTCTTTGATCGTCAAAGATAAAATCTGAAGGAAGTTTGTTACTGTCGAAAACCTTTTCAGCAGTCTTCACGTCAAAGTTTACTTTACTAATTGCTCGACCATTGATATCCATTAATACCTTAATCGTCTTTACAACCATCATTTGAGCAGCATCTAAATCATCCGCCCAATGCATATTCATCTCTTCGTAAATAGCATGAATATCTTCGTTTCCGGAGATGTAGGTACCGTAAATAAACTTGACAATACGCTTATCGTCTCTAATATCTTTTGGTGATTGAAGATACTGCTGATATTCGTCAGTAGTCAAAAGCTCTTTGAAAATCTTCATGAACATATCTCGATACTCACTCCAATTAATGCTGTTCAATTCAAATCCTTTCTCAAGCGCTTTGTTATCTGCCAATCCTCTTAAAACTGAGTTTTCAACGAATTTTAAATTCGGATTTAAATCTGTTTCTGTTGGAAGATTTTTATCTCTATTTGTTTCAATGCGTTCTTCAGCAATTCTTAAAATTAAAGTAAGTGCCTTTAATTCGTACAAATACAAACTGTAAATATTTTCTAAGCTACTTTTTAATTGAGTTAAGCTCTTTGCGGCATCACGGTCATCTGTTTGGTAAAAACCATACAGCGCTTGCATTACCTTTATTCTAATATGTCTTCTTGTAAGCATGTGCTATTTTTTAGCCGCGTCAATTCTTTCTTGAGCAATTTTCAATGCAGCTTGATGGGTGGTAATATCCAGAGCATCAGACTCATTTATAATTTTCATAGTCGTATTGTAAATACCTTCCGTTCTCTTCATTACCTCATCATTGCCATATTTGGCAATTTCAGAGTAAACATTTATCAACCCACCCGCATTGATTAAAAAATCAGGGGCGTAAACAATTCCTCTTTGCTTAAGCAAAGTACCATGCTTGCCCTCTAATGCTAGTTGATTGTTAGCTGCTCCGGCAACGATCTCGCATTTTAATCTGTTGACTGTATCATCATTGATAGTGGCACCAAGCGCACAAGGTGCATAGATGTCCATATCTAAATCGTAAATGTCTCCTTTAAAAATTTCAGCGTTGTATTTAGTTGCTACATTTTCTAGAATGTCATCATAAATGTCATTGATGATTACCTTAGCTCCAGCCTCTGTTGCATGTTTTACTAAAGTCTCACCAACATGACCAACGCCTTGTATTACGACCGTTTTCCCTTCAAGATTATCTGTACCCCACTTGTAATTGGCACAAGCTTTCATACCCATGAAAACACCGTAAGCGGTATACGGAGAAGGATCTCCAGCACCACCCATCGAAACAGGAATTCCGGTAACGTGATTTGTTTCCATTTTCACGTATTCCATGTCCTTAGTGCTGATACCAACATCTTCTGCTGTGATATAACGACCAGATAAAGAATCTACAAATTGACCGAACTTGCGCATCATTGCTTCATTCTTATCTTTTCTAGCATCTCCAATAATCACAGCTTTTCCGCCACCAAGATTCAATCCAGAAATAGAAGCTTTAAAAGACATACCTCTTGAAAGTCTAAGTACATCTTTAATCGCATCAGATTCAGACGAATAATTCCACATTCTTGTTCCTCCTAATGCAGGACCGAGTGTTGTAGAATGAATTCCAATAATTGCTTTTAAACCAGTTTCCTCGTCTTGGCAAAAGACCACTTGTTCGTGGGCTTTAAACGATGCGTTTCCGAAGATGCCTTGGGCGGCATCTAAAACTTGAGAAGGATTTTCAGTTAACATCCGCTATATTTTATAAAATTTAAGAACTCCTATAATGTTATAACTTCGGGCACGTCTTTTTGAGGTGCTAATGCCTTTTTTAAAGGGCTGCGAAAATAGCCAAATTTTAAAACAAAATCAGCGTTAATAGCTTTTATGAAACCATTATTTCATCTCAACAAATATCTTCTTAAATATAAAAATCACCTGCTGCTAGGTATTGTGTTTGTTACGATATCTGTCATATTTAGAGTGTTTCAGGCGCGATTTGTTGGCGATTCTTTCGACACGATTGAGACCTTACTATCTAATGCGTCTACAGAGTTAGAATTAAGTAATTTAAAAACTGCTTTATTAAAGTATGGTTTGATGATAATTGGCGCTGCAATTCTACAGGGTGCTTTTATGTTTTTAATGCGCCAATCTATTATTGTAATGTCTCGCCATATTGAATACGATCTAAAAAATGAGGTTTTTGATCAATACCAAAAATTGAGTCTTGCTTTTTACAAACGAAACAACACTGGTGATTTAATGAATCGCATTAGCGAAGATGTTGGTAGAGTAAGGATGTATATCGGTCCGGCTATTATGTACACCATAAATGTGGCTATTCTGACTACGATCATTATTGGAATGATGGTTAACGAGAGCTTAGAGTTAACTCTTTTGGTATTAATTCCTCTTCCTGTTTTGGCGTATGCCGTTTACCGGGTAAGTGATTTGATAAACAAAAGAAGTACCGTTGTTCAAGAGCAACTATCCGTTCTTTCCACTTTTACACAAGAAACATTTTCTGGAATTAGGGTTTTAAAAGCCTACACTAAGCGTGCAATCTGGAATGACAATTACGCCAAAGAGTCTTTGAAGTACCACGATAAAAACAAGGCACTTTATACCATAAACGCTTTGTTCTTCCCTCTTATGATTTTCCTTATCGGGATAAGCGTGCTGCTTGTAATTTTCGTTGGAGGGAAACTGGTCATTGCTGGCGAAATAACAACCGGGGTGATTGCAGAATTCATCATCTATGTAAACATGTTGACTTGGCCAATCGCCTCAATCGGTTGGGTTACGAGTATTATTCAACGTGCTGCAGCTTCACAAACGCGTATTAATGAATTTTTAAAAATTGAGCCGGACATAGTCAATAGTTCACTAGAGCCCTCAAGTATAAAAGGTAACATAGAATTTAAAAATGTCTCTTTCACCTATCCAGATTCTGGAATAAAAGCACTGCAAGATGTTAGTTTTTCAATTGAAACGGGTAAGACATTGGCTATTGTTGGAAAGACAGGTTCAGGTAAATCGACTATCGCTAACTTAATTGGCCGTTTGTATGATGTTACGGGTGGTGAGATATTAATAGATAAAAGTGAGATTAGTTCATTAAACCTCAATGACCTCAGAAAAAATATTGGCTATGTTCCTCAGGAAGGTTTTCTTTTTTCTGAAACTATAAAAAGCAATATCGCTTTTGGTCAAGAAGAGCTAGATGAAGAAGAAATAATTGAAGCTGCCAGAAATGCGCGCGTCCATGACAATATTATGAGTTTCCCAAAAGGGTATGATACAAAAGTTGGTGAACGTGGCGTCACTTTAAGTGGAGGTCAAAAGCAACGTGTTTCAATTGCTCGAGCAATTTTAGGAAACCCAAATGTTTTAATATTTGATGATTGCCTTTCAGCAGTCGATACAGAAACTGAAGAGCATATCCTTCAAAACCTTAAGAAGGTTTCGAAAGAAACTACCACATTAATAATTAGTCATCGTGTTTCTTCTGTAAAACATGCCGATTCAATTATCGTGTTAAAAGATGGCGGAATTATTGAAACTGGTGACCACGATAAACTTGTAGAATTGGATGGTTACTATGCCGATTTATACAAAAAACAGCTTCTTGAAACCATAGAAAAAGTAGCGTAAGCTCCCACGCTCATTGACATTAAGTTTTTCCTAACTTTTTCGATTGGAATATCGGTCGTTTCAATAACTTTCTATATTTGTTACATACCTATGATGAAAATTGATACGGAATTATGAACGGTAAAGACCTATCTGAAAAGGAAGAAATTTTTTCTAAAGTCCTAAGAGCTGGAAGAAGAACCTATTTTTTTGATGTAAGAGCCACAAAAGCTGATGATTATTACTTGACAATAACCGAAAGCAAAAAGCACGAAGACAACAACGGAAATTCGTATTACAAAAAACATAAAGTTTATTTATATAAAGAAGATTTTGAAAACTTCAATAGCATTTTAGGAGAGGTTACCGACTTCATTCTTAAAAGCAAAGGGACAGAAGTTATCTCTGAAACACACAATCCGAACTTCAAGAAATTTGGGGAGGAAGAAGCTGAAACAGCTGATCAAAAACAGACTCAAGAACCTGTCTCTGAAGTGACCAAAGATTTTACAAACGTAGATTTTGATGATATTTAAAAAAGCCCTTAAAGGGCTTTTTTCTTTTTAGAAATTGATCAACATTTCAGCTTGTTTATCTAGAGCATCTAATATCTCTTTGTTAGCCACAGCTCCATTTTCATCTAATACTTCATCGAGTTTAGAAATCGGCACCTTAAAACTTAGCACTTCTACTTGCAAGTGATGCAAGATGTCCGTCAAATGATCTAACCCTCTCAGATTTCCTGCTCTTCCTGAAGCCACGCCAACTAATGCTGCTTTTTTTCCTCTGAACACCTTCGGATCTAAAGCATCAATAAACGTCTTAAAAATCCCAGGAAAACTACCGTTGTATTCTGGAGCAACAATCACCAGTTTTTCAGCTTTTTCTAGTTTTTCAGAAATCAATTTATTAACAGCTTCTGTGCGCCTGCCAAATCCATCAGATGTGATAAAAGAATCAGGCAATTCGCCCATATCTAATTCAACTACTGAAATGCCTTTTTTCTCTATAATATTTTGATACGATCGCAGTACGCCAATGGTTTTATTCTCTGGTCTATGCGTTGCGCAAATCAATGTATACATGTGAATATCTAATTTTAAAATGAGATCAAAATGTGATGATTAATTGTACATTTAACCGCTGTTGAACGTATTCTCAACAAAGCTTAAACCCTTTGCAGAACAACCGTTTAAACGTAAATTAAAGAGCGCAAATATCTAAATAAAAGATAAGAATGGGGAAAGTAGTTGCAGTTGCAAATCAAAAAGGAGGAGTAGGAAAAACCACTACCGCTGTAAACCTTGCAGCGAGTCTTGGTGTATTGGAACAATCTGTATTATTGATAGATGCCGATCCGCAAGCAAATGCAACTTCAGGACTTGGTTTTGATCCTGACAATGTAACTATTGGAACTTACCAAGCGATAGAGCACGAAGCTCTAATAAAAGACATCGTTCAGAAGACAGAAACACCTAATGTTGATTTGTTACCAGCACATTTAGACTTGGTAGCTATTGAAATTGAATTGGTAGATAAGGATCGCAGAGAATATATGCTTAAAAAAGCGATTGAGAGTGTTAAAGATCAATACGATTATATCGTGATCGATTGTGCACCTTCCTTAGGGCTGATCACTTTAAATGCCTTGACTGCTGCAGACTCTGTAATCATTCCTATTCAGTGTGAATATTTTGCCTTAGAAGGTTTAGGTAAATTATTAAATACGGTGCGTAAAATTCAGCAACTTCACAATCCTGATTTAGAAATTGAAGGTTTGCTATTAACCATGTACGATTCTCGTTTAAGATTATCTAATCAAGTGGTTGATGAAGTTAGAACTCACTTCGAAAAAATGGTGTTCTCAACAATCATTTCACGTAACGTACGTTTAAGCGAAGCACCTAGTTTTGGTGAAAGCATTTTGATGTATGACGCTACGAGCACGGGTGCTGTGAATTATCTTAACTTTGCCCGCGAATTCTTAGAAAATAATACAATGACAGCTTCAGTTTAACTGAAGATTAATGAAGTATGGCGAAAAAACAGGCTTTAGGAAAAGGGCTCGCAGCTCTTTTAAAGGATACAGATGTTAGTGTTAATTCAGCTAGAGATAAAGATGCGGATAAGGTCGTTGGACAAATTGCTGAAATACGAATTTCTAATATTGAAGTAAACCCATTTCAACCCCGAACACATTTCGATAAAGAAGCTCTAGAAGAACTTGCAGCCTCCATAAAAGAATTGGGTATTATTCAACCCATTACTGTTCGCAAAAAAGCAGATGGTACATTTCAGTTAATTTCTGGAGAACGAAGATTTAGAGCAAGTCAAAAGGCGGGTCTAAAATCTGTTCCTGCTTATATCCGTATTGCCGATGATCAGGCGATGCTAGAAATGGCGTTGGTTGAAAATATTCAAAGACAAGAATTAGACGCTATTGAAGTAGCTTTAAGTTACGAACGATTGATTATTGATTGTGATTTAACACAAGAGCAATTAAGTGGTCGCGTGGGTAAGAAGAGATCAACAGTTACTAATTACTTAAGACTTTTAAAACTCCCTCCACTTATTCAAGCAGGTATAAGAGATCGTATGATTTCTAATGGACATGCAAGAGCGCTAATTAATGTTGATGACGAGGAAATGCAATTGTTCTTGTACAAGGATACTGTCGCAAATGACTATTCTGTAAGACAGATTGAAGCAATGGTAAAACATTGGAGAGATGGAAAGAACAAACCAGCTCCAAATGCAAAATCTAAAAAGGAATTACCTCAAGAATTCGAAAGCCTGAAAATTCAATTGGCAAAGCATTTCAGCACTAAGGTCGACATTAGTCGCTCAAAAAATGGAAAAGGCAGAATTGTTATTCCGTTTACATCGAGCGAAGACTTGAATAGAATTATTGAGATTTTTAATGAATAAAAGGCAAAATACATTGAACACAATTTTAGCAGCATTTTTAATGCTGCTTTTTGCGTTTAATGGAACCGCCCAAACAAAAGATTTAGAAACTCAAATTAAACCGTCTAAAAAGACAAAAGTTAAAGAGGAAACCCATTCTCCTAAAAAAGCAATGCTCTTATCTACATTTCTTCCTGGGGCTGGTCAAGTTTATAATAAAAAATGGTGGAAAGTCCCAATAATCTATGCTGGCATTGGCATTTCAGTTTATGCTGCCTTCTGGAACCAAGACCAATTTGATTTGTATAGAAACGCTTGGAACATTAGAAATGATGGAAATGAAGATACGAAAGACGATTTCGATGGCATCTACTCAGACCTTCAATTGATTCAAATTCAAAATTATTACGATAAAAACAAGGAGGTTTCAATTGCCATTGCCGTTGGTTTTTATGCGCTAAATATATTAGATGCGAACGTAGATGCGCATTTATTCGAGTTTGATGTATCTGATGACATATCAATGAAAATTGAACCTACTGTAATGGGATTTTCTAGATATACAGGTACACAAGTTGGGATGAAATTAAATTTAAAATTTTAGAAACGACTATGAAGATTGGACTGATAGGCTATGGTAAAATGGGGAAAGCCATTGAGAAAATAGCCAAAGATCAAGGTCATGAAATAGTTTTCGCTCTGCGCGGAGACATACCGCCAACAAAGGTAGAGTTGGACAACTCTGAAGTTTGTATAGAATTCACTGGACCAGAGTCCGCATTTACAAACTTAAAAGCGTGCATTGATGCAGGTAAACCAGTCATCTCGGGAACCACAGGTTGGTTAGATAAGATGACAGAATTGGAAAACTATTGCAAAGAAAACAATGGCGCTTTCTTCTATGCCTCAAACTTTAGTGTCGGAGTTAACATTTTCTTTACACTAAATGAGCAATTAGCCCGTATTATGAATCAGTTTGAACAATACGACATAACCATGGAAGAAATTCATCATACAGCTAAAAAAGACGCCCCTAGCGGAACAGCAATTTCCATCTTAGAGGGCATTATAGAAAACAATAAAAACAAATCAAAATGGCATTTGGGTCATGCAGTTAAAAATGAATCAATTCCTGTCAATGTAAAAAGAACAGATCCAACACCAGGTACACATAGTGTAACCTATTCTACAAGCATAGATGCAATTGAAATTAAACACACTGCACATTCCAGAGATGGGTTTGCACAAGGTTCTTTAACTGCTGCACAATGGCTAATTGGCAAAACAGGTGTCTTCGGAATGAAAGACATGCTAAAATTCTAACAACACTCTAACTATGAATATTTTCTTATTGTTTTTGGCCTACGAACTTTATTGGGGCTTAATCACTTTTAAATTTTACACTGCCGCAGGCCGTAAAGCCTGGGAAGCATTTATTCCATTTTATCGAATTTTCGTTTTAATTAAGATAGCCAAGAAACCTTGGTGGTGGTTTATCTTGATGCTTATACCAATGGTCAGCACTATTATGACCATTGTAGTTGTATACGAATTTCTGCATGTATTCGGTTTCCGAAAAACATGGCAAACCGCAGCTGTTGTCTTAACACTTGGGCTTTATTTAGGCTACCTCTCTTATTCTGAAAAACTAGATTACAAAGGGAGAGACGATGAATACATTAAAGCCAATTTAGGGGAATTAACAAACGCAATTTTCTTCGCAGTTATCGCTGCAACGATTATTCGTGCGACAACATTCGAAGCCTACACCATACCAACTGGTTCAATGGAAAAATCTTTAATGATTGGCGATTTTCTTTTCGTAAGCAAATTGCATTATGGTGTTCGTGTACCCATGACTCCAGTTTCTTTTCCGCTCGTTCACAACAAGCTTCCAGGTACGCAAACCAACTCTTATTTAAATGTGTTTGAATTACCTTATTTGCGTTTACCAAAATTTGCTGAAGTAGAGAAAAACGACATCGTTGTTTTTAACTACCCCGAAGAAACATGGCATCCAATAGACAAAAGAGAAAATTACGTAAAGCGTTGTGTTGCGACTGCTGGTGATACTCTTCAAATCATTGACCGTCAAGTTTATATTGATGGAGTGGCGCAAACCTTGCCTGATAGAAGTCTAGGTATGTTCAGCTATTATGTTAAAACGAAAGGGAAACCGCTCGATAAAGCTTTCTTGAAAGAAAATTTCGACATCACCTTTATTCGTCCTGGAGATAACTCTACGGCAAGTACCGATGTTTACATCTTAAAAGCTGGCGATATGATGAACTATGAGTACATCGCCTTCATTCCAACTAAAAAATTAGAGGCGTTTAAGAAAATGGCGCAGGTCACAGATGTTATTGCTGTAAATGCCGGAAATACAAGAGAATCTTATCAAAACCCTGAATTGCCAAAATCACTAAGTACTTACCTAGTGACACAATGCAGTTATGAAAGACGTTTGTTCCCAAACCCTCAGGAAGTGCATGGAGCTAGAGTGTTGTTTAAATATACCGCAGACAATTACGGCCCACTTTACATTCCTAAAAAAGGCGAAACTGTTGAGATGAACAATTTGAACTTTTACCGCTACAAAAAAACGATCACAGTTCATGAAGGCAAAGAATTGACTTCGAAAAACGGCAAGTACTTTTTAGATGGAGAAGAAATAACTAACTACACTTTTGAGCAGAATTATTACTGGATGATGGGAGATAACCGCCATAATTCTTTAGATTCTCGTTATTGGGGCTTTGTTCCAGAAACGCATATCGTGGGTAAACCCGTATTTATCTGGATGAGTATGGATTGGAATGACTTTAAGGTTAGAACGGATCGTGTATTTACAACTGTTGCTGGCGATGGTGAGCGCAAGTCTTATTTCCTTTACTTCTTAGTTTTTGCCTTTGCGGGATGGGGTATAAACAAGTACATTAAGAAAAAGAAAAAAGAAAAGGATGCTGCATAACAGCAAGCTAATGTGTTCAGCCTATTTAGGGCCAACCTGCTATTTCTCAGAAATAATTGGCCAAGAACACATTGTTGTTGAAGCATTTGAAAATTATACAAAGCAGACGATAAGAAATAGATGTTACATATTGGGGCCTAATGGGCCCCAATTGCTTAACGTACCTATGAAGAAGGTTCTTGGTAAGCAGCATATTAAAGATACTCGAATTTCATATACCGAAGATTGGCAGAAACTGCACTGGAAGTCCATTCAAACAGCCTACGGTTCTTCGGCATTCTTTGAAGTTTTAGCTCCAGAATTAGAGCCTTTTTATATTGAAAAACACGAATTCTTATTAGACCTAAATCTTAAGCTTACAGAGTTAGCGCTAAGTTGGATGCAAGAAACAACTCAGTTTGAAACAAGTAAAGAATTTACTCCTGTCGACTCTTTTGAAAATGATTTAAGGTTCAAGTTTAATACAAAGGATTTTTCCGATTTCACATCGAATGCATACATGCAAATAAATGCAGGAGAGCAAAGGTTTTATCCAAACTTAAGCATCATAGATTTACTTTTTAACGAGGGGCCTATGGCTTGGGAACTTTTGCATTTAAAAACCAATTAGCGGCATGGCTTATTTGTATTTTAGCGCACTTTCACAATTTACATGAAGAAACTTATACTCTTTTTTACTCTCGTTCCAGCGTTGCTTTTTTCTCAGTATACGGAGAATTGTATTCCTGATAATTTATATCAAGTTTCCACAGCATCTGGAGTGAAAATCAGAAAAGGCCCAGGCCAACATAACGATGTTGTGGCATATGTACCAACCAAAGCATACGTATTGGCTTGTTATGAACTTTCGACTCCTGCAACCTTTGAAGGAAAAAGTGGAAATTGGAGACGTGTGCGTTTTAAATCTAAATATGGGTATTTATTTGATGGGTTTATCACTAAAGCCAAAAGCAATTTAATCTTGAATGACTCAGCCTGGACTGTGGCAGAAATGCCAGATGTACAGCAAATTATAGATACTGCTCAAACAAGAACTGATAGTATTGTAATACCTGAAAAACCAATTGACAGTTTAAATACTATTCCTTTTGTCGCACCTCTAGATATAGATGATCCGTCTCAAGACACACTTCAACCTGAAGCCATTGCACCTTTAGCCGTTACTACAGATTCTATTATTGAAAAAGCAGTAATCACAGAGGAAGAAGAAAAAGTAATTGCGCCACCCGCAGATTACATTTTTGCGGTTGAAACATTTAACTATTGTGGAGAAATAACCCATCTCGATCCAGGAATACGTTGGTATGGTATTTACTATGACGATGACATGAAAGTCTATCGCAATACGCGCATTGAACTTGAAGTTATTCGAAGTAAATATGCTTTAGGCACAGGATTAGAATTTGATATTAAAAGTGAGTCGAGTATTACTCCGCATTTTATGATTGGAACAAAATCTAAATTAGATACTACTATTGAAATCGCTTTTAACAATTCGTATTTTAAGAATCGTCCAAGGTCTTTATTTCCTGGTCAAAGTATAAACATATACAGCACGGAGCCAATTCATGACATTTACAATTTCACTTTGTTCGCTACCGGAAATGTTACCGATGTGGGCATTTGTCCAGTAATGGAGAATTACCAAATGAAATTAACAGGCGAAATAAACGACAGTTTGACGGTACAGGATTTAACCGCAGATATCCCCTATTTTGGGAAATGTGGAATGCCCTCCATTTACTGGTTTGGTGATTTCAACAAGGACAATTATCCTGATTTTATATTAGCATCTCAAAGCAAAGAAAAAACAACATTCGTTCTTTTCGTGAGTGACATTCGAGCCAATGGAAAACTGGTAAGGAAAGCTGGCGAATGGAGTTATGAAAAATGTGACTAGAATGACAAAGCAAGACCTTGAAAAAAATAAAAACGAAGATTCTTTAAAGCTCTTGATGAGCGATGCTAAACATCGTTTAAATAAAATATACTTAGGTGGAGGCCAAAAGAAGATAGACAAGCAGCACGGTCAAAACAAAATGACCGCGCGCGAACGCGTATCATTTTTACTCGACCCTAAAAAACCTCAAATTGAAATTGGTGCTTTTGCTGGATACGAAATGTATGAAGAACATGGCGGTTGCCCTGGCGGTGGCGTTGTAGTTGTTCTAGGCTATATAAAAGGTAAACTAACGGTAGTTGTTGCCAACGATGCTACCGTAAAAGCTGGCGCTTGGTTTCCAATTACAGGCAAGAAAAATTTACGTGCGCAAGAAATTGCCATGGAAAATAGACTCCCGATAATTTATTTGGTAGACAGCGCGGGTGTGTTTTTACCGATGCAAGATGAAATCTTTCCTGACAAAGAAAACTTCGGGCGCATTTTCAGAAATAATGCTGTCATGTCCTCTGAGGGCATCACTCAAATTTCTGCCGTTATGGGCAGTTGCGTAGCTGGTGGTGCCTATCTACCAATCATGAGCGATGAAGCTATAATTGTTGATAAAACAGGAAGTATATTCTTGGCGGGCTCGTATTTGGTTAAAGCTGCAATTGGTGAAGAAATTGACAACGAAACACTTGGTGGGGCTGCAACTCACAATGAAATTTCCGGAGTTTGTGATTACAAAGCAAAAGACGATAAAGACGCTTTAACAAAAATAAAATCCATTGTAGATAAGATTGGTGATTTCGATAAAGCCGGATTTAACAGAATAAAAAGTGCCGAGCCATCTTTAGATCAAAATGAAATTTTTGGACTTATTCCAAGGGATGGAAAGCCTTACGACATGCGCGAAATAATTAAGCGTCTTGTCGATGACAGTGAATTAGAAGAATACAAAAAGGACTACGGCAAAACCATTGTTACGTGCTATGCACGAATTGATGGATGGGCTGTAGGAATTGTAGCTAACAATAGAGAGTTGGTTAAAACGAAAACTGGTGAAATGCAGTTTGGCGGAGTCATTTATTCTGACAGTGCAGATAAAGCTGCACGTTTTGTTGCCAATTGCAATCAGAAAAAAATTCCACTTGTTTTTCTTCAAGATGTAGCAGGTTTCATGGTCGGCTCTAGATCAGAGCATGGCGGCATAATTAAAGACGGTGCCAAAATGGTTCAAATGGTAAGCAACAGTGTGGTGCCTAAATTCACCATAATAGTTGGAAACTCTTTTGGTGCTGGCAACTATGCTATGAATGGAAAAGCTTACGATCCAAGATTAATTGTAGCCTGGCCTAACGCCAAACTGGCCGTAATGGGCGGAGAACAAGCCGCCAAAGTTTTACTTCAGATTGAAAAATCTAGATACAAAGCCAAAGGCGAAGAGATTACACCCGAAGTTGAAAAGGAACTTTTAGACAGAATTGAAGCGAATTATAAAAAGCAAATGTCTCCCTATTATGGAGCTGCAAGACTTTGGGTAGATGCAATAATTGACCCTCTTGAAACTCGTAATTGGGTGAGCATGGGCATCGAAGCGGCTAACCATTCGCCACTTAAAAAAGCATTTAATCCAGGGGTGCTTCAAACTTGATTTAATTTATTTTTAGAAGATATTAGGAAGAGGATGAGAAAGGTTTTATTAGTTGTTTTTGGAGTAATGTTTGTTTTTACGAATGCTCAGGATTTTAAGTCTCAAAAATTTATAATAAAAAAAGAAGGAATTGTTAATCCAAGAGATTTCGTTCCTGACTTTAATGCGAGCATTAAAAATGTTGAAATGCCTAGTCCAGATGGCGATTCTTACAAAAGCTTCTTGATGCGTCAGAAAATAGAATCTCGCAAAACCTTCCCCCTTAAGCCTGCATCTTCTTCTAACAAAACAACCGTTAAAGCCGAAAAGCCAATTGTTGGAAGACAAACACCTACATACCGAAGGCTGCCAAATGGTGCCGTTATAAACGTGAATGGAGGTATTCCAAATGATAATTCCATGGCGATTAGCAATGCTGGAATATTGGTTTCCGGATTTAACAGCAATATCTGGGCTTACGACTATAACACCGATACTGTCGCATTTCCTAATTCGGTTATTTCTTTAAAGAATATGTCAGGAGAAACAGCGCCAGGTGGAAATTATTACGACCCAAAGCTTATTTATGATCCAGATGCAGATCGTTTCATTTTAACTTTCTTAAAAAACAACAATCCCGCTTCAAATAAAATATTCATTTGCTTTTCATCAACAAACAACCCTGTAGATCCTTGGTATGTCTACAGTTTACCTGGAAATCCATTAAACAATGACCGCTGGACAGATTACCCTGCAGTTTCAATTACGAATAAGGAGTTCTTTGTAACAGGTAACCTCATTGTTCCTGGAGTCTCTTGGCAAGTTGGATTTGACGGCTCTGTTATTTGGCAGGTGAACAAAGAGGATGGATACACGAATGCAAACGACATAACATCTACACTTTACTCTCAAGTATCATACAACGGTTTTTACACGAGAAACCTACATCCTGTAAGGGGGGCAACTGGTATTGCCGAAAAACAATACTTCCTTTCAAATCGAAATTTCGATATATCAAATGATACAATATTTGTTATGCATATCACAGGAGATCAGAGTGATCCAAATACCGAATTAATAGTAGATTATGCTGTAACAGATGTCCCTTATGGTTTTCCACCTAATGGTCAACAAACAGACACTGACCTCAATGATCCAACATCAGGATTACAAACAAATGATGCCAGAGTATTGGGTGCATTTCTATTAAATGATGAAATTCAATTTGTTGGAAATACAGTTAATCCAGCAACAGGGAGAGCGGCAGTTTATCACGGGTTTGTAAAAAACCCAAGTTCAAGTCAGCCCGAAATAAAAGGAACTATAATAGCTAATGACACTCTAGATTACGGTTACCCCAATATTGCTTTTACTGGAAAATCTAAATCAGAATCTCAAGCTATTATCGGGTTAGACTTTACTTCCATCGATGACTTTCCTGGTGTGGGCGCTTTATATTTCAATAACGATAAAGAGTATTCAGATTTACAAGTATTGGTAAATGGTTCGAGCTACATGAATCGACAAAGTGGCACGGGAGAAAGATGGGGAGATTATTTGGGAATTCAGTCTAAATTTAATAACCCTGGTACGGTCTATACCACCGGATACTACTCACTCGAGTTCAATAATAATTCTACGTGGGTATCAGAAATTTTTAGCCCAGATACAAATACAGTCCATGATTGTCCAGTTGCAACTGGAAACAAAGTATACCCCAATCCTACAGGCATTTATGAAGACGTTAATATTGAATTTAACTTGGAAGTAACACAAGACATTTCTGCCTACATCTATGATTTAAATGGGAGATTGGTGAGCAAAATTGTGGAATCTAAAGATTGTGTTGGCACAAACATTCTTACCTTTTCGACCGCACCGTTATCAAGCGGAACTTACATCGTCAAAATATTGGATAGGGACAAAAATGAAATAATCCGGGAGAAGTTCATTAAAAACTAAAACATCAATTGGATTTCGTTGGAAAACGCAGAATTGTTTTCAAGTCCATTTAAAGGAAGACTTCCTCTGTTTGAACCTAACTTTCTTTTGAGTTTTGCCAAAGCATCTAAGATAATATCATGATGATCGAATGCTAACTCAGGCAAATCGACTACGTTATACCATTTCGCTTCTATAGCGTCATCTCCGGCTGAGACTTTCATTGATTTAGATTTACGCGGAATAACCGCGTAATATGCAACACTTACCACACGGCCTCTAGGATCACGGGAGGGCTTACTGTAAACCCCTACCTGATTTAAGGTATCCAGTTTAACATTCGTTTCCTCAGCCATTTCACGTTTAGCACCTTCTACTAAATCTTCATCTCTTTTTACAAAACCACCTGGCAAAGCCCATTTATCTTTAAATGGCTCATTCCCTCTTTTAATTAACAAAACTGCCAACTTTTTTTCTGGTTTAAAACCGAATAGAACAACATCTGTAGTTAACGCACAATTTTCTCTAACACTCATAATTCACCAAATAATATCTTCCTCAAGGTAAAATATAACCCTCTTCTTAAACAGCCGTAAGACTATAAATTATTGACAATTTGAAATTTAAGTGTTGGCACATTAATCTTATTCGATTAAGTTAGCCAAACAAAATATTTAGATTCATAAAAATGAAAAAAATACTATTAGCATTACTCGTAGCAGGAACATTTGGATTAGCAAATGCTCAAGAAATGCCAGCTCCAAGTCCAGCGGCAACAAACATTCAGAGAGTCGGTTTAACTGATGTCGAAATCACGTACTCTCGCCCAAGTCTAAAAGGAAGAACCATTTTTGGTGAGCTTGTACCTTTTGGAGAGGTTTGGAGAACAGGAGCAAATGCTTCAACAAAGATTAAATTCTCCTCTGAAGTAACGATTGGTGATACGAAAGTCAAAGCTGGAACCTACAGCTTCTACGCAATTCCAACGGCAACGACTTGGACTTTAATTTTAAACTCAAACTTATCCCTATGGGGAAGTGACGGTTACAGTGAAGACGAAGATGTTGTTAGACTAGATGTGAAGCCTATGGAATTAGGTTTTAAAATGGAGAGCATGACCATTAACGTACAAAACTTGACGGATAAAGGAGCTGTCATAGCCTTAGCATGGGAGAACGTTGTAGTCGCTATGCCTTTCTCTGTAGAACCTGAAGATCAAATAGCTAAAAACATGGAAAAAGCACTAAACGATGCATACAGAGCAAATAGAAATGCTGCTGAATACTATGCTGACAAAGGTGAATTTGAAAAAGCTATGATGCACATTGATTTGGCTCTCGAAATGAATAGCACTAGCTGGTACACTCAATTTATCAAAGCAGAAATTCTTGCAAAGTCTGGTGACATGAAAAAAGCTATTAAACAAGGTGAGATGGCGATTGAAATGGGCGATGCTTCATATGAAAAATCTGGAAGACCATTTACATACAAAGCTGGTTTGGAAGAAACAATGGCAGAGTGGAAAGCAAAAAAGTAATATTGATCTTTTAATATTCAGAAACCCACGAAATGTTCGTGGGTTTTTTTATGATTTTTTATGTCTTATAACAAAACTTTAAGTAGTTTTGTTTAACTTTTTATTTTTATAGTTAAACAAATTTTATGAGATCATTACTTACCATTTTCATAGTACTTCAAGGCATCTTAGGATTTGCCCAAACAGGTACAATAAAAGGACGTGTGTTCGATGCAATAAACAATGACCCAATCCCTTTTGCCATAATCAAATTAGAAGGAACTCCTACCATAGCCGAAACTGATTTTGACGGTAACTATACTTTCCTAAATATAAAACCGGGTCTTTATAACCTTAATGTTCAAGCTCCAGGATTTGCGCCTAAGTCTATTACAGAAGTAGAAGTTATTACAACTCGACCAAGTGTTGTCAACTTTGGTCTTAATTCTGAAACACAAAAATTAGATGAAGTTGTGCTCGTGGCAGAACAAACCTTTGAAAGAAACGATGAAAGCCCTGTTTCTTTAAAAAAGATTGGGATTAATGAAATAAGAAGAAATCCAGGGGGTAACCAAGACATATCTGTCGTTATACAATCCTTACCCGGTGTAGCCAGTTCATCTTCATTTAGAAATGATTTAATCATTCGTGGTGGTGGCCCAAGTGAAAATAGGTTCTACCTAGACGGTATTGAAATCCCTGCCATCAATCACTTTGCAACGCAAGGCGCTAGTGGTGGTCCGGTTGGAATGATAAATGTTAACACAATTAGCGAAGTAGATTTATACACCGGTGCTTTCCCATCTAACCGGGGAAACACAATGAGTTCTGTTATGGACATTACGCTTAAAGCGGGAAGAGATGACAAAATAGGTGGCCTCTTTCAAGTCGGTGCAAGCGAAGTTGGCTTGTTCTTAGAAGGACCTATTAATAAGAAAACCACATTTATGGTGTCTGCAAGACAGTCTTATTTGCAGTTTTTGTTTAGCGCTTTGGAACTTCCGTTTTTACCAACATATAACGATTTTCAATTCAAAGTCACGCACAACATAGATCAGAAAAACCAGATCACGTTTATTGGCTTAGGCGCCATAGACAATTTTGCTTTGAATTTAGAAGCGAACGAAACTGAAGCTCAGCGTTATGCTCTGAATAATTTGGTTGACAACGATCAATGGAATTATAGCGTTGGCGCTAAGTATACTCGATTCAGAAAAAAAGGCTTCACACGTTTTGTAGTGAGCCGCTTTATGTTCGACAACACTGCAGTCAAATACAGAGACAACGATGAATCAAAAGAGCAACTCTTAGATTACAACTCTCAAGAGATTTCAAATAAATTTAGAGTAGAGGATACTTATAAATCAGGACGATGGAAGTTTGTTTACGGTGCTGGTTTAGATCAAAACAAATACAACACATCTACACTTGATAAAAGATTACCAGGAGGTCAAGTCTTGAAATACAATTCAGAACTCAACCTTATTTCGTATGCCTTTTTTGGAAACGTTTCTCGTTCTTTCTTTAGTGAAAAGCTAAGCGTAAACCTGGGTATGAGAACAGACGCTATAAGTTTTTCGAAAACCACTAGTAATCCACTAGATCAATTCTCTCCTAGAATCGCATTATCATACAACGTCACAGATGAGTTCAGTATCAATGCAAATTGGGGTATTTATTACCAACTTCCGCCCTACACAACGATGGGCTTCAGAGATGAAAACGGAGCACTTGTCAATGAAGACTTGAAATATATAAGAAGCATACACTATGTTTTGGGAGTAGCGCAAGTATTCCGAAAGCTTAAAGGCCGTTTAGCTGTTGAAGGTTTCTATAAAGACTACAGCCAATATCCATTTTTAACTCCAGAACAAATATCACTTGCCAACTTAGGTTCAGACTTTGAAGTCATTGGAAACAGACCAGCAACTTCTACAAATAGCGGAAGAGCCTACGGTTTGGAATTTAGTTATGAACAGAAGCTTTATAAAGGCTTCTATGGAATTGGTGCATTAACGCTTGTTAGATCAGAATTTGAAGGAAACGTTTACGATGTTCAAGGCAATTCATCCATTGAATTGATCCCTTCAAGCTGGGACAATAAGGTTGTGGTTTCAATAACGGCCGGTAAAAAATTTGGTAAGAACTGGGAGTTCGGAGCGCAGTATCAATTTGCTGGGGGAACACCATTTACACCGCTTGATTTAGATGCAACAGCTACTATAACTAACTGGGATAATATCGGTAGAGGAATACTTGACTACAACCAATTAAATACAAACAGATTAGAAGGCTTTAACAACCTTAATGTTCGAATTGATAAGAAATGGTATTTCGATAAATTTAGTTTAGATGTTTATCTTGATGTTCAAAATTTACTTGGAACCTCTATAGAAGGTCCAGCCGTAGTGGACACTCAGAAAGATGCAAATGGCAACCCAATTGTAGATCCTAATGACTCAAGTAAATACCTCCTTAAACAGCTTGAGAACACACAAGGTACACGGCTGCCATCTATAGGACTAATATTTGAATTCTAACTAAGCGAAAAATCCTCGTGCAATCAAATAAGGAATAACAATATAGAGTAAAGAGTCTCGGACGAGGTAATAAATAATAATCAGTAAAACTATTTTCCAGCCTGCTGCTTTAAGTGCCGCTTTAAACCCCTCTTTTTTGTAAATGTCAATATATTTGAGCATCCACTTAGGAGTAAGTTTTCTACTTATTGACATTTAGAGATTTTAAAATTTGGCGCTAAAATAGTGTAGAAATCTTATTTAGAAACCATTCTAAATAAGAAAAAAAACAGGGTTCGTAAGCCGGATTCTGTTACCCCAAAAAATTGGAGCCCTTATCATTTATCTAGCCTTAACATCGCTGTTAAGATCTATCTGCCTACCCCTTAAGACTCTTTCGAACTCAGCGGGTCGCCAAGCTTTTCCGAAGAAAAATCCAAATGTACATGACATTTCACCCCATGAGGTTTACCTAGCCAGAATAGTCTCCTACCCTGCTGGTGAGCTCTTACCTCACCGTTTCACCCTTATTCCGATAAATCGGAACGGTCTACTTTCTGCTGCACTTGCTATATCTCACTAAAAGTGAAATTCTTCCCGTTAGGAAGCATGGTACCCTATGTTGTCCGGACTTTCCTCTTTCCCGATTACTCGGAACAGCGATATGGTCCCCCTGTTTAACGGCAAATGTAATTTAAAACAATCTGACTTCTGTAACGCCAGAGCGATTTCCAGAAATATCTATATCGTAGTAGTCCACCACATTTTGATGGTTTAACCACAGGTGTAATTCTTCTCTCAACTTTCCAGAGCCCTTACCGTGAATGAGATGCAGATATTTGAACTTTTTACTTTTTGCTTTAGCTAATGCTCTTTTCGCCTCAGCCATCTGTAATATTATTTTTTCATGATTCGTCAAGCCTCTTGTTTGCTCCATAAAGGCATCCAAATGCAAATCAACTTCTAGTTTAGAGATGTGATTTTTAGAATGCGGCTTGCTTGAAGATTTACCTGAACCTTCTTTAATTTCTATTTCTCTAAGTGAAACAGCATCTACATAAACTTCCTCTTTTACAATGAGTTCTGTCAAATTGAACCAGTCACCAAAGCCACTTTCTTCTTCTACAAAAGCTAAGTCTTTAGACAGCTGAGTTATTACCCCACCTCCTACTTCATCTTTATATAAAACCTGATCACCAACTTTCACCTTAAAAAAATTATATCATAAAAAAAGCCCCGACTAAGTAGGGACTTCAAATATAAATCAGCTTTTACTATTGAACTGTAATTTTTCTGCTAGTCAAATGACCATCAGATATTACTTGAACAATATAAACTCCTTTAGCAAGGTTAGAAATGTCTACGTTCTCTCTAAAAGAAACTAAGATAAGATCAAAACACTTTCTCAGTATAGAATTATAGTATAGAACTAGCTCTAGTCGAAGAGTAAATATTTAGGAATCTATAATCTTTAGATCTACGGAAGGAAATTTATAAGCTCATTTTTCTTTAAATGTTTATGGTCTACCATAAAGCATTTTCTATCAGAACGATTGCTTTTACTTTTATTTTTACAAAGATACACTTGGTCGAAACGAATGTTTATTCCAACCTCGTGTGCTCCATAAGTTTGGTCTAATCCCAATTGAGAAGTTGTTAAATCGAAACTGTAACCTACGCTCAACCAATTCATAGAATACACCATATTAAATACTGCAGAATTGGTATTAGAATTTGGTAAATTAAACTTCTGGTTTCTATACCAAACTCCTAAAAGGATATTTTTTCCAAAAGTATAAGTCCCTCCCAACAAGGCTGTCTGCAAAGTCGCCTGATAATCTACGTTTCCGCCTAATGTTAAAAAGGATGGAGTACCATTTTTATACTTGCCTGAGGTTTTAATATTAAAATATAAATGTCCACTGTAACGAATTGGCACTGTTACATTTTCACCGTAAAAACTTTCAACAGGTCTATTTATATGATAGATTGAAAATCCTGTGCTTAAAAAACTTCCTGATTTAGAGATTTCAGAACGAAACAAAATACCTCCAGATAAATCGTGAACTAGGTTACTCGTTTCAGCGGAGCCGATTAACGCGTTTGATGGTTTATAAACTCCCAACAACTCATCGATTTGATCGCTAAAAACTAACGTACTCCAATCTACTCTTCGTTGCCCAACACCATAGGATAAACCAGCACTGAAAATATACTTGCGTCCACGGAGTCCTCTTAATCCAATATTTTTGGAATACCTTCCTGGCAAATTAGCAGACATTACAAATGTCCCTTGTGTCTTAGTCAAAAAACCTTCTCCAGCTTGGTCGTTATAAAACATAGCCCCAAATCCAAGTTTACTAGAAGGACATGCTACATCTAAGGAGGCTGTTGTCGTTTGCATCTTTCCAGGTACACCAGTCCACTGCATTCTTGACATTACAGAAAAGTTTAAATCACGATTTGCTCCAGCATAAGCTGGATTCAAAGCCATTTTATTCAGGTAAAATAAGGAGTATACAGGATCTTGCGCTTTCGTTTGAAGCACAAACATCACCATCAAAGAAAGTAGAATTAACTTCTTCCTACCTGAGTATAGTGATTGTTCCCGAATTTCCAAGAATTTCTCCATTTTCATCTACTCTACGCCATGTTCCTCCATTTTCAAAAGTGGCATCAATTCGCCACACATAAACTCCAGCAGGAACTGGCTCACCATTTATTGTACCATCCCATCCTTCGACAGGACTTGCCGTAACTGAATCTAATTTATCACTCGACCAAATTAGATTACCCCAACGGTCAAATATCATACAGTTATATGTTTCTAGGCCTTGACCTTTTGGCAAGAACAATGAAGCTTCGCTATTTGCTGTTGGTGACATTGCATTTGGCACAAACAATGTAAAAGCTCCAATATCGAGTGTATCGCACAAAGTTGAATCACAACCATTGGCATCTGTAATTGTTAAACAGACATTAAACCCTTGATTCCAATCAATCTGATTTATTAAGAACTCATGTCTAGGGTCATCCAAAACTGAAGATGTCCCGTCATCAAAGTCCCAATAATATTTGTATGGAGCTACTCCACCTGTTGCATTTTGTTTGAAGTCATATATTCCAAACTTCACCACCTGAAATGTATATGCTGGATTCGGAACTGGGAAAACATTAATAACATTTACTTTAACGATTGAATCCTGACATGAATATTCTGTTCTCACAGCTAATGAAACCGTATAATTCCCTGGATTAGAGTAAACATGTCTCGGGTATCTAGAATGAGAAGTGTCTCCATCTCCAAAATGCCATGTATAATAAAGCTTGTCGTTAAAACCTTGAGGTAACGAGGTGGTATTATTAAAATCTACAAGCAGCGGAGCACATCCTTCATTGTTTAACGGAATGAAATCTGCAGTTGGTTCAGGGCGAATTACTATAGTTTTAACCATAGTATCGGAACAAGCATATCCATTTGTACCTACAAGCTTCACTTCATAAGTTCCAGGTTGAGTAAATATATAACTAGGATGGGTAGCATTAGATGTATTCACCATTGGCGCTACATTGCTTTCAAAATCCCAGATGTAACCTCCTGCACTGTTTGAATTATTTACAAAATCAACAACTTGTGGCACACCACAAGAATCTCCTGATTGAAATGTGAATGTGAAATCTGTCGTAGGAATTGGTAAAACAGTCACTTGCTTTATGACTGAATCGGCACAATTATTATCATTCAAAATTTTCAATACAACATTGTAAGTGCCAGCAATAGCATATGTGTTTTGCGGGCTTGGTTGGTTGGAAAGGTTTCCATCTCCAAAATCCCATGCGTATGAAATAATATTGCCCGGATTATTTATACTGTTATTTAAAAATTGAAGTGGCTGCTGATTCAAACACTGATTATCCACAAAGGTAAAATCAGGTTGAGGCTTATTGTAGACAGTTATTGGTAAACAAATAGATGTGTCACACCCTAGACTTGTCGTAATTGTCAAACAAACAGTAAAAACACCTGAACTATCATAAGCATGCACTGGTGATGAGAGAATAGATGTATCTCCATCTCCAAAATCCCAAAACGTACCTAGTATATTCCCGCCATTATTAGATGTGTTATTCGTAAAAACAACCAATTCATCTTGACAAACAGTAG
>ERZ767310.358-NODE-358-length-28676-cov-31.586108_pt1 | contig 28676 bp, 31 predicted proteins | sample MGYA00374954_ERZ767310 | MGnify/ENA primary metagenome ERZ767310 (study PRJEB28948, sample SAMN06267188) | marine metagenome | isolation source: Columbia River Estuary | place: USA:Columbia River Estuary, USA | collected 2013-07-23 ...
AACTTGCTTTTACTCAAGAGATCTATGACCGTTATACTAATTTAATGGATAAAGGTCATACCTATAGTGATACCTCTGCTTTAATGATGTTTGATGAGTTGAATAAATAGGTAACAAACCAAGTAATGATTAAAGCTTCACTCACTGAAAAGCAATTGATTGATTTTAATAATGATGGATTTCTAACAGTTGATAATTTCATAGAATTGCAATATTTAGAAGACCTTAAAACAAGAATCAATCTTCTCTTTAAAGGAAACTTTGAAACTGGTATTGAGCCAGATGAGTGGAATTGGAGGCAAGAAAGAGACCCAAGCGATGTTACACGACAAATTTGTAATGCTTGGAAATCCGATAGCCTTATAAAGCGTTTAGTTTGTAGCTCAATTATTGGAGAGAGCGTTTCGAAATTAATGAGCTGGAAGGGAGCAAGACTTGTTCAAGATAACGTTTTATGGAAGCCACCGCAAGGAAAAGCTTTAAATTTTCATCAGGATGCTGCATATGATGACTGGATAATTCCGCAAACTATGGTGACTTGTTGGATGCCTTTAGATGATACCTTTGCAGAAAATGGAACACTAGAGTTTGCAAGGGGATCACACAAATGGGATCTATGTCCACCATCTGAGGACTTTCATGCCCCAAATGATTATAAAAAAGAGCTCCATAATTATTTAAATAAAAATGATAAAACTCTTTATATTGATTCAGTTCAAGTTCCTGCCGGGGGTGCTTCATTTCACCATGGCCATACTTGGCATGGTTCAGGGCCAAACAAGTCAAATAGCCATCGAAGAGCAATAGTCGCACATTGCGTCCCAATTGATGCTAAATTTCATCCAACTAATTGTGGGGGAACTGGAAAAATTTATAAAAAATATAAATTGAATGAAAGTGATGAGTTACCTGATAGTTTTTTTCCTCCCTTGTGGCAGGAAAATTAAAGAGTTTATTTATTCTTTGCATCAAAATTTTTTAAAAGAAATGGCATAATATTGGATATGAGAAAAAAGCCAAAATTAACAAATATTCATACCGTTGCTCAGAGTCGAATCTTTAATCTTGAGTCACTTGATGTCGAATTTTCTAATGGCGCAACTCGTGTCTATGAGAGGCTTATGTCTCGAGGAAATGGAGCAGTTCTAGTTATCCCAATGCTCGATGATGATACTGTCCTCATGATTTATGAGTTTTCTGGAGGCACTGAGCGCTATGAATTAGGACTTACCAAAGGGAAAATAGATAAGGGTGAAACTCCAATTGAGGCTGCGGGTAGAGAGCTAAAAGAAGAAATCGGGTTTGGCGCAAATAAGCTAACCTTTCTCAAAACAATCACACTTGCGCCTGGGTATCAGTCAAGTGAGACGCACATCGTGCTTGCTGAAGATCTGTTTGAGGAAACTGCAGAGGGGGATGAGCCTGAACCTCTAGAAATCGTCCCTAAAAAACTCTCAGAGTTAGAGGAACTAACCTATAACGAAGACTTAACTGAAGCAAGAAGCATTCTAGCTCTTTATATGGCAAGAGATATCATTAATAATCGATCAGGGTGATAGATATACCGCAGTCATTTTGGCTGGATGAAGATCAATTAAAATTCCCTGAAATAGAGTCAGCGCTCAAAGAGCCAAATGGACTAATCGCTATAGGCGGTGATTTATCATTAAATAGGCTCTTGGAGGCATACTCTAGAGGTATATTCCCTTGGTATGGTAAAGATGAACCTATACTCTGGTATTCTCCAGATCCCAGAATGATTATTACGCCGAACTCATTTCACCTATCAAAAAGTTTAAAAAAAACAATTAATTCATCAAGATTTGATGTTTTAGTTGATACATCATTCAATAATATAATTAGACAATGTCAAGAGGCTCCTAGGTTTGGTCAGTCAGGAACATGGATCGATGATGAGATGGTCAAAGCTTATACAAATTTGTACAAGGAAGGTTATGCGCACTCATACGAAGTGTTTGAGAATGGAGAGCTTGTGGGTGGATTATATGGGGTTGCATTAGGAGGAGTGTTTTTTGGTGAGTCCATGTTTTCATTGGTAAGCAATGCTTCAAAAGTAGCATTCGCATTTTTATTGCAAAATAGTCATTATCAATTAATAGATTGTCAAGTGGAGAATCGACATTTAGAAAGTTTGGGTGCCTACAATATCCCAAGAGATTTGTTTATGCAACAGCTTAAGGCCTTTGTGTAAAATATACCCCATTAAATTAGGGATTATTACGCTATGTCAAACCATATTAAATTCGTTTTACTGGTCTCACTTGTTATTACGTTAGCAGCATGTGGCAGAATGGGTGATCTAGTCCCGATAAAAGATACAGTTCAATCAACTACTAGTACTTACTAGCGAAAAATCCATTGAACGCATTCAATTTCCAAAATAAAAATCTTTATGCTGAGTCTGTGCCCGTTTCAGACTTAATGAACTTGTACGGCTCGCCACTTTATATTTATTCAAAAAGTCAAATAGAATTCAATTGGAAGGTTTTTGAAAATTCATTTGGAACCCATCCTCATCTTATTTGTTATGCTGTAAAGGCTAATTCTAATCTTGCAGTATTAAATATTCTTGCTAATCTAGGATCTGGTTTCGATATTGTGTCCCTTGGAGAGCTAGAGAGAGTTATTGCTTCAGGCGGAGATCCAGCTAAATGCGTTTTTTCAGGTGTTGCAAAAACTGAAAACTCAATACGAAAAGCACTTGAGTATGGAATTTACTGTTTCAATGTAGAGTCTGAGGGAGAACTAGAACGGATTGAATCAGTGGCATCCTCTTTGAATGTTCGTGCACCAATTTCAATACGAGTCAATCCAGATGTAGATGCAAAGACTCATCCATATATTTCAACAGGCCTGACTGAAAATAAGTTTGGTGTGAGTGTTGAAGTGGCTTTGTCTATGTATAAAAAAGCAAGCCTTTCTGATTATCTTGATGTCTGCGGACTTGATTACCATATTGGCTCTCAAATTACAGATCAATCTCCATTTATAGAGGCTCTTGAAAAAGCATTAGATCTGATTGAAGAGCTCAAATCAGAAAACATAGATTTAGACCACATTGATATTGGAGGTGGAGTAGGTATAACTTATGATCAAGAAAAAATAATCAGTATTGAGGATTACATCAATAGGGTAATCAGCAAAGTTGGAAGTATGAAAATTTTGGCTGAACCTGGGCGATCAATTGTTGGAAATGCAGGTATTTTTGTAACAAAAGTTGAATACTTGAAGCAAAATGATATTAAGTCATTTGCAATTGTAGATGGTGCAATGAATGATCTGATTAGGCCTGCTCTTTATAGTTCATATCATGAGGCGGTTTCAATACAAGAAAAATCAAAGGGCGTTACTGACTCATGGGATATCGTCGGACCAGTTTGTGAAACTTCAGATTTCTTGGCTAAGGATAGAGAACTAACTTTAGAAAAAGGAGACTATATTGCAATTTTAACTGCAGGTGCGTATGGTTTTGTTTTGAGTTCAAATTATAACTCGAGACCCAGAGTGCCTGAAGTTATGGTGAGTGAAAAGAGCCATAGTTTGGTGCGAAAAAGAGAAACTATCGAATCACTATTTGAGAATGAAACTATATTTAAAGATGAAGTTAACTAATAATCAAAAAAAGTACTTAAGATCTTTGGCGCATGATTTAAAGCCATTTGTAATGATTGGTCAGCATGGATTAAGTGAGTCAGTTATTGCTGAGATTGAGTCAACAATGCTTAAACATGAACTCATTAAAATCAAACTAAGGGTAAGCGATCGTGATGAAAAGCAAGGGATAATCAACAAGATTATTAAGTTTTCTGAAGCTGAATTAGTTCAAGTTATTGGGGGCGTAATAGTTATTTATAGGCCTTTTGAAGACAACCCTGATATTATCTTACCTAGATCATAATAAATTTAACAGAGCTTATTGTATTCTTATAATACTTAATTGAAATGAAAATTGCCCTCAGTGCTGCAGAAACTTCAGGCGATCTGATTGCTTCATCTTTGGTCGTTGCTTTAAAAAACAATGATCACCATTGTGAAATAGATGGACTGGCCGGCGACAAGATGATTGAAGCAGGTTGTAATAGTTTGTGGCATACTGATGAAGTAAATGTGATGGGTCTCAGTGAGGTATTGAAGAAGCTGCCATCCGTCTTAAAGTTAAGAACTAAAGTCACTAATCACTACATTTCTAATAAGCCCGATGTATTTATTGGTGTTGATTCACCAGACTTCAACTTTAGGATTGAGCATTCATTAAAGAAAGAAGGCGTTAAAACAATTCATTTTATTAGCCCCTCAGTTTGGGCTTGGCGCTCTAAACGTATTAAAAAAATTAAAGCTTCAACTGACCTAATATTATGTCTTTTCCCTTTTGAAGTCGATTTCTTCACAAAGCATAATCAAAAAGCAATTTTTGTTGGCCATCCACTAGCTGAAACCTTAAAGCCAAGGAAGAAATATAAACCAAACAAAAGCGTTTTATTAATGCCAGGCTCAAGAGAGTCAGAAATTAAAACGCTTTTGCCAGAATTGATTGAGGCTGTAAAGGTAATGCAGTCTAGAGACTCCGAACTAACTTTTAATCTATCTCTTGCCAATGCTAATCATAGAGATTGGGTTGAGAAAAGTATAGAGGGTTTATCTATAAAAATCAGCATTGGTGATGCACACAAAAGAATTATTGATTCTGATCTAGTTCTAGTTGCATCTGGCACTGCAGCACTTGAGGTGGCCTTACTAGCAGTTCCAATGGTTGTTATTTATAAGCTCTCCTATTTAAGTTATCAAATAGTAAAGCGTCTACTCAATACCAAAGAAGTTTCACTTCCCAATAAGATTTTAGGAAAAAGAGTTGTACCTGAATTAATTCAAAATGATGCTAACGGCCAAAATATTTCTGATCATGCTATGACATTACTAGGTTCTGATAATAGCGAACTTGTTAGCGAATTAGAAAAGATTCATGTTCTATTAAATCATGATTCTAGCTCCAAATCTGCTGAGGCAATAATTGAGTTTATTAATGAAAAATGATATTGAAAAAATCGTTGAACTAGCATTATCTGAAGATATTGGTCAAGGAGATGTCTCATCAGCTTTAATTGATAATAAGATTATCGAGGCTGAAATAATTTGTAGAGATGATGCAATAATTTGCGGAGTTGAATTCTTTAATTTATGCTTTTTATCAATTGATCCAAAAATTCAAATACATTGGAAGGTTGAAGATGGCTCAAGGGTCAAGTCAGGTGACAAAATATGTGGCCTTAAAGGCAATACAAAAACGATAGTAACTGCCGAAAGAGCCGCACTTAACTTTTTGCAAATATTAAGTGCTACTGCAACACAAACTAGTTACCTTGTCAGTTTGATTAACAGTACGAATGCAAAATTGCTTGATACAAGAAAAACAATACCTGGCCTTAGAAAGGCGCAAAAATATGCGGTTAAGTGTGGTGGTGGGGTGAATCATAGGATGGGTTTGTATGACTGTATCATGCTAAAAGAGAATCATATATTATCAATTGGCTCTTTAGAGCAATTGATTAAAAATGCAATCAATCAATTTCCAAAAACACCCATTATTGTTGAAGTTGAGTCTCTTGAAGAGCTTCAATCAGCGCTCCTTATGAAAGGTATAAAGCGAATTCTGTGCGATAATTTTAGTCTTCAAGATCTTCGAGAGGCTGTGAAAATTTCAGAAGGAATTTGCCCTTTAGAGGCATCGGGCGGCATTACTGAGATTAATATTTTGGACTATGCAAATACAGGCGTGGACTATATTTCAATTGGCTCAATTACAAAAGATATAAAGTCAATTGATTTGTCTTTAAGGTTTAGTTCCTAGGCTATTGCTCTAAATGCTGGGCTAATAATGTCTTTTGTAGAATTGTATTGTAAGGCGTTATCATTGAGGTCAGTTACTTTTCCTCCTGCCCCTTCAAGTATCCAAACTCCTGCAGCAGTATCCCATTCAGAGCACCGACCAAATTTTGGGTAGTAGTGATAAATTCCTTCTGCAATAAGACAAAACTTGAGCGCACTACCCAGCTTGAAAGTTTCAAAATTTGTTTTATATTTGAGATGCTCTTTTAACCCTTTATTGTTATTTGAGTATCTACCAACAACAATTTTTTCCCACCTTTTTGGCTTTGATGTAAGTATTGTAGAAGTTGTTTTATTGACTAGCTTAACAGAAGCATTATTTTCAAATCGATAATAGTGCACTTTATTGAAGGGTGAATAAATTAGTCCAAAAACAGGATAATTATCTCGAATAAGGGCAATACTAATGCAAAAATCAGGAGAGCCATCAATAAAATCTCTAGTTCCATCTAGAGGATCAATCAACCAATATTCATCCCATGATTTTCTAGTTGAAAAGGGAATGTGAGATGATTCTTCTGAGAGGATTGGAGTGTTAGGTGTTAATTTTTGTAATGTGTTAACTATCAATTCATGGGAAGCTTTGTCTGCTAGGGTCACAGGCGTGTTATCAGCTTTGATAGAGTAATCACTGGAATTAGCTCTAAGGTCCATAATAATTTCACCGGCTTGAGTCGTTAAATTGATGAGCTGTGAAAGAATTTTAGAGTTCATTGTTTTCATTATATCATCGAGAGTCGTAATTATTTATTCTCAGCTTCGATCTTAAGTAAAATTTATTTCACTATAATTATTTATCAAATTTGAATATGAAAAAGCATGTACTAGCAATGGGAGGGGGTGGATTTACCTCGAAACCTGAAAATCTAAAGTTAGATGAATATCTCCTATCTTTATCCAATAAAAAAAATCCAAAAGTGTGTTTTATTCCTACTGCAAGTGGAGATGATGAGAGCTATAGAAGAAGATTTTATTCTTCGTATAAAAAACTAAACTGTGAGACAAGCCATTTGTCACTCTATTGGCCTCCTGAGGGAGATTTAAGAGAATTTGTTTTAGATAAAGATATCTTTTATGTTGGTGGAGGAAATACTCGCAATCTGATGGTTCTATGGAAAGAGTGGGGTCTTGATAAATATTTATACGAGGCCTGGGACAATGGAGCGATTATGGCAGGTCTCAGTGCAGGCTCAATTTGCTGGTTTGAAAAAGGATTGACTGACTCAGTAACGGGAAAGCTCTTACCATTAGATTGTTTAGGTTTTTTACCAAACAGCAACTGCCCGCATTTTGATAGTGAGTCACAAAGGAGACCTGAATACCACAAAGCCATTTTAAATGGATCAATGATGGAAGGTATTGCTTGTGATGATGGAGTGGCTGCACATTTTGTTGATGGAAAACTTAAGTGTTGCGTTTCATCCCTGCCCAATGCAAAGGCTTACAATGTTAGTGCAGAGAATGGAAAAATTAATGAATCCATTATTGAGCCAAAATACTTGTAGGGATTTAAATTAATTTTGGCATTAAAAAACCTAGTTAAAACTAGGTTTTTTTATTTTGGTGGGCCTACTTGGACTTGAACCAAGGACCAATCGATTATGAGTCGACTGCTCTAACCAACTGAGCTATAGGCCCGGGTAAAGAGCTACTCTAAAAAGCTTTGAAGCTTATGAGCACGAGAAGGATGGCGCAATTTTCTGAGTGCTTTTGCTTCAATTTGACGGATTCTTTCACGTGTCACATCAAACTGTCTTCCAACTTCCTCTAGCGTATGATCAGTACTCATGTCGATTCCAAATCGCATTTTAAGTACTTTTGCTTCACGAGGTGATAAGTTCGCTAATAGATCACCAGTAGTTTCTTTCAAACTTTCACGAGTAGTTACTTCAACAGGTGAAGAAAGTTTTTCGTCCTCAATAAAATCACCAATTGTAGAGTCTTCGTCATCACCTACCGGGTTTTCCATAGATAACGGCTCTTTAGCAATTTTAAGAATTTTATTAATTTTATATTCAGGAAGTTCCATTTCTACTGAAAGCTCTTCAGGTGTAGCCTCTCTTCCAAATCTTTGAAGAAGTTGGCGTCTTACACGGTTGAGCTTATTAATTGTCTCAATCATATGGACTGGTATCCTAATCGTGCGCGCTTGATCGGCAATTGACCTTGTAATAGCTTGACGAATCCACCAAGTTGCATACGTTGAAAATTTGTAACCTCTGCGATATTCAAATTTATCAACAGCCTTCATGAGGCCAACATTACCTTCCTGGATGAGATCTAAAAACTGTAAGCCACGGTTAGCATATTTTTTTGCAATCGAGATCACTAACCTTAAATTAGCTTCAATCATCTGACTCTTAGCATTTTTAGCTTTTCTATCGCCCTGGCGAAGCTTTTTATTTATTTCCTTAAGCTCAGCAATAGTCAGTTGCATTGCTTCTTCGTTTTCTAAGAGACTTTTTTGAGAATAGTAAATCTCATTCTTATTTTTTTCTAGTGACTTTAATGTTGCTTTATCAATTCCAGCAGTTTTGAGCCAATCGAAGTTAGTTTCATTGCCAGGAAATGACTTATAAAAAACTTCGGAGGTCATTCCAGCATCAAGGCAAGCATTGCGAATTAAATTCTCTTCTTTTTTAACTTGTGTGACTCTTGTTGAAACGAGTTCCATCATCGTGCTTACAAGTTTTGGTGCAAGTCTTAATTCAGAAATACAGCTTGAAAATTTGTGCCTAGCTTTAACAGTCTTTGCATCAAGGTAGCCATTTTTTTCACAAGACTTAACGTAACTGTTGTGAGATTTTTGAATTTTATCGAAGCGCTCATAGACTTCTCCTTCGTCTGGTCCAGTGTACTCTAGCTCGTCGAACTCATCTTCCTCATCCTCTAGCTCTTCAGGATCTTCATCAAGGTCCATTGCATCTAATTTCGCTTGTTTTTCATCAAGAAGGGCTTGCTTTTCAACAATGAGAGCTTGCTTTTCTTCGAATTCTTCGGCATCACCTTGATACCCTATAACCACATCAGTCATCTTACATTTACCTTCTTCAAGTCTTGTGTATGCCTTGAAGAAATAATCAGATATTTCAGGGTAAAGAGAAATCGCCTGCATAATTTGATAGACACCCGCCTCAATTTCCTTAGCAATTCTTACTTCATCACTTTGCTCTAAAAGCTCAACAACGCCCATCTCTCTCATATACATTCTGACAGGATCTGTGGTTCTACCAAACTCAGAGTCTAAAGCTGCAAGAGCTGCAACAGCAACTTCTGCTGAATTTGCCTCTGCCTTTCCACCTTCTTGCATCACGAGGGTATCTGCATCTGGCGCTTCATCAGCGACTACAATATCAAGCTCCTCCAGAATAGTTACAATTGGTTCAACTTGTTCAGGAGTTAATAAGTCTTCTGGAAGGAGATCGTTTATTTCAGAATAAGTCAGATAGCCTTGTTCTTTTCCTATCGTTATGAGACTATTAAGTGCAATTTTATGAGCTTCGGTAGTTGTTTTCATAGCATTGTTTTTTAAAAACAGAGGGGGAATTATACCTAAATCGTATAAGGTTTTTTAACCATTAATTTATTGATATAACAGCGTTTAGTTAGTTTGATTCAGCAAAAATTGTACTGATTGACTGCTCATCACTGATTCTACGAATGACATCAGCAAGTGTTGTTGCAATGGATAGTTGTCTTACCTTGCTGCATTTGTTAGCGTTACCATTTAATGGGATCGTATTTGTAATAACTAATTCATCCAACTTTGAGTTAGAGATATTATCTATTGCCCCGCCAGATAGGACTGCGTGTGTTGCATACGCAACAACTTTTTTGGCGCCCTTTTCTTTTAGTATTTCAGCAGCTTGGCAGAGCGTACCTGCAGTATCAACCATATCATCGATCATGATGCAGGTCCTTCCAGAGACATCACCAATAACGTTCATTACTTTGACCAAGTTTGGTTCTGGGCGTCTTTTATCAATAATGGCAAGATCAGCATCATTAATTCTCTTAGCTGCAGCTCTTGCTCTTGCTACTCCACCTACATCAGGCGACACCACGACCACATCCTCATAGTTTTGATCTAATATATCCTGGACAAGGACGGGCTGCGCATAAATATTGTCTATGGGTATGTTAAAAAAGCCCTGGATCTGGTCTGCATGAAGGTCCATTGTTAGTATTCGATCAACACCCGATGTTTCTATCATCTGTGCTACAAGTTTTGCGGTAATTGGGACTCTGGTTAGGCGCGAACGTCTGTCTTGTCTAGAATATCCAAGGTAGGGAACAACGGCTGTAATTCTTCCTGCTGAAGAGCGTTTTAGAGCATCAACCATTATCAATAGTTCCATTAAAGTTTCTGCCGATGAAGGTCCGCAAGTAGGCTGAATCACAAAAACGTCACAGCCACGGACATTATCAAGAATTTCTACCTGAGACTCACCATCACTAAATTGACCTACAAAAGCCTTGCTTTGATTTATGTTTAGATTTGCAATAATTTCGGACGAAAGATCAGGGTTTGCATTACCACTGAAGATTTTAATTCTTTCTAAAGACATCTAATAGATTCTTATTGTTTAAGGTGGTAATTATACAAAGAAATCATATGACTAAAGATAATAGTTTTTCTAGAAAACAAAAGTTTTATAGGAGTTCACTAATATATGGCTTGATATCTTCAGGTTCCACTGTTGCGCTGAAGCGCTTATAAGGCGTACCATCACGATCAATGAGAAATTTAGTGAAATTCCACTTAATGCTGTCATTAAGTTTGCCTTTTAGTTCAGATTTTAAATATTTATATACTGGGTGAGCATTGGAGCCATTTACCTCGATTTTTTCGGATAAGGGGAAAGTAACTCCATAATTAAGGTCACAAAAACTTTGTATTTCCTCAGAAGTCCCTGGCTCTTGTTTTCCAAATTGATTACAAGGGAATCCAATAATTTCAAGACCGGCATCCTTGTATTCTTGATATAGGTCTTCTAAGCCCTTGTAGTGATAAGTTAAACCACAATTACTTGCAGTATTTACAATTAAAACAACTTTTCCCTCAAAGCTTTTAAATGAAACCTCTTCTCCAACGATATTCTTAAAATTAAATTGATATATGCTCATCTTTAACTAACCTTTATAGTAAAAAAATTAAATTGTACTCACTTCAAATGAATCTGAAGTGTTGAGTTGATGAAGATGAACTATTGATGGGTAACAAAAAATTTGGCTGGGATGGCAGGATTCGAACCTGCGAATGACGGGATCAAAACCCGTTGCCTTACCGCTTGGCGACATCCCAATTGTATAGCGGTGATTTATCAATCGCTTTCGCGACAAAACCAACCCACTTTGATGGCAATTCTTCCTTTGCTATCAATGCATCACTTTCATTTTCAAATGCAACAAAAACACATGAACCGCTTCCTGTCATCCTAGCAATATCAATATGATTTTGAGTGGAATCTAGATGACTTAGAGCATCTTTAATGCCACCTTCCAAGTCAATTGCAGCATCCAGACAGTCATTATGTGGATTTGAGACTAATGAAAAATCAGACATTTTCCTTTGTACTGGTGTCATTGTCAATGCTTTATGGCTGAATATTTCTTGAGTGGAGACGTGTTTATTGATTGAAACGACTAAATAGAAGTATTTTGGTAAATTCAAAGGGTAGAGAATTTCACCAATTCCCTCTGCCCAAGAGCTTTGACCTTCAATAAAGACTGGAACATCTGCCCCAATACCCTTGCCTATAGCTATGAGCTGTTGTTTTGTTAACTCAAGGCCCCAAAGCTGATTCAATGCCATGAGCGTGGTCGCTGCATTTGAACTCCCCCCTCCAAGCCCTCCGCCAGAAGGAATCTTCTTTATTATTCGAATATCAACACCCAAATTGACTCCACTCAATTTTTGTAACTTTTTAGCACTCTTAATCATTAAGTCATTGGCCAGAGGAATATCTTCGTTACCAAGGGTGCGGTTTATTTCTCCATCCTCTCTTACACTAAAATTTATCTCATCATAAAAATCCAAGAGCTGAAAAATGGTCTGAAGATTGTGATAACCATCATCTCTTTTTGAGTTGATATGTAAGAATAAATTGATTTTTGCGGGTGATAGGTAAGTCAATTTAAGATTTGATAAAGTGCTCTCTGTAGTATTTCAATTCATCGATGGAGTCATAGATATCTGACAAAGCTAAGTGCCTAGATTTTTTGAATGAGCTAGAAATGATGTCTGGTTTCCAGCGTACAGCTAGTTCTTTTAGTGTTGAGACATCAATATGACGATAATGAAAAAACTTTTCAAGATTGGGCATATAGTTATACAAAAATCTTCTGTCTTGACAAATTGAATTACCACACATTGGAGATGCACCCGAATCAACATATTGAGAGAGAAAATCAAGGGTTTGAGATTCTGCTTCGGCGACTGAAATTGAACTATCCTTAACCCTTTGAACTAATCCAGAGCGGTTGTGTTGATTGGTGTTCCATTCATCCATACCATCTAATAATTCAGTCTTTTGATTGATAGCTAAAGATGGGCCTTCATCAATAACATTAAGATTAGCATCCGTTACAACTGTTGCAATTTCAATGATCACATCACTTTCAGGAATTAACCCTGTCATTTCAAGATCTATCCAGATTAGATTTGTTTTTTTATTCATTATTAACTATTACTTGCAAGAGTGTAAGCATCAAGCTTATCTTGCGCAGATCCATCTGACAAAATTTGGTTAGCTTTTGTGACGCCTTCATCGAATGAATTCACAAGGCCACTCACATAAATCGCAGCGCCTGCATTTAATGCAATGATATCTCTAGCGACACCCTTCTTCCCAGAAAACGCTTCATTGATTAAAGCGAGAGATTGCTCAGCATTTTCAGCCTTAATTGAATCCAGGCTTCCTTCCTCAAGCCCAAAATCACGAGGGTGAACAGTATAAGTGGAAATATTATTATCTTTTAATTCTGCAACATAAGTCGTGTTAGCAATGGAGAACTCATCAAGACCATCTTCGGAATGCACGACCATTACGTGTCGTGAATTGAGACCTTTTAAAACATTGGCAATTGGCTCAACCAAGCTTTTATCATAAACTCCCATAATTTGATTTGGCGCTTTGGCTGGATTAGTCAAAGGGCCCAACACATTAAATATCGTTCTGACTGCCAGCTCTTTGCGAGGACCAATTGCATGTTTCATAGCACTATGATGAGCCGGTGCAAACATAAACCCTAAACCAATTTCCTCGATACACTGACTGATTAATTCTGGACTTATATTGAGATTAATACCAGCCGCTTCCAATACATCTGCACTTCCAGATTTTGAAGATATCGAGCGATTACCATGTTTTGCAACTTTTCCACCGGCCGCTGCGACTACAAAGGCTGAAGCTGTTGAGATGTTGAATAGACCTAGGCCATCTCCTCCAGTTCCACAGGTATCAACTAGGTAATCATTGCTACTTAATTCTACTGATGTAGCAAGAGCACGCATTACTTTAGCACTGGCAGTAATTTCCTCAATTGTCTCACCCTTCATTGACAGCCCAACTAGAAACGCACCAATCTGTGCATCGGTCGTTTGGCCAGTCATGATGCTATTCATGACATCATGCATCTCACCTTCATTTAAATTTTGTTTAGAAATAACTGCCTTGATAGCTTCGCTAATATTCATAATTATCGCTGGCTCATTAAATATTCAATTTCATCAATATCTTTAACTGCTTTTTTGGAGAGGACATGATTTCCTGCTTCAGTCACTAGGACATCATCTTCTATTCTGACTCCTATGCCCCAGTACTTAGATTCAATTTTATCATCCCTGCGAATATAAATTCCAGGCTCAACAGTTGTTACCATACCACTTTTAAACTCACGGAACTCATCATTGATTAGTTTAACACCCACATCATGGACATCGAGCCCAAGCCAATGCCCCGTTCCATGCATATAAAACTTGGTCAAATCTTCAGGGGATTTCATAATGCCTAGCTTGATAAGGCCATCTGTTATGATTTGACAAGCAGTCTCATGCGGCTTGTTGCAGCTTACTCCAGGTTTAATAGAATCAATAGCAGATTTTTGTGCACTTAAAACAATGCCATATATCTCTTTTTGGGCCTCACTAAACTTTCCATTAATTGGAAAAGTCCTTGTAATATCTGAGGCATAACCATTGATTTCACAACCTGCATCAATAAGCAGTAGATCCCCATCTTGAAGTTCTTGGTTGTTCTCATTGTAATGCAAAATGCATGCATTCTCTCCACTTGCAACGATTGGAGGATAGGAGTGCTCAGAGTTGCCGTTTGTAAATTGTGAATCAAACACAGAAGCAACATTATGTTCATATAGTCCAGGTGAGGCCACTCTCATGGCACTCATATGAGCTTCAGATGCTAAATCAGCAGCATCCTGCATATTTTTTACTTCTTCCTTATCTTTTATTAATCGCATTTCTGAAATACAAGGATTTAAGGGCTTTAAACTGCTTTCAAAAAGAGAATGAATGCGTTGATTATGAATATTTGTGCTTGAATTGTCTTTCCAGCCACCACTTCCTGGGGCATCAAAATATATGACAGACCTTTTCTGAGTGAAAGAGTCAATATTATCAAAGAAAGTATCAATATCATAAGCTTGATCCACTAATAAAGTTTCAGGAGCAAGTGCAACACCAAGTCTGATTCCATTCCAGATCTCTTTAGTCTCATCCTTCGGTCTCAAAAACATGACATAGCTTTCTTTACTAAATACCGCTATTGCATCGGGCTCTGTAAAACCAGTAAGATACCAAAAATTACTATCTGGGCGAAATGGATAAGTCACATCACTGTTTCTTTTTTGTTCACTATTGGTCGACACAATGACTACTGCGTCTCGACCCAGCATGCTTAACAACTCCTCTCTTCTTTTTTGATGTATCATTTTGTTTGGTGTATTAATTCTTAGATATATAACGCAAGAAAGATACCATGAAAACGATACGACTTTATCAAAATACACCTTTTACTGAAGGTAAAACTGCTGAATTAGATAGTGACAATAGTCACCATTTAAATAAGGTTTTACGTTTTCCAGTCGGCAAAAATATTACCGTGTTTAATGGCGATGGTTTTGATTACACAGCGTTAGTTCAAGACGCGAAAAAAACAACCAGTCTTAAAGTCATTTCTAAGGCACGAAATAATACAGAATCAAAATTAGATTTAACACTCGCCCAAGGAATTGCAAAGGGCGAAAAAATGGATTTTTTGATTCAAAAAGCGGTTGAGTTGGGAGTGACTAGAATAATCCCAATGAAATTAGAGCGGTGTGTTGTCAGGCTGAGCGATGAAAAAGTTCAAAAAAAAATTGATCACTGGCAAAAAATTGCTAACCATGCCTGTGAACAATCAGGCCGTTCAGTCATTGTCAGTCTGTCTAATCCACTCTCACTCGAAGAGTTATTAGAGGAGACGAATCATAATGGCTTTGTTTTGCATCATCGTGCACAAATTGGCCTGAGTCAGCTTAAGGAAACGTCAAAAGCAACAATACTTATTGGTCCTGAAGGGGGCCTGACTGAAAAAGAAGTTAGTGATTCTGAGGTCGCTGGATATCAGTCAATCCTCATTGGAAAGAGGGTTTTAAGAACAGAAACTGCTTCTCTAGCAGCAATTGCTAATATGCAATTGCTATGGGGAAGTTAATAGGTAATATAGGAAACCCTAGTCAATGTTGCCTAATTCTTGACTCAGCTCTCTAGCCCGATCATAGGCAGCTCTGGTTGCAGCTGCAACGATTCCCTCAAAGTTCTGATCTTGAAAGGTTTCAATAGCTGACTGCGTGGTTCCATTTGGCGATGTGACTTCTGCACGAAGCGTGCGAGAGTCTTTGCCAGAGTTAGTGGCCATTATGCTTGCACCAAGACTGGTCTTGATACTCAAAGCATCAGCTGTTTCTTCATCCAGCCCCAAGGCCATAGCAGCCTGTTTCATGGACTGCATCATTAAGAAAAAATAAGCGGGCCCGCTACCTGAAATCGCTGTAATTGCATCCAAAAGGTTTTCCTCATTGACCCAAAAACACTCACCTACAGCCGATAGCAACAAGTTTACTGACTCTTTTTGAGTGTCATTAACGAGTTCATTTGCAAAAAGACCTGTCACTCCAGATTGAAAAAGAGCGGGCGTATTGGGCATTGTCCTTACGAGTGCAAAGTCACCGCCAAGCCAACGATTAATATCTTTACTTTTAATGCCAGCTACAATGGAGACAAAGAGCTGATCTGATGAAGCCTTATTTTTGAGCTCATGACAAACAACTGAGAGTACTTGAGGCTTAACAGCAAAAACGACAATATCACTATTGGTGAGAAGTGAGACATTATCAGAGTAAGTAGTCACACCCAGTTCAGAGCTACGTTTTTCAAGAAGCTCAAGGTTTGCATCACTAACATTAATATTTTTGGCTTCAAATCCATCACTCAAAAGCCCTTTAATAAGAGCATATGCCATATTGCCAGCGCCAATAAATCCAATGACTGTTTTGTTTTCCATATAAAATATCTTTGTATTGAATGCTTAATTCAATTCTACCAAACTTGCAATAAATAAAGAACATTAATGACAATATTTCAGCCAAAACTAGTAATGATCGATGTTGATGGAACTTTGGTCGATAGTGTTCCTGATTTAGCGTATTGCGTTGATCAAATGATGCTCAGTCTGGATATGCCAGTCAGAGGAGAAGAGACAGTAAGGCATTGGGTTGGAAACGGAGTCCCTAGGCTAGTTGAAAGGGCTTTGACTGGTGAATTGGATGGCTCTCCAAGTAAAGAGGCTTTTGACAAAGCGTATCCCATTTTTTTAGATTTGTATGCCCAAAATTCATCGGTCAGGTCTACTCTCTACGAGGGCGTAATGGAGGGCTTAGATTATTTAAAATCTAAAGATTACCTTTTAGGCTGCGTTACAAATAAAGCGGAGCAGTTTACGCTTCCATTACTTCAATCTTTAGGAATTATTGATTATTTTGGGATCGTTATTTCTGGCGATACTTTAGAAAAGAAAAAGCCAGACCCACTCCCTCTGATTCATGGCGCTAACTTTTTTAATATTAAGCCCAATGAGTGCCTTATGCTTGGGGATTCGGTGAGTGACGTCAAGGCGGCTAGGGCAGCAAGCTTTCAGATCATTTGTATGTCTTACGGCTATAACCATGGAAATAATATTGCTGATGAAAACCCTGATCTCGTGATTGATTCTATGGCGCAATTGCGAGACTACCTATAGTGAATATTGACGAAAATCATATCTGGCATCCTTATGCCAATATCCCAAACAAGGTGCCAACATACCACGTAGAAAGCGCCGAAGGAGTGTACCTTAACTTCAAAAATGGAGCACGCATCATTGACGGTATGAGTTCTTGGTGGTGCATGATACATGGCTACAATAATTCCTATATTAATGATGCTGTCAAGTCTCAGATTGATAAAGTGTCGCACGTAATGTTTGGGGGTCTGACTCATCAACCAGCCATTGATTTATGTGAAAAACTCATCAATTTGACGCCCAAAGGCTTAGATAAGGTGTTTTTTGCTGATTCGGGCTCTGTCTCAGTTGAGGTGTCTTTAAAAATGGCCATCCAGTACTGGCAAAATAAGGGGCAAAAAGAAAAGTCATATTTTGTAACGCCAAGGGGTGGTTACCATGGTGATACTTTCGGTGCTATGAGTGTTTGCGATCCAAATAAGGGAATGCATCACCTTTTTAGTGAGGTTTTGCCAAAGCATTACTTCGTTAATCAACCCAAACATGATAACACTGATGAAGCACTTTCTGATTTGGAGTCGAGGCTAAGTAAGAGCCATAAAAAAATCGCAGCCATGATTCTTGAGCCAATTGTTCAGGGCGCTGGAGGAATGAACATCTATGAGGTGGATTATCTAAAAGGTGCTAGAGCGTTATGTGACAAGTACAACGTTCTTATGATTGTGGATGAGATAGCCACTGGCTTTGGGCGAACGGGTGAACTATTTGGCTGCAATCATGCCAATATTGAGCCTGACATTATGTGCATTGGAAAAGCTTTGACTGGTGGATATATGACAATGGCCGCCGCCATCACCAATCAAAAGGTTTCTGAAACAGTGGGCGTACTGATGCATGGACCAACCTTTATGGCTAACCCTCTGGCCTGTTCTGCAGCGATTGCAAGTATTGATCTTCTTTTAGAAAGTAACTGGAAAAAAAGAGTAAGTGAAATTGAAACTATTTTGAGGGATCAATTGATGCCTCTTCAGAGTCATCAATCCATATTTGATGTCAGGGTTCTTGGTGCAATTGGGGTGATAGAGTTCAATGAAGCATTGGACATGAAAAAAACTCAGGAAAAGTTGATTGAGTCTGGTGTTTGGCTGAGGCCTTATGGCAGGTTACTATACACCATGCCACCCTTTGTAATATCCGATAACGAGTTGTTAGTCATTACTCAGGCTATGGCCGAGATTGTTGACGACTCAATCAAATAAATTTTCTATTCGATAGGGTCAATATCAACAAACCATCGAACTGATGAGCTCACCTTAATGGTTTCAACATGCTGGTAAAAGGTTTGAATTAGTCTTCTAAGTTGTCCCCTGTCTTCTGATTGCAAGTAAAGATTAAAGTAGTAGTAGTCTGATTTACGCTCAATTACTCCAGGAACTGGACCCCAAATTTCGACTGAATCAATCTCAATGCTATTCGTTAATTGGGCGACTTCGGTCAAAAAATTCTCAGCTAAATTTTTATTTTTAGCATTTGCACAAATCAACGCTTGATGGGCAAAAGGAGGCAGTTTCGTATCTTTGCGTTCTGATAAGAGGGTTTTAGCATACTCAATGTAACGCGAATCTTTCACATAGTTGAATATAGGATGGTTCGGATAACGCGTCTGGATATTGACCTCTCCCTTATATTTTCCTCTGCCACATCTTCCTGAGACTTGAACAAGCAGTTGAGCTAAATGTTCTGTTGCCCGAAAGTCAGTTGACATCAGCCCAACATCGACATCTAAAATACCGACAAATGCTAGATTAGAAAAGTCATGGCCCTTGGCGAGCATTTGAGTTCCTACAATGATGCAGGGCTCTCCAGAGTTGATTTTTTTTAAGTGAGTTGCAAAAGCTTTTTTCTTTCGCGTGGTGTCTCTGTCAATTCTAATGACCTCTGCATTTGGAAAGAATGATTCTAGATTTTCTTCTAGTCTCTCTGTTCCATAACCAAGAATTTTGAGCTCATGGCTGCTGCAAGAGGGACAAGAGGATTCGGGTGGTTTTTCTAATCCACAGTGATGGCACTTAAGTCGATTAATGCTTCGGTGGTATACCAGCTTAGAATCACAACTGGTGCATTCAGACTGCCAATCGCACTCTGTGCAGTAATATATTGGTGCATAACCTCTTCGGTTGATAAATAGCATGACCTGTTTGCCTTCTGAAAGGTGATGCTTGATTCTTGCGATGAGCGGCTTTGATAATGGCTCTGAGGGCTGACTTCTCATATCAATCAGATCAACACTTGGCATGATTGCCTCGCCGGGGCGAGAGGTCAGAGTCAGTCGAGTAAGTTTTTTTTCGATAACATTTTTCAAGGTTTCTAATGAGGGTGTTGCAGTTCCGAGTATAAGTGGAACATTGGCAAATTTAGCTCTCATAAAACTTAGATCTCTTGCGGAGTAGCGAAAGTTAGATTGCTGCTTAAAGGAGTTGTCGTGTTCCTCATCCACAATAACTAGTCCAAGATTAGGGATGGGTGTAAAAATAGCAGATCGAGTTCCAAGAATCACTTTTGCATCGCCATCCTTTGCCATCAGATAGGCGTCTTGTTTTTGAGTGTCATTGAGCTGAGAATGAACTGCAACAACTCGACCTTCTATTCTCTGTTCAAAACGGGAAATCATTTGAGGGGTTAATCCTATCTCTGGAACTAAAACGAGAACTTGTTTTCCTTTTTTTAAAAGCTGCTCAGTGATACTGAGGTAGACCTCTGTCTTGCCACTGCCAGTGACGCCATGAAGCAAAAAGCCATTAAACTCTGAGGAATTCTTGAGTACCTCAGAGATAGCAAAGTTCTGCTCATTAGTCAGTTCAAAGCCGCTTGATAAGACTTTGTCATGCACTTCACCCGGCTTTTTAATGACAGCTGGCTTACCATTTCTTAGATTTTTTGGAATCGCATTGGAAAGCACTTCTCCAATTGGATGGTGGTAATAGTTAGCAGACCAAGATAAAAATGTAAGAATCTCTTTTGATAAGAGTACTTCGTGATCTATCACTTCTTCAACTTCTCTAAGCTTTGTAAAGCTACTCTTGTCTTTGTGAGAGAGGACAATGCCTGTCACTTTTTTATTTCCAAAGGGAACTTTTACTCTTGAGCCAATGCCGACTTTATCTTTACACAGGTAATCAAACGTATTGTGTAATGGGACCGGAATTGCAACTTCTGTGATTTGCATCAATTAAAAAAGTTTTAGGGATAAAATAAGTATTTTAGCAATATTAACTTGCCATGGTAGTTATTCAAAATATCATTAACGATTCAAATGTTGACGAAGACAACCTTAGTCAGGTTTGTCAGGATTTTTTAAATGAAAATGCTTTAGAGGATTCTGAGTTATTAATTCGTCTTGTTTCTCCTGTTGAGATTCAAGTCCTTAATAAAGAGTATAGGGATAAAAATCAGGTCACCAATGTACTCTCTTTTCAAAGCGACATTCCAGAGGAGGTTGAAGAATCAATCCTTGGTGATGTTGTTATTTGTGTCGATGTGGTTAGAGAGGAGGCACTAATCGGTGACAAAAAATTTACAGACCATTTAACTCATATGGCAATTCATGGCATCCTTCACTTGATTGGACATGATCATGAAGATGTCACTTCAGCTAATAAGATGGAGTCAATAGAGATTAATTTTTTAGGTAATCTTGGTATTAGCAACCCTTACAACTAGTACCAAACTAGTCTGCCTTCAAGAGCGTAGCCAGTTTTTTGATGTTTTCTTCTTGTGGATTGTTTTTTCTATAAATAACGCCAATATCTCTTTTTGCTTTCGTTGATTCTAGGTCTATATTGATATTTGGATAGTGACTCAGTATTCCAAAGTCAATTGCCATCCTTGGCAGGAAGCTCACCCCAATATTAGTATCTACCATAGCAACAAGTGTAGAAATGCTGGTACACGAGAAGTTTGATATGTGTTTAGTTGAAATTTCGTTATTTTGTAAAATGTGTGAACGAAGGCAATGGCCTTGTTCCAGCATCAATAAGGAGCCGTTATCGATTACTTTCGACTTTCGATTTTTGTGTTGAATAAAATAAATAGGATCAGCAAAAACTTGAAAACTTTCAATAAAATCAGGCAGCTCATAGGGAAAAGCAAAGATTGCAAAATCGATTTTAGCTTGATCGAGATGTTTTACTAAGTTCTCACTTGTGTCTTCCTTAAATGAAACTTTAAGTTTTGGGTGAGAATGGGTTAAATTGGATAGAAAATTTGGAAGAATATAAGTCGATATTGTTGGAATAACTCCGATCGTGATTTCAGATTCAAAAAAATCTAAATTTGAAGTGCTTACCAATACGTTCATTTCTGCCAAAACTGACATTGCTTGTTTAGTGATACGATTTCCGGCTGATGTAAAGCGAACATTCTTGTTGTCTCGCTCAACTAACTTGACCTGAAGGTCATTTTCAAGTTTTGAAATCCCAGCGCTAAAGGTTGAGGCACTGACAAAACATTCCTTGGCAGCATTTGAAAAGTGATTCGTTTTTTTCAATGCAACTAGATACTGTAAATTTTTAATTGAGGGTGTCATTTTTATATTCGTTTTTACCGAATATTATATACAGTATTATTCAATTTAACTTTATATAAATGAATGGTATGATTGTGGCTCATTTAAACTATCGGAGCTAAAAATGAATTTAAGTGGAAGTAAAACAGAACAATCTTTAAAGGATGCATTTGCTGGAGAATCTCAAGCAAATAGACGCTATTTATATTTTGCAAATCAATGTGACGTTTTAGGAGAGCCAGATATGGCTGCTCTTTTCAGATCAACTGCTGAAGGTGAAACGGGTCATGCGCACGGACACATGGAGCACTTAATTGAGGGTGGAGTTGGTGATCCAGGTACTGATATGCCAGCTAAGGAAGTCAAAGATATGCTTGCTAGTGCAGTTCATGGAGAAACTCATGAGTACACTGACATGTATCCAGGAATGGCTAAAACAGCCAGAGAAGAGGGATTTGATGAAATTGCTGATTGGTTTGAAACCTTAGCGAAAGCTGAGCGTTCTCATGCTAACCGTTATCAAAAAGCTTTAGATAGTATCTAAAGTCACTGCTACCACAGATCTAGTCTGTGGTAGTAATAACCCTTAAAACCTAATAAATATGTCTAAATTCAAAGAAGGCAATTTAGAGGCTCCAACACGTCACCCTCTAAATTGGAAAGATAAAGATTTTTATGATGAAGATTCTCTCAACAATGAGCTTGAGAGGGTATTTGATATCTGTCACGGCTGCAGACGATGTGTAAGTTTATGTAAGTCTTTTCCAACACTATTTGACTTGATCGATGAGTCTGAAACTTTTGAGGTAGATGGTGTCGATAAGGCTGATTACAAAAAAGTTGTGGATCAATGTTATTTGTGCGATTTGTGCTATATAGCTAAATGTCCATATGTGCCGCCACACGACTTTAATGTTGATTTTCCGCATCTTATGCTTAGAGCGAAAGCCATTCAATTTAAAAAGGGCGAAACTAAGTTATCACATAAAATCTTAACATCGCCTCAAAAGGTTGGTGCTATTGCATCGAAGCCAGTCATATCGCCTGTGGTTAACTGGTCAAATAAAAACAAAACTCTCAGAAAGGTTACTCAAAAGGTACTCGGCGTTCATGAGAATGCGGTTGTGCCAACTTACCACTCTAAGAGGTTATCTAAGGTCTTTGTTGAAGAGAGCTCTGATAGTCAATTCAAGGTAGCAATTTTTGGAACCTGTTATGGAGAATACAATGATCCAAAAACAGTCATTGACCTAGTCGATGTATTAAGACATAACAATGTTGAGGTGAAGCTAATCAAAAAGACTCAGTGTTGCGGAATGCCCAAAATGGAGCTTGGAGATCTTGACTCAGTCGAGAAGTATGCCAATGAAAATATTGAGCCATTAATGGAGCTAGTCAAAGATGGCTACAAGCTTATTGCGCCTATACCCTCTTGCGTCTTAATGTTTAAGAATGAACTGCCAATGATATTGAATGAAAATGAAGATATAAAAGCTATTTCTGATGCATTCTATGACCCCTTTGAGTACCTTTCATTGCTAATAGAAAACAATCATTTTGATGACAAATTTAAGGCCATTGATAAAGAGATTCTTTATCAAGTGGCATGCCATCAAAGAGTTCAAAATATTGGAGCGCATACAAAAAAAATCCTAGGTTTAATTCCTGATTTAGACGTCAATATTGCAGAAAGATGCTCAGGACATGATGGTACCTATGGTGTGAGAAAAGAGACACATACTTACTCAGTCAAAATTGGAATGCCAGTTGCCAAAAAAATTACCGACACTACCGACCTTGTTGTTAGTGATTGCGTTATGGCAGGTAACCATGTTGCACATATTGCTACACAAGATATAGAATCTATTCATCCGATTAGCCTAGTGAAGTTGGCTTATGATTTATAAACACAATTTGAGGAAATAATTATGTTAGAAAGACAAGACCTATTAACTCTTGAAGAGTATGCAGAAAAGCGTTCATCGATTCGCCAGGAAACAATCCAGGTTAAAAAGCTTAGAGAAGTTCATTTGGGTGAGCATATTAGGATGATATTTGAAAATAAGCAAACTGTTCAATACCAAGTTCAAGAAATGCTTCGAATCGAGAAAATTTTTGAATCAAGTGAGATTCAAGATGAGCTGGATGTATACAATGCACTTGTACCCAATGGCGCCAATCTAAAAGCAACAATGATGATTGAGTATTCAGATGTTGCAGAGCGCATAGTTGCTCTCACAGAGCTCATTGGCGTTGAAAAAAGTATTTATTTCCAAGTAGGCAACCATGAAAAAGCCTTCCCGATTTGTAATGAAGATTTGGAGAGAGAGACCGATGTTAAAACTTCAGCGGTTCACTTTATGAGATTCGAGTTTACCCAGGAGATGATTGATGATTTCATTGCAGGGTCAACTATAAAGGTAGGGTCTACGCATCCAAACTATGATTATGAAATGACTCTAGACACAGAATCACAGAAAGTTTTAAGTGGTGATTTTACTAGCTAGAAATTATAATTTAAGCCTCAGACATTTCGCCTATTGACTCCATGCCAACAAGAGTGTCATTGATGTAATACATCCTCAATTTGTCTCTTTCCCAAGGCGGAATGTTTGCACTCTGAAGTATTTTTTTTAGAGAGCTTGAGTGCTTTTTACCCTTGAGTCTGACTCTTTGGCCGTCCTGACGAAATCGAATTGTAAAATTAGTTTGATCCTTTAGTTTATTAAAGAGAGGGCAATCTTCATTGGATCTATCAGGCTCGCCATCAAAAAAATATAACTCATTGTCATATCTTCTGACTTCATAAAGATGCCATTTTAAAATCACTTTGGCATCATCCTTCGCCCTTAAAACAGAAATTAATTCAGTTAGCACTTTATTGGAGGGCATCAAGAAGCCCCTTTGTGCAATGTAATATCTTAATACATTAGCAACTCTTCTTTCTGGGAGCTGAATTAAAGGCAGCACTTGAATTTTATGATTAATGACAAGATTGAACTTTTCAATATCAATTTCAGCGAGATCGTTTATTAGTTTTAATGCCTCAGACTGGTGATAAGCGCTTCTAGAAATATTTTTTATTACTCCTTCAAAACCGGATTCAAGTTTTGGAATAAACTCTAATCTTAGGAGATTTCTTTTGAAATTTAAATTAATATTGCTATCATCTTCTACCCAGTCGAGATTATATTTTGTTGCATAGTCAACAATCAATTGCTTAGAAATGTTTAAGAAGGGACGGTATAAGAATGTGTCAGCAAAGCTCTTCATTTTTGGCATGGATGCCAAGCCCGCTACCCCACTTCCTCTAAATAGTTGAAGTAAAAAGGTCTCAGATTGATCCTCCTGATGATGCGCAGTACACAGAACTTCATTTTTAGATAATTCTGATTTTAGTGAATTATAGCGTTTTTTACGTGCATTTTCTTCAACGTTAGACGAAGTTTTAATATTAATATCTATGCTTTTAAACTCAACACCTTGTTGTAGACATAGTTCTTTACAGAATAGAGACCAGTCTTTGCTGTGCTTCGAAAGGTTATGATTGATATGGACTGCTCTAATATTGCCAGGGTAATGAGAGTTTAAGAAATGGAGCAGGACCACTGAGTCGATCCCTCCACTCAAGGCAATGACAATATTTTTGTCTAATAGGAAAGGATCTTTATTCGCTAAATCTTCCAAAGCTAAGTAATTTTTCTTGCCTATCTTCTAGTAGTTTCTCAATAGGTAAATCAGTTAGATTTTTAAGCTCTTTGATGAGTGCTTTTTTTAGAAATTTAGAGGCTTTTTCAGGGTCTCTATGAATTCCGCCCAATGGTTCAGGGATCACCTTTTCAATTAACTTATTTTTTTTCAAATGCTTACTAGTAAGCTTAAGAGACTCTGCAGCAATGGGAGCTTTAGATGCATCTTTATATAGTATAGATGCGCAGCCTTCAGGAGAGATGACTGAGTAAATGCTATACTCAAACATCATCATCGTGTCACAAAGTCCAATAGCAAGCGCACCGCCCGAGCCACCTTCACCAATCACAACCGATAGAATTGGCGTTTTTAAAGTTGACATTTCGAATAAGTTTTTTGCGATTGCTTCACTCTGTCCGCGCTCTTCTGCACCAATACCAGGATAAGCGCCTGGGGTATCTATAAAAGTAATGACAGGCAAGCCAAATTTCTCAGCCATCTTCATAAGTCTAAGTGCCTTTCGGTAGCCCTCAGGCCTAGTCATTCCAAAATTATGGTAAATTTTTTCTTTTGTAGATCGGCCTTTTTGTTGACCAAGAAACATAAATGTTAGGTCATCTATTTTTGCAATACCGCCTATCAAAGAATGGTCATTTGCATAGGCTCGATCTCCACATAGCTCTGTAAATTCATCAAAAATATTATCAATGTAGTCCAAGGTATAAAGTCTTTGAGGGTGCCTAGCTAATTGAGAGATTTGCCAATCACTGAGCGATGAAAAAATTTTCTTTGTTAAGAGTTCACTTTTTGATTTAAGCGAATCCATCTCTTTGGCAATATCGACATCATCCTTAATGCTTTCAAGGGCATCAATTTTGTCTTCCAGCTCTGCGATTGGCTGTTCAAAGTCTAAATAGTTTAAGTTCATTTAATGCACTTATTGTGAAAGGAAATTTAATGATAATTATAGCAGATGCAATGTTTATAATCTTGCAATGGATTTGCTTACCCTACTTTCCCTGATGATTGCTACTTTCGTTTATGCAATTTCACCCGGCCCGGGTTTATTTGCAGTGTTGGCGATTTCTACTCGATTTGGACCAATACCTGCAATTTGGGTTTCCATAGGCCACACAGTTGGTGATATTATTTATGTAGCTCTTGCAATGCTAGCTCTCAATGCCTTAGCTGAGGTGATTAATGAGAGTATGCTCTATGTGAAGATTCTTGGAGCATCATATTTAATCTTTATTGGCTATCAACAATTCCGTTCAAAAGGGATTAGTTTTGAACCTTCAAGTAAAAAGAGCTCAGTCATAAAGCTCTTAATAGCTGGTTTTGTTGTTGGAGTGACCAACCCAAAAACAATTATCTTCTACCTATCCTTCCTTCCAATCTTTATAGACTTAAATAATCTGACTTTAAATACAGAAGTTCAGGTGATAGTAGCAATTGGCTTGACTGTTTTTTTTGTTTTAAGTTTGGCAAATATTTTAGGTGTTAGACTTAGAAGTTATATTGAAAATCCCGATAGCATCAGGAGGATCAATCAAGTGACTGGTGTGACTATGATTCTTGTTGGTGTTTTTGTCGCACTTTATTAAATATAAAAGGATGTAGATGTTCCAATCTGAAAAAACAATGACACTAGTGATGCTTCTTGTTCCATTGGTATGGGCCTTATCAGGCGTCTCTGCAAAATACTTATCTTTTTATATCAGCGAAGATGAAGTCGTTGTGTATCGTTTTTTTCTTTCAGCCTTATCAACCTTTCCTCTGCTTGTATGGATGAAAATTCCTATAAAAATTAGTTTAAAAAACTTTGTCATTTGCATTCTTTTGGCTTTTTTCCTAATCGGGAACTATAGAACCTACTTCATGGGAATGCAGAGGGGCGCGGTTGGTTTAGGCGCGGCTCTAGTAACCGTTTTGATTCCAATTTTTGTTTATGTCATGATGATTTTTTCAAAAAAATCAAAACCTGTTTTGAAGGATTGGCTCGCACTGACAATTGGAGCAATAGGTGTCGCTTTAATGCTTAATCTTGAACAAATGAATATTGATACGCTTGTCAGTGGTGGTAATATTTATTTTGTATTGGCTGCTCTTACTTATGCAATGTTCACAGTAGCTGCCTCTTATATGAGAAATATTCATGTCTTGACTATTAACTTTTATGTCTGTCTTATAGGCTTCTTAATTGACTGGAATTTATCTTATGATAGCAGTCATCTCCTCACATTAGGGTCTATGGATTACATATTTTGGGTTAATATTCTTTTCGTATCATTTATTGCTGGAACTGCAATAACAGCAGTCTACTATACGGGCATTCGAATTATTGGCTCTAAAAAGAGTTCCGCTTTTAGTATATTAACTCCATTCTTTGCTATCGCATTGGGCGCAATTTTCTTTGAAGAAATGATTACTATAAAAAATGCTATTGGGATTTTAATGGCCGTTTCGGCTCTCGTTGTCCTTAACGACTTGAAGATAAAAAATATGATTCCTTTTCGATAATTATGGGTAGCGATAAATTATGGAAATAAATATTTTTTTAGTCCTTGGCTTTACTCTTTTCATTTTTGCAGTGACCCCTGGTCCTGGGACTTTAGCACTTCTCTCTATTTCTACTTCAAGAGGTCTAGCCTCAGCAATATTCTTTTCAATTGGAATGACGCTGGGTGATTTGTCTTATTTAACCATTGTTATTTTTTCTTTAAATGCTCTTGCTGATTTGATTACACCTGTTACAAATGCGGTCCAATATTTTGGTGCCTGCTATTTATTTTATTTGGGTTACTCTCAGTGGAGGGCTGGAAAATTCAGTATGGACAATGACATTTCAGCTCAATCTCATTTGAAAGAACTTCTGATGGGCTTCCTCTTAGCTGGAACTAATCCAAAGGTGATGATTTTTTATTTATCTGTCCTTCCATCTCTAATTGATCTCAATCAGGTGAGTTTATCTTATGGACTGAAAATCGTAGCCACTGTTGCTATTTCACTATTGTTTGGCTTACTATTTATTGGTATTCTAGGAAAAAAATTAAGGCAACTAATAAGTAGTGACAAAATGGCCTTGAGAGTAAACAGGATTTTTGGAGTAATAATGATTGGTGTTGGGTTTAGCCTTTTTTACTTCTAGATCATTACTTATTGACTATCCGTCTCTATATCTCGAGACAATAAATCTGTCATGATTGCTGTTCTCATTTCATCAGAATAATCAAACC
>ERZ767310.372-NODE-372-length-28281-cov-4.146850_pt1 | contig 28281 bp, 8 predicted proteins | sample MGYA00374954_ERZ767310 | MGnify/ENA primary metagenome ERZ767310 (study PRJEB28948, sample SAMN06267188) | marine metagenome | isolation source: Columbia River Estuary | place: USA:Columbia River Estuary, USA | collected 2013-07-23 ...
ACATGTGTTGCTCCCCAAGGTATACCAGCTATAAATACTTGAACAGTACCTGCACATCTTCTAACAACAAAGTTAGTGTAGTTAGCTAATTGTATAGCTGGTCCAGTAACTGTAGTTGCAACATTGTTTAATTTAACTTCTATTGTAGTTGTGCTTAACCATTTTACATGGTGTGCTCCACTACCTCCGTCCCATATAATTTCTCCTCCTGGTGTACTTGACACTACAGGTACGTAAGAAACTAAAATTGTAAAATCTTCTGCTGCTGCATAAGTTATTCCTGATGTAAGATCAAAGTGATTACCTCCTTGTACAGCATGTGATGTATCTGTTGCATACCATGTTGGTTGATCAGCTACTGTTGTTTGAACACCATGATTAGTTCCTATCTGATCTTCCCACTTTGTAACATTAGCTCCGTTAGCAACGTTTGCTAAAATGTCAGCAGCAGTAGCGTGGTTATTTACTCCATAGTTAAATCTGTGCCAAACTGTAATGTTATTAATATTATAAGGTGATGTTGCACAAGGATCACAGTCGTTTAACCAGATTCCCTGGTTTACTGTTCCTGCTACTTGATTACAATTTATGTGGGTTGAATTTCTAGCCATGTTTTTTATATTTTATATGGTCCCTACTACTACACAATCTGTTGCATTTACTTCAAAGACTTGTGATGGGAATTTATTTATTATGTTATTTCCCTCTGTTGCTGCATCAAAATTGACAGTTACACCTACAGGTATAGTCATGATGTTACCGTTCTCTTTAATTTTAACTGTACATGTTCCAGAGTTATTGTAAACAGAAAATGTTCTGAATTTTTCGTTGTATATTTTATTACTTATAGCCCCTGTTTGACCAAAAGGGATGACTATGTTAGTCATTTTAGATACTTGTGCTTTCATATTAATTATTTTTTATTACTTTTGCCTTTACTCTATCTATATATAATATACAAAAAAAATATAATAACAAAAAACAATATAAGATGAAAAAACATAATTTTGATATTGCTTTTATTTCTCTTACTAGTGTTAATCTGGGAATAAATTTTAGTCAAGTTGATGTCCCTGAAAGTCTGTTTAGTACAATAAAAGAACCACCAAAAGGATATATGTTAGAAATTGGGTTTTTGTTTTTTACTTTTGTATATTTGTACGCACCAAAGTCAAGATAATTTAGTATCTTGTTTTTACACAATTATTAAACTTACTAAAAATTAAAAGAATGGAATTAAACAACAAAATTCTAAGTGATATTACTGTACATATGAAGTATGCTAAATATCTTCCAGAATTAAACAGAAGAGAAACATGGGAAGAATTAGTTACAAGAAACAAGGACATGCACGTAAAGTCATACCCGCATATTAAAGAAGAAATAGAAGAAGTATATCAGATGGTTTATGATAAACAGATATTACCATCAATGAGATCAATGCAGTTTGGTGGTAAACCAATTGAGATTGCTCCTAATAGAATATACAATTGTGCTTATATGCCTATAGATCATGTTGATTCATTTAGTGAGTGTATGTTTTTATTATTGGGAGGAACCGGTGTAGGTTACTCTGTACAAAAACATCATGTAGCTCAGCTTCCTCCTATAAACAAACCTTATACAAAAAGAACTAAAAGATATTTAATTGGTGATTCTATTGAGGGTTGGTCAGATGCAGTTAAATTGTTAATGAAATCATACTTAAATGGTAGATCCTCTAAGATTATATTTGACTTTTCAGATATTAGACCTAAAGGGGCAAGACTTGTAACGTCTGGAGGGAAAGCTCCTGGTCCTCAACCACTTAAAGAATGTTTATTAAAAGTGGAAGGTATACTAAGTAGTAAAGAAGATGGAGATCAATTAAGTACTTTAGAAGTGCATGATATAGTATGTTATATTGCTGATGCTGTATTAGCAGGAGGTATCAGACGTGCTGCTTTAATTAGTCTTTTTACTGCTCATGATGATGAAATGATTTCTTGCAAATCAGGTGATTGGTGGGAGAAAAATCCACAAAGAGGTAGAGCTAATAATTCAGCTGTTTTAATGAGGCATAAGATAACTAAAGAGTTTTTTATGGATGTTTGGAAACGTATTGAGTTATCTGGTTCTGGTGAGCCTGGTATATACTTTAACAACGACAAAGACTGGGGAACTAACCCTTGTTGTGAGATTGCTTTAAGACCTTATCAGTTTTGTAATCTGTGTGAAGTTAATGTATCAGACGTTGATGCTCAAGAAGAGTTAGATAAGAGAGTTAAAGGTGCTGCATTTATTGGAACTCTACAAGCAGGTTATACTAACTTTCATTACTTAAGACAAGTATGGCAAGAGACAACTGAGAAAGATTCTCTTATTGGTGTATCTATGACAGGTATAGCTAGTGGTAAAGTTTTAAAATTAGACATGAGTGCAGCAGCATATCTGGTTAAAAGAGAAAATGCTAGAGTGGCAAAAAAGATTGGTGTAAATAAAGCAGCTAGAACTACATGTGTTAAACCTGCTGGTACAACTTCCTTAACTCTTGGTACTTCTTCTGGTATTCATGCTTGGCATAATGAATTCTATATTAGAAGATTACGTGTAGGTAAGAATGAGCCGATTTATATGTACTTATTGGCTCACCACCCGGAGTTAGTTGAGGATGAATACTTTAGACCACATGATACTGCTGTTATTTCAATACCACAATCAGCACCTAAAGGTTCCATAATGAGAACTGAATCTGCATTTGATTTATTAAAACGTATCAAGTTAATTTCAGACGGTTGGGTAAAAAATGGGCATAGAACAGGTTCTAATACCCATAACGTATCTGCAACTATTAGCTTAAAAGAAGATGAATGGGATAAAGCTGGTGAATGGATGTGGAAAAATAGATATTGTAATAATGGTTTAGCTGTATTACCATACAATGGTGGTACATATACTCAAGCTCCTTTTGAAGATATTACAAAAGATAAATATGAACAATTATTAAAAGCCTTAACATCTGTTGACTTGTTGAAAGTTGTAGAACTAGATGATAATACTGATCTTAAAGGTGAGTTAGCTTGTGCTGGAGGTAGCTGTGAGATTACATGATAAATTTAACAGAAATAAAAAAGAGTAGTGTGCACGGTTATGGTGTATTTGCTATAGAGGATATAAAGAAAAACACAATTGTAGAAGAATGTGTGGTAATTAAAGATAGTATTAAACCAGATTCTGAAATTTTATCTGATTATAGATTTGTAGGAGAAGTAAATATAGATAAAAAAGAAATTAAATCTTGGATTATATTATCAGGAAATGCAATGATGTATAACTCTGCAGAAAGAAGAGAAGATAAAAACTTGGCAAGAGTGTGGCCATATAAAGATCGTGTGGTAAGTTTTATAGCAATAAAAGATATTAAAAAAGGAGAAGAACTACTTTTATATTACATGGTGCCTATAGATCATACATAGAATACTTAAGGGTAAGTTCTCTACCCATCTCTATTTTCTTTATTGTCTTGATCTTTTTATTATCTACATTGTTATTATGATCTTTATGTTTTCAATTATTTTTATTTTTATGATTTTTTTGACTTATTTATGTTTATTTTCTTTATTGTCTTGATCTTTTTATAATCTAAATTGTCATCATCATCTATAAGCTCACAATTAGGTTCATCTGAATGATTTATGAAACCTCCTAAAGGTGTTCTTATATATTCGTGTTGAAAGTTAGGATCATATACATGGCTTATTCCTATTTCAATATCAGCAGGAATATCATCTTTTGCCATAATACCAGCCCCGTGTATATCTGAGGATCCTATGGCTAAATAATCTGGTAACGGTTTGTAAGCACTTTTATTTTTGGTTGACATATTATTATTTTATATAGAAATCATTCATCTGAATAAAGTTTCTCCACTTGTTAGCAGTGTATAGGAAGGGAGCAGCATCACCCCACTCTTTACCTAACTTTATATTACCAGCATTGATACCTCTTTGATATACAACATTTTTGTTTGCATAAAAATCTTCCTCACTACTAAGGCTCCAGGTTATTCCTGTACGTGCAGTCATCTCTATAGCTTCACCCATTTCACCAAGAGTCCTTGATGCTGCAATAGGGTTTTGAATAAAGTGTCCCATTTGTTGTAGACCACCAGCTCCTGGAATAGGAACCCACATAACTGTTTCATCATGTAGTCTGTCCATTTGGTACACTAATATGTTTCTTAATCTTTTTGTCATGTCAGAAACTTCAGGTTCTAAACCTTGTCTTTTTCTTAAAGCTTCTTTTCTTTGTTTCATTCTTTTCATCCTCTTAGCTTCATCACTATCATCATCCGGGTTCATGCCCCACATAGACATCAGTATTTGTTTTGCTGCATAGGTGCCTAGTATAATTCCTATCTCACCTAACACCCTGTATACATTCTGTAGTTTTACAGCTCCTTTCTCTCCGTGAAACTCTTTATAGTCACTCCCATCTAGTTGTATCTGCCCTATATTTTTATAAGCATAACCTAAAAAATTCCAAAACGTCAAGTATCTTCCTTCCATCCACCCTAAGTTTTCATCGTAATACTCAGATCTAAATCTTGCTTTGATAGACGGTGCTACCCACTTGTGGAACTGTGCTGCTAATTGACCAAGAGAATGTGATTGCATTACCATTCTGTCTTCATAAGCGTAGTTACCATGTATGATCTTATTTGTCTCTCTTATATAATTCCTTACTTCATACTTAGCATCCGCATTCCATTCTCTTACTTTATCACTATTATGCATTTGGATTTGTGTAAACCCTTTTTTCAAAGATACTTCACCTGTAGTTCTATCAAATTGTATAGCATCATACAAACTCATTGTTGCTTTAGTAGTAGGATTTATAGCTGTAGTAGAATGTAGTATTGCCATACCAATCTTACTTTGTACGTTAAATTCCCCAGCATCTTGTAATGCGTATGCCCAACTTGTGTATTTATTCCACATGTCAGATACATCACCTGACTCACGCTGATCTGCTTTAGGATCCATCATTCTAAAGAAAGCAACCATTGCTGCATATTTACTATAAGGTATTTTTTCTTGATACTGTACATTTTTGTTTGCTTTTTCTTGAGCAACTTTACCTAAGTGTAGCATTAAGTCAGGTACCATTCTTTTGTTAAATCCTATTACAGCTTTAACCATACCTTTTCTACTGTAGAATCTTCCACCTGCAGTTTCTAGAGTGTTAGATATTCTACCAAATGCATAGTTATTTATATTACCAAAAACGTTTGTTCCTACATAAGCAAGAGATGTATAACTAATAAGACCTTTAGTAAGCTTATCCCAAAATGTTTTTACATCACTGTCGTTATTATAGAAAACCATCTTCATCCACTTCTTTGCTCTTGCTACCATCCTAGCTTCTTGACCAACATTGTCTACTGCATCTACAGCTTCACCTTTATCATCAAATACTTTAATATCTCCTCTAGAATTAGTGTACGTTCTTTTTTCTAGTACTTTAATCATTGCAAGATGTGTGTCTTCTGCTGCAGCCATTGTCTCATAGTTCTCAGCCATTTCACTAAACTTAAGTAATGAATCTGTCAGATCCATACTCAATGTAGTTGATGTTGGTTGTCTTTCTATTGCTTTTATTTTACCACGTAATGCTTTTATTTTTTTATTCCAGCCGTCTTTTATAGCTTGTGTCTCAGCGTTTTTGTATTTTTCTTCAAATGCTTCTAGTTCTTTTTGTAATTCTTCATAAACTTCTTCTTTAACAATGCCCCCTGTAAAATATAAAGGTAAAGAGTTATGTATTATATTACCGTGCTCATCTGTAAATACTTTTTTTACTTTAGAACTAGGATGTATTAAGTCAGAAGTAAATTTCTTCATACCTGTCCACATTCTAGATACAAGATTTTTTTTATGTTTTAGTTTGTTTGTTACATTAGCATATATTACAGGAACCTTACCTTGCATCTTAACATTTTCAGGAAGTTTTTCCATTAGCTCATCTTGATACACATCAATAAACATATTATAATATTCAAGCTGTGCTTTTTGTAGTTCAGTTTTAGGATTGTTTATAGATCTATATTTTTCACTAACTAAATCTAAACCATCACTACTTTGTTCTCTTACTTCTACAAATTCTTTTTTAATTACAGGTATACCTTCTCTAAGTTGTGTTTCACCAGTAGGTTCACCTTCTCTATTTCTAACTGGAGATTCATACTCATCTAATATATCATAGTATTTCTGTAAATATTTTCTATACTCTATTTTATCTACAGTATTACTTTTAACCCAACTACCCCTTTCACTAAAGGCATTGTATATATACACTTCATGTTTAGATCTTGCTTCTTTAAATTCATCAGTGTATTTATGATACTTACCATCTTCAACACCTTCTTGTGTTTTAACTTCAGCTGACATAAATTCTCCATAAGCTGCCTTATCTTTAGCAAGCTGTTTGTTATGCTCTAATTGTTCTGGTGTTGCATCATCTTTATTCTCTATAGTTATATATTTTCTAGGACCATTTTCATCATACAGCTTAGATCTAATTTCTTTTTGTTTAGCTGTATAATTTTTTCCTATTTTTGTTACATATCTGCCTGTAAACTCTCCCTTTTCGTCAAACATCAACATAAAACTATAATCTATTGTTTTACCGTTTGTAAGTCTAGATAGTTTTAATGCTGCAGATCTAATTCTAGGTGCTCTTGCTTCAATTTTATCATGCACTTTAAATTTATCAGCTTTAAACATCTTGTCCATAATAGCTAAGATAGCATCTCTTGATGTTGCCATGTCACCACTTTGATATTCAACAGCATTAATATCTCTAGCAGTAGTTAGAAGTTCTTCTAGTTCAGCTTCAGTAAAATTTCTATTTGATTTTTCTTTAATTAAAGTTCTAACATAATCTTTAATTGCAATATCAAATATACCTTTTTCTACAACTGAGCTGTCCATTTTTCTTATACCAATAATATCATTTAGAGTTTGTTGTAGCTTGTTTACGTAATCTAATTCTGTTTTATTTAATCCTGCTGTTGCAGTCAGATTAGTTAAACCTCTAAAGCTTTCAACAAACTTTTGCCAATTTAATATCTTAGATATAAATTCAGGCTTGCCAAAATTATCTGGATCTGTAGCATATTCTTTTATTTCTTCTAGTTGTCTTAAAGCATCTTGTATGACATCAACGTATATCCTTTTTATTTCTCCAGGATTTTCATACACCTCTTCTACAATCATTCTAGTCATCTGGACTTGGTCAATCATTTCTTTTCTACCACCGTCCATAGTTATAACGTTCCTTGCTGTTTTTATAGCTTTTTCTCTAGTTAATAAAACTTTTCTGTATGGCTTTAAAACACCCATAACAGCATCATAAGTAGGAGAATCTAAAAATTCTGCTTCTCCTTCAATAAAATCTTCTTTATCATTTTCACCTTCAACATTTCTTTCCTTACCTATTATCTCATCTATGATACTTTTGTTTTCTGTATCTATTTCAGCAGGAATTATTTTTTCTACTGCTTCTCTATTATAAGAATCAAGGTGAGTTATTGTTTTTATGTATTCTCCTTTTGGAGTTGTGATGATTGTAAATGATTTATCAGTTACATTATAACCTAAGTTTTCTAATATCTGTCTTTGTGAGTTTATGAAGGTATCTTGATTACCTTTAGTAAGATCAGAATCTTTTTTAATATCTATTATAGTTATTGCTCCATCAGGACTTATTTTTATAGCTGTAATCTTAGTTGCTATACCTGATCCTGGATCTGCTACTATAACTCCTGGTAATATTGTACTACCATCTTCCGTCATACCATCAATTCTAGCTGCAATTGCTGTTATGTTAGTACTAGGATCAATAAGAGTTTTGTCTTGATTCATTATTGCCTCTACTAAGTATGAGTTATCAGTTTTATTTTCATGTATAATACTTTCTAAATTTGTATATACATCAGCATTGTCTAAATCCACAAACTCATTGCTTTTTGTATCTAATGTAACCCTGCTTGCACCTAAGCTATCAAAAATGTCATCAGCATCTTCTACTTGATTTAGTATTCTATTAATTATTTTAGATTGTGTAGTTGTTGTAGCTCTGTCTTTTGCAGTGTCTACAAGTTTTTGCATTCCTTCACTTAAAGAATACTGTACCATTCTATCTCCCAATGGATTTATGTCAAGTCTAAACTCAAACTCAGATGTATTTAACATTTTAGATATGTCAGACATAGTCATGTCAGATTTAATAAAGCCAACATTTAATTTTAGCGTACCTCCCATTAGGTTCTTATAAACATCTTTAATAACATCACTAAACCACTTTAAAAAATCCTTTACTGATTTATACCACGGTTGTGTAGGGTTAGTTTCATATTCTTTTGAGAAATGTCTTGACAAAGCCTGAGTCACTAACTCTTGTGCTCTGTCTTTTGGAGAAAATTCTTTCTTACCTGAATACATAGCTTCTATCTGTTGAGCTAATTCAGGAAATGTTTTCTTAGACTCAGAAAGTAAATTGTTAAACAAAGTAGTATTACTTTTATAGAGAGCATTAACAAACGGGTGTAATACTTCTTCTACTGCTGTGTCTTTTGTAACTCTACCTTTAATTAGTACAGCATTACCCTGGTACATAAAACTTTTAACATCTTGAAACTTTACTTTTCTTTTTGCGTTAGATGGTATAGTAGCATAAGCTGCCTTAGCTTCTCCTGGAGTCATGTATTTTACTTTGACTTGTGGAAATAGATTTGTTAGATGGTTAACTACTTGTGCTATTTTTGTAGAATCCTGATCAGTTCTGTCAGTAATTAAATCTTTTTTGGTAAACATGTCATTGTTTACTATAACTTCATATGTCTGTGCTGTTCTTCTTAATGATATAGCATTACCTAGATTTTGATTTTTAACATAGTTTTGTAATCTACCTATATTATTTTTAATAGTAGTTCGTGAAGCTTGTTCTTGACCTGGTGTTGTTACATTGACATACCATTTATTTTTATACTTGCTAATTATATTCTTATTTGCAAGATTTCTTAACAGTGAGTCTTCTAAAGAATCTCTTCTTAATGACATCATGATTTGATCATCACTAAACATACCTTCAATAGAACTTACAGTTGGTATATCTTCACTACCTGTCATGTTCTGCCAATCGTTGATAAGAATATCAACCTTCATTGGGTTCTTATGTACAGCTAATAAATCTTTGTACTCTTTTGTATTTCTATTAGGACATCTTACCATTTCTCAAATTTTTATATGTAACATTTTTTAAGTACATCTATAATTTTATCTGATGTACTTTCACTTTCTTTTAACAAAGATACAACATCTTTAGCACTTGTAACTTTATCTACTGCTAATTTAGATTTTTGATCTACAGTTAAAGAATTGTACCAATCAGTTAATTTTTCTTCATCAGAAAGTTCTGTAGGATCTTCTGTGTTTACAAATCTACCTTCATCTTCTTCATCAAATTCATCTTTCTGTGCAGTACCGTCTTCTACATTATCTCCAAACAAGTTGCTCAATACATCATTTCCTGATTGTTCATCTTTTTCACTTAATTCTATTTCTTCACCAAAAGATTTTCTTTTATCATTACCAAAATCTATTATGTCTTGAGCAGAAGGTCTAGGACCAAACATAAAACCTATAGCATTCTGTACAGAAGAGCCTTTAACTTCTACTTCAACATATTTAGCTTCATTACCAAATGCAACATTAGAGTCACTAGGTATCATAGCATTTAAATCTTCTTCTGTTCTATATTCAGTGTCTCTTAGTACGCTCTCTAGCATGTAAAGTTTTTTCTGATGTCTGAGCACTGCTGGGAATACAATCTGAGGTATCATAGTTTTATCATCACCAATCTTTACCTTAACATATTTAACTTTTAATCCTGATTTCTTTAGTTTATTAATATGTTGATCTCTTTTACCATAGTTCTCTTTCTTTAGGAACCTTACACGTTTAACTCTTTGATTAAATTCAAAAGGTAATCCTCTAAATATATCTATAGTCATTAACTTGTTTGCTTCGTCTATAAATAATGGTGACTCTGCAAATATCTTCTTATTCTTTTTATCTAACTCCTCTGTATTGTCTATACCTAATGCTTTATCTATTGCGCTAGGTTCTTCCATTACATCAACGTTTTTGTATACAGGGTTTGTGTAATAAAAATTAGCTTTACTAGTTAAATAACCTTTTATAAACTCATCAGTAATTTCACTGTAGTCAATGTTAAACACATTTTTGTAAGCTCCTTTTCTTTCTTTCTCTTGCATAAACAATGCTTGTACAGAATCTGTACTGTTTAGTAAGTCTTTTGTTAATTCTGTAGGTATTACATTTATAAATGATCCAGAGCCAAAAGCCATACCATCCATAACAGCTAAGTAATGTACTATATGTTGAACATCATCATACATAGTACCATCTCCTTTATCCATACCTAAAAGTTCTAGTATGCTATTTTGTACTCTAATTAATTCTGAGTCAGAAAATTCTGTCCAAGTGTTAGACATTAGTTTTATAAGACCTGATTTATTATCTTCATGCATTGCTGGCATTAGTCTTGTAAAAACATCTACAAAATAATTTGTTTTGCTTTCTGAATCAAGTTTGTCTTTTATTCTGTTTATTACCTTTTCTATATTTAATGAAGCAGGATCTATTGTATCAGTGTATATGTTTCCATCATATATAAGTGAGTTAGATAATGATTCTCTTGAGTTACCTGCATATTTATCTTTAGTTAAAGATACCATGTATGCTTTTATAGTTAAATAGCTTACAAGATCTGAACTTACTTTCTTTTTAAGTTTGTCATCAGGCCTTCTCATGTTAGCAAGAGTCTTATTTTTTAACGCTATAAATCTAGGAGTTCTTTTTAACATTACAACAGGAAGTAGTTTATCATGTAGTTCTCTATAAACTTCGTAGTAAACATTATGCATGCTACCTTTCTTTAAAAATATATCACGCACATCAAAAGGTATTATACTATCTTTAAACTCTTTCTTTGGAACAGTTAATCCTAATGCTTCTGCTGACTCTTGTACTTTATCAAATTGCACTAAGTCTTTACCTAATCCATTTTGCAAATTAATTAAAGCACTCATGTTTTCTGCTGTTTCAGTAATTCTATTAAAGTTTAAGTATTGTTCTATTATTGCTTTTTCTAGTAATAAACTGTCTACGGGCATTTCAGGTCCGGTTTTACCGTCTCCTAAACCAAATGTTTTAAATGTTTCTGCTCTGTCAAATTTAATAGTAGATATACCTTCTATTATATTATCCATATTAACTGCAACCGGTTTAAACTTTGTCTTCAAACGTGTCTCTTCATTTAACAAAGTCTCATCTATCAGTATTAATCTAGTTTGTAATAATGATATGTGACCAGGATCATACATATCATCTTTGTTTTCTCCATGAAACAATGCTTCTTTAATAGTAGGGAACTGCATTAATAAAATACTAGTTTTAAGATCAACACCCATACCTAACATTGTAACTACATTAGCAAGAGCAGATTTTTTAAGGCCTAACTTAGAAGCAAGTCTCAGTTTAGCATTATCTGTCATTGCTGTAATTAATGCAGAAATAATAAATTGTTTTCTAGCTAGACTAGGATCAGACTTTTTAGTTTCATGGTTAATTTCATAGTGGTGTCCAAAAGAATTATACTTAACACCATTCATTTCAGGTACTGTAACTCCTTTTACGTTTCTAATTTTAATACCATACTCAGTAAGAAGACTCATAATCATATTAGGTAATACAACATTACCAATAGATCTTGCACCTTCTTTGTTGTTTGTCCATGCTTCAATTTGACCTAACAAACTGTCTACATCTAGTTGGTCTTCTCCTACTATGTTTAAAACATCACCTATTTCATTTAGCATCCATTCTAAAACTCCACCCTCAGCACCTTCTTTAGCTGCATTAGAATCTGACAATGGTGTAGTAACTGCAGGCTCATAATAAATTGATGTATGTCTTCCTTCTCTTGGTTCAGTAATACCTTTATTACCTAAGAGACCAAATTTAACATCTAATATCTCATTGTTTATTGCTGCTGTATAAGGTTCTCTATTATTAGTTTCTTTAAATGCTTTGTACTCAGCAAAAGTTACTGGCAATCCAATAGACTCTAAAGATTCAGGTAAGCCTTCTGACCTATCAAACATCTTGTTTATCATAACAGCATCTAAAGGAACATCACTGTGCATTACAGCATCTAAAAGATCTATAGTGATTTTATTATTAGCGCTTGTTATCTTTTTTCTTGCTTCATTTTGTTCTTCAAGAGTTAATGCATTATATTCATCAGCTGTAATTCCTGTTGCTAGCTTTACTTTCTCAGCATCATTCCATCTATTTAAAGCTTGTCTTATTGCAGAAGCCTTGGTTGCATTTTCTAATACCCATCTTACATATTCTTTATAACCAGATGCTTCATTTTTAGCTTTACCATACTCAACAAACTCTGAACCATTATAATAGAATTCTTTCATTTGCATGTATAACTTATCAATATCAAAATCCGCTCCTGATAATTCTATAAGTTCTCTTGCATACATTGCAGAAGATCCCATAAATACTGGTAAGTAATCTACAAGTTTTAAATTTACTGCAGAGTGTTTATCTTGTGATGGTATTCTTATACCAAACATTTTAGCAACAGCGTCTGGTAAAGACTGATTCCAAGCTACTGAGTTTTGTAATTGTGATTTAAAATGAGGAGGCATCATAAACTCTGTATACTTTTGACCTGTGTCATTACCAAACTCATCATACTCTACAACATTACTTCTAAGTCTATCTAAATAAAAATCACCTGTTTCTAATTTATGATCATTTAAATTTTCTTTTTGTTTTACAGCTTTGTATTTAGTTGGATTTTGTCTTTTTAAGTTTTCCCAATCATCACTTCTTATAACTCTCCATTGTATTGGTGTACCTTTTTCATCTACTTTTATAACTTGTTTTACTGAGTACATACCAAAATCTGAAACTAATGCTGCAGAAACACCTGGTTGTTTACCTGCTAGTATACCTTTAGAGAAATATGCAAGAAACAATTCTTCAAACTTATTGTGAGTCATTGGTCCATTTAGGTTGTACTGTGGGTTACCAAACTTGTCTACTTTAAAGTATGATAACATTTGTGTCTTAGCTTTAGATGCTTCTAATCCTGCAACTGCATACTTTACAAAAGCACGTAAGTCAGCATCTACTTTAGACTTAGTAGGTACATATCCGTTTACATCAGAAACTTTGTCTAAGGCAGATATTGCACTAGACCAATTAAAAGTTAAATTTCTTTGTGCAAAATATTCATTTTTTAATTTATCTCCTGCTAGCTGGTGGTAACGTTTAATAAGATCTCCTACAGTTGTCTCTACACCATTCATTATAACTATAGTTCCTAAGTCTTGCTCACTAGTTATAAGGTTTTTGATTTGTCTTGCATCAACAATCTCTATTTTATTAGAAGGATTAATCATCTGTAATCTCATGTAATCTGCTGACAAGTCCATTGTGTATTTAGGATCAATAGGACTCTCATTAACCATGTCTGTATTTTCTGGCACAAGATTTGTATTCATCATCTTGGATGCAGACTTAGGTACAGACATTGCTAGCGTACCTCTACCTGCTGCCCACTCATCTTCTTCATGTTTTTCTAACTTAACTCTCATGTTATGAAGCTCTTCTCTACCTTCTCTTGCTACCCAATTGCCTTCTGCGTCTTGTACTGAATAAGCGTTTTTAGATAGTAAAGTAGCAGACATTTTTAAAAATGTTAAACCATCACCATAAACAATTTTTAAAGAGTTAGCAATCATGTCTAATTTTTTATGACTTAGTTTTCTTGCAGATCCAAAAAATTCTTCACTTATTTTAGTTATGTTCCCTTCTCTAATAAGATCCATAACTTCTGACTGTGCTTTGTTTAACTTACCAAAGCCAAATAACATGTATCTTAATGTTTTTTCAGTTACGTATATTTGACCATCTTGTAAATCTCCGTCTTCTTTCTTTTTGTCTCTATCTGTTTTATATATCTCATTAAATTGCAAATCATATTTAAAGTCCTCATGTACAACAGCAGTCATATGATCAACTTTATGCATTACACCTTTATCTTCATCATAGATCTCCGTTGCTGCTGAAGCTCCTGCCCCATTCTGCATCTTAGCTCTCTTAACTGCATCAATAAAACTCTTAAGAGATAAGGCTTGATCACCAAGTACTAGCTGATTAAATGATTTTGTATTTATATAGTTGTTGAGATATATTTGAGCTAGGTTAAACTCTAGATCATTGTCTTTTAGGTTGTACAGTTCCATAAAATAATCTAAGTTTGAATTATCATATGCAGTATCTGTACCTTTTTTAATTTTTTTATACTGACCTAAGCTTTTACCTATCTCTCCAGATATTCTAGTGTATGCTTTTAATTCTTTTAGACCTAGTATAAATTCATTTATTTCTGACTGTAATCTTTCTTTAATTATTTCAGGGCCACCTATTTCTTCCATTATAGTATCAAAAAGATCTTCTTCTTTTACATTTTCTATACCAAATTCTGCAACTTGTTCTACTCTTTGTACAGCATTTAAATCTAATTTTACAGAATCCGCTATTATTTCTCCACTTTCTTCTGACTCAACAAGTTTAGTTTCAACTTCTTCTTCTTGTACTTTTTGAAAGTCAAAGATAACCATGTCTTTATACCCTTTAAAGAAACTACGTGTAGCTGGATTATAAGTATAATATTTTAATTTGCCTGAATCTCCTATTTCTATATCTACTCCGTATTGTTTTTTATCTTCATACTCAATAGTAGTAATGCTAGGGTTATATCTATTTATTAATTCTGTTTGTTCTTCATCAGAAAGCTCATTAAAATTAAACTTACCTCTGTTTGTCATTAAGAATTTTTCTCCATTTATATTAATTACACCCTCTTCATCTCTAGATAAGTTAGACGCTATTGCATCTGCTGTAGTTGCTATATATGAAAGCTGTTTACTATCTGATATTGCTGCTAGTTGATCTTTACCTATTTTAGGTAGTGCAGCTTTTACATTACGTTTTCTAACTTCTAGCTTACTTAATAGTGTATATGTAGTATGAAGCTTACCAAGTCTTTTTTTATTATCAACAAGATTCTCTACATTATTTTGTTCATCTAAATGAAATTTCCTTGCTCTGTCAAATTCTATTCTAATTTCATTTATAAACATGTCTAGAGCTTTATCACTGATCTCATTACCTGATTTGTTACGGTTCATCATTTTATGCACTGGTGCAGAAACAAAATCACCTGTATTACTTGCTTCTATAACTCTTATGTTTATTGGTGAAATAGCAAAATCATTATCGTTAATGTCAGTTCCTATTCTAGTTTTATCTGGAGAAACCCTATTATAATTATATAAGTATGCATGTATCATATCTAATGCAAATTCTCTAGGCTTTGACTTACCAAAACTTACACCAGTATCACCAACAAGCCTACCCCTTTCTGATGCTAGACCAGTGTCATTTAATTTTAATGCTCCTTCTTTACTACCCACAATACGCAAAGCTTTTACTTGACCTGCTGCAACCATTGCTTGAAACTTAGGATCTTTAAGAAGCATGTTTTTGTCAAAGAATACATCTTCTTTTAGTTTATCACTTATATAATCTGCACCTTCCATTTCTGCAATTTTTTCTAAATGAAAAGTAGGATCTTGATGTGCATATCTTCTGTTACCTTCTGCATCTATAAAAGTAGATGCACCAACTGCTTCATCAAAATGAGCATTGTTTAATGCTAGTTTCTTTAATCTACCTTTAACTCCACCTTTAGTATATTCAATTTCTCCATCAACATCTTCTGTCTCAAGAACTGTTTGATTATCTAAGTATAGGTTTTCTCCTGATTCTAAAGATTGTCTAATGTGTGACAAAGCTTCTACTTCTATAGGATCAACAAAAGAATATGCATCATATAAAATTTGTTGTTCTTCTGTTAGAGTTGTAAGACCATCGTAAACAGTATATAGTATATAGTTTGGATGTATATTCATACCTGCAACACTACTAAGTGTTTCAGCTATTGTATCTACTTTTTCTAATAAGTTATACGTTTCAGGAATAGAAGTACGTTTCAATAAATTAGTTAAATCAGTAAGTACATCTTTAACAAGTTCTTTTTCTTCTGAGTTTTCTAGTTTTAATTTAGAGTATCTCCTGTTAAAATCTTCTGCCCATTGCTGAATTGTTGCATGAGCATCATCTTTTTTGTTGGCTGCGTAAAGGTGTGTAATACCTGTGTCTGTATCTGTGTGTGCAAATATGTTGTCAACTCTATATTTTCTAAAACCTTTAATGAATGATAAGTATAAAGAAGAGTCAGCAACTGTTGATGGTATCTCTGCCTCTGGTTTAAGCATGTCTCCGTTTTCAAAACCTTTTAATATACCTATGTCTTTAAATAATTTTGTAACTACAGCTTTTGTATGTGCATTATTTCTAGAAAACAACCAAGCCTTTTGGAACATTTTAAGATCATTTGGTGTGTTAGCTAAAACTTTTAGTAACCCGTTGTATATGTATTCAGGGTTTACATTTATAACAATAGGTTCTTTAGTTTCTTCATTCACGTATTTATTACCGTATCTATCAGTTTCCTCTATTGTAGTTTGTGATATTAAAAATCTTATACGTTTAGGTAATGAAGAATAGCCACCAAACTCATCTGCTGATTTATCAAAATCACCTACAGATTTTTGGTCTTGTTCAGTATAATCTACATCTTCTATTTGTATTCCGCTAAACTCAGACACTCTTCTTGTTACTAGATCTCTAACATCTTCAATTTGTTCTAGCAATGATTCATATACTAAAGTTAACTCATCTACATTTTCGTCATACCATACACCTTGGTCAACATAAAAGTCTCTGTCTGGATTATACATTTCTATCCAATCAGCTATTGCATCGTCTAATATAAGTTTACCATCTAATGGTCCTGATCCTTTGTCTAATCTACTTACATATAAATTAGATATACCTGAAACTATTTCATTAACTTGATCTGCTGGTATATAATTTTTAACTTGTTTTAGTTTTTTAGAACCATCTTCAGCTGTTCTTTCAATAAAATTAGGATCTATTAATTCTAACTTATATGCAATATCTCCATCAAAAGATTTTGTAAATCTATTTTCTTGTATAGAAGTGTTTTTATATTTTCCTGAATCTATTCCATCAAAAAGTTTATTTAACTGTCTAGGTTTATATTCTGATAGCACACCAAATATAAAGTCTATTATTCTTTGGAACAATGATTTGTTTTCTGTATTAGTCTTAGTAGATTTAGGATCCATTTTAAACTTATCAAACTCATCAGCTAAATATTCTTCATAATATCTTTCTTCTAATTTATCTTTAGTCATTTCTGCATACATAACATGTTGTTTTCTCATATTATCTAAAGCAGTATCTAAAGTGATGCCTTCTTTTTTAAGCTTTACTTTTACTTCTTTTTTTGCAATAGCTAAATACTTAGTTATCTCAGCTTCTGTCAACAGCATTCTAAAGACAGAGTGAAAAGCCTCATGGTATTTAAATGGAGAATTAGCACTAACTGTTATAACTCCTTCTAATCCCATTATACCTTTTGATATATCTTTTAGTTGCATGTAAAATTGACCAACTGTGATATAACCTGATTTAAGTTTAGTTGTAAGACCTTCTACATCAACTCTAATATCTTCAGGAAGATTATCTTGTACCCACCTTGTAAAAGTTTCAACATCTTCTATGTCATGTCCATCAAAACTCTTGATTATTTTATTAGCTTTACTTTGTGCTAGTCTAAGTTGTGCATCTAAAAGCTTTATCTCAGGATCATTTAAAATAACATCTTTATTTATTTCAGCTAACTCACGTGCTGTAACGGGTCTTTCACCTTTTGCCCACTTTTGTCTATTTTCATTTCTTATTGCTCTTTTTCTAAGTTTTAATTTTTCTTTAAGTTCTATAATTTCACTAACGGCATTTTGATTATTAGCTTCACTTACCGTATTAGATTGTGAAACTGGCTTAGTAGCAAGTTGTATTCTTAAGCCTTGTATATCTACTCTTCTAAATGAATCAATTGCTTCTTCTAATTCAGTTAACTCTTTATTATCATTTAATTTTATTGCTATATCTTTTAATACATCAACAGGTACATCAGAAAAATCATTTTCATATGCATCCATTTTTTCTGCAGGACTTAGCTCATCAGCAGTTTTTTGCAATTCTTTTGGTTTTGACTTTGCTACTTTTCTTCTTGTAACATGTATAGAGTCTGTAGAAGACATTGTAAAGTTAATATCCTTTTTAATTTCTTTGTTTAGTTTAGTAGACATGTTTTGTATATCTTCTATGCTAGGATCTTTTGGTACAGAATTTCTAAAACTTTCTAAAGTAACAAAAGCTTTTCCAGCTATAGGAGTAGTAGAACCAAAAACTTTTGTATTTATCATATCTAACACTTCTTGTATGTCAGACATTTCTTGAAATTTATTAGCTGGTATAATTAGTTGTGCAGTTTGTATATCTTCTTCTTCTTTCTTCTTTTTCTTTTTTACAACTAAATCTGTATAGTCCATTCTAAACTGGCCATCTTGTGAAATTTTAATTTCTATATACACACCTTCATTACTAGATATAAAAAGATCTTTGTTCAGTTTAGCATTATATTTTTTATTGTATGCTGCTTTATCAACTTTATCAGTTACATTATTTTCAGTAGTCTCAATAGACCTATTTTGCATATCATTAAATAAATCTATAACAGCACTCTCAGTCATAGACTTAGGTACAAGGTTTACGTATGCTGACTTACCATTAGGTAATGTTACAAGAGCAATGTATTTACCTACTCTTTTTTTAGGATTAAATTTATCTTCATATTTCCTAGCTTCTTCTTTTAATCTTTGTCTAGATGGTGTGCCTGACTCAACGTTAGTTATGACGTTGTATTCTACTTTCCCAGTAGGAAGAGTGCCGTCTTCATTATACTTTCTATTGTAGTCTAATATAAAATAAGGTTTTTCATTTGGATCTACTAGATCTTCTTTTTTTACAAAAGACAATGAGTTATAATCAAGATCTTTAAAGTCTACACCTTCACCAGGTTCAGCTATAGCAACAGATCCTTCAGATACATTTAGACTTACACCTAACTCTTTCTGTGTAAAAATCTTTTCATCTAAACCAACCATTGCTTTATCTATAGTATCATATACAGAATATGCTTCTGCATAATTATCTTTTACTGTTTGTACAACGTCACTAACTTTTTGTTTATTTAATCTAAATATATCTTTAACTTGAGATTCAGTTATTTCCATAGGGTTTATAACATTACCCTTTCTATTCATTAATTGTAAAGTTGTAGGGCCTTGGAAAAAACCTATAGTTTCATTATTAAATTGAACTTCTACTTGCCATTTTTGACCATGTCTTTTTATTAAATCATTTTCAATAGCATCTGCAAATGGTTTAAAATTTTCTTTATCACCAGCTTTTTCTGATTCAGCACGGAACCAGTTAGGACCTGTAGTAACTCTAAAAGTAATTTTAGATAGATCTTCTGGCTTTAGTTCTCTTAATGTTTTCTGTAATTTAGAAATACCTTCTTCTTTTTTATCTGCAGTTAAAGCTATGCTTTCATCATAAACAGGAAATATAGAAAGTGGTTCATTAACTTTTATTTTACTTTTTGTATTTCTATAGTCTAACTGTTCTTTTGGTGCTGGTGTAAGATTCATCTCATTAAAAGATGTTTCATCTCTAAACAGTTTGTCTATTTTTTTCCTACTAGCTATTTTATCTATATGTTTTAAGTATATGTTTTTGTTTTTTTCTACCATAGCTGGAGTAGAAAATACAACATACTCTTCTCCGTTTGGATCTATTAATTTATCTCCTTTTGTATATGTTTTACCAGCAAACGGGAACGGTGTTGAATCAGCTTTTTTACTAACTCTCTTTTTCTGAATAGATCTTTTTTCTGACTCAGCTTCTTTTTTATTAGTAAATGGTTTTTCATTTATCTTATCACCATTTTCATCTACAACATCATAAGTTTTAAATCTGTCACCAGTATCTTTATCAGTAATAATTGTTTCTTTTACTTTTGTCTTAGTAGTAATCTTAACTCCTGTGTCTTCTTCAGCTTCTTCTATAATGTCAGACATTTTTATATTAACACTTCTAAGTATATCTCCAACTCTTTGATCACTTTTCATTGTACCTAACCAACCATAAAAACTTTCATCTGATTTACCCACAAGTTTTTCTTCTACAAATATTTCATCATAGATTCTTTTTATAGCAAGCTCAACTACTCTTGCTTGTTTTGATACAGAGTCTGCTAGCCAGTCCGCATGCTTTGTTAATACTGTACCATCTTTACCCTCTCTTTCTACTAAATACTCTTTATGTTTTTTAACTAAATAAGCATCACCATAACGGTTACCTGTGTATTTACCTAATGAGCTTTCTGTTATTTCATCAGACTCTTCATCTTTCTCAAAGTGTGTTTCTTCAAAGTTATAAGGATCAGACTCTTGATCTTTAACATCTTCTTCTTTTTCTACTTTATCTTTTTTATCACTTTGTACCTTGTTATTACTTAAGTTTAAATATTCACCTAATATTTCATCTTTTGTATTATAAAGATCTAAATTAGTATCAGGTGTTAATATACCATCTTCTGTTTGATATTCATAAGGTGCTTCTCCTCCTTTAAGGAAGGTTTCAGCTTGATTTGCTTCAGGATATATACCATATTCAGCAAGAGCATTAAGGAAGTTAATTTTTTCTTCTTGTGCTACATGAGCTTTCATTCTTTCTTTAACCTGTGCTTTGTTCTCAAAGAATAATTCTTTAAATACTACAGAGATTTTTGCAGAAACATTTTTAAGATTTTCAGGTTGTAGTATAGTTTTAATTATTTTATTATAATCTTCAGCTCTACCTTTAAGTGCTTTATGATCTATAAGCTTTGTAATAGTACCTTTAATCTCATCATACTTAATATAATTATCTTTAGTATCACCAGAGATGTCATTTAGAAATGCCATTATAGGCCCCTCTAACTTGTCTGTGTTATTTATATCAAATATCCCAAAAGGATTAGATGTACCTGTTTCATATTTTACAAGGTCTTCAGAAACTTGATCAGTAATTATTTTTGTGCTTAATACATTTTCTCTAGTTTTTTTAATAGCATCACTTGTAATTATATTTGATAGTCTATTAAACTCAGCATCTTCTTTACTACCTTCTTTAGATTGTTTACCTTCAGGTTGTTCATACTTGTGTATGTTTTCAGGATCAGTCAATACGGAAAAATAATCTTGTAGAAGTTCTAATCTTTTTTTCTTTTTATCTAATATTGTTTTCATCTCACCTGTAACACTTACAGGTCCTTCTCCTGGTATGGGTGTAGTTTGATTTTTAATATCAATTTTTAATATTCTAATTTCTTGGATAAGTTGTGCTGTGTCAGCAAGCACAGAAATGTCATTAGCATCCATTTTAGATAATAATGGATTTGAAGATAGCTCTGTATATATTTCATTAGATCTTTCTAAAGCTCTTTCAAAACCATCTCTAGTAAACATTGCAATCATTTTTGCGTGATCAAAAGCCTCCTTGCTTATAGTTTCTTCAAAGTGTTCTTTAGTTCCTTTTTTAAATTGCTTAGGATTGAAAGGATTTATAATTTTATCATTAAGTTCATTATAGGACTTTTCTATGTCGTCCATTTTGTCAATCATGTCTTGAACTCTTTCTCTAGTCTTACCTGATTTAATTTCTTCACGTGTTGCTTGTGGAAAAGCTTGAGCTAAACCACGGTCATCTAATTGTAGATAATCTTGCATTTGTGCTTTAAACTCTCCCATTTTGCCAGCATGCATGATTGTGTATAGTGCATGAAACTTACTAGAATCTTTTTTATCCATAAAAGACATAGCATCTTCTGCAAAAGTTGTAGAGAATAAACTTTCATTAATTTCTTTTTGTGTTAATGCTTGTATTTTATCTGGGTGAAAATATTCTTCTGGATTTTCATATACTTTATTAAGGACATCTACAGTTTCTTTTACGTATGCATCTTTAGCTTCTTGATACTCTTTATATCCTTCAGGGTCAGTTTTCTTTTGATAATACTCAGAACCTTTTGTAAAAATTAAATTCTGTGGTCCTTGTACTAAACCACCCATTAAAAATCCAGACATAAATACTTCAAAACCTTGTCCTGACATTTGTGATTTCACACCTGCATATGTTGAAGCTGCTATAGCATCAATGCCTGCTGCTAATGGATCTTTATATAAATTGTGATAATAATCTTTTGCACCTACAGCAATACCTTCTTGTATAACTTCTTGCATACCTTCTACAAAGTTGGCTTGACCATAGTTCAATGAAGCTCCTGCAAAAGTTTTTAAGTTTCCAGTAAGACCTTTGTTTATAAATCTTCTATAACCAGATACTCCTCCATCATAAAACGCTTTAGTTCCTGCAGTACCCATTTGTTTTTGAGAACTTTTAAGTACTCTACTTCCTATTCCTTTTTGTGCTGCAGCTAATAAAGAACCTGTACCTCTAAAACCTCTAAGCATAGTATCAAATACAATAGCATTAGAAAAGAATATAACAGGAGCATTAAGCATTGTTGTTGTAAATGCTGCTTGATCTCCTTTGTTAATTATTTCTATTATCTCATCTCCTACTGGTACACGTCCATGTTTTTGTACAAACTCAGAATATAGTTCATCTATTAAATCATTCTTAACCATCCCACCTTCTAACTTAGATTCTGCCATAGCTAAATTAATAGCTCTAAAGTCTCTATACAAACCGCCTGTAGTTTTAGCTATCTTAGCAGAATTAGAAAGAAGACTAGCTCCGTTCTGTACACTGTTGATGTTTTTTAATGCTTTATAAGTATTAGGTGTTAATACATTAGTTGCCCATCTACCTCCTTTATTAAAGAAATCTTTTGTCCAACTTAAATTATTCATCTGATTTAACATGCTTCTACTTTTACCAGCATAGTCTCCTACATCAAACAATTTATCTATAGCCTTAGCTCCTCTTACAGTATTGTATGCAGTTCTAGTAGCAGCTGCAGGTGTTGCGGCACCAAATGTTGCAGCTGACATTCCAGCCATTGCAAGTTCTTCAACTGCTATATTAGCTATTATACCTACAGTATATCCAGAATTTAAAACAAGATTGTTAAAAAATGCACCTGTACCTTCTTGAGTTGAGTTACCTATTCTCATTGCGTCAGCAAAGTTTTGTGCACCATCAGTATCAGCACTTAGGTATTCACCACGTAACATATCACCTATTGCATCATAAGTGCTTAAAAAACCAGTACTAAATATTTTACTCCATTGACTTCTAGCTCTGCGGTTTTCATCCCACCAACTAGATCTTTCATTATATGTTAATTCATTATTTGCATAAGGGTGAAAACCTAACTCATTGAATTTTGGATGATTATAATATCTGTCAAAATTAGAACTCTTAATACCGAAACGTGTTGGTTGTGTTTCATTAGGACCGTTTTTACCTATACCGTTTAAAACTTGTTGGATACCTCCTCCTAAGACCTCATCTCTAGCATTTTCAAGAGTTGGTACTTGTGCAACAGATGGTGCATTATAAACAGGAAATTTAGCTACCATGTTATTTAATGCTGTAGCATTTTCTAATCCTTCTATCTCATTAAGACCTGGTGGTTCACTTCCTGTAAGTAGGCTGTCTTTTATATTATTCCAGTCAGATGTGCCTTCAATTGATTCAGGAGTGCCTGACATAATATCTTGTGACATTAGTTCAGTCAGATTTACGTTTTCTTCAGCCATGGTTTTATTGTTCTGAGTTACTAGATTTTGTTTCTTTTTTATGTGCGTTAGAAGCGTCTGTGTTTATTTGTATTTGTTTTTCTAATAAATTATCATAATGATTATATACTTGGTCTATTGCAAAACCACCAGAAATTGGTTGTGGGTCACTATACCCTGAATAAACAATACTGCCTCCTTTTGTATTCTTGTCATATACAGCTAGTGCATATTTAAACATCATTTGATCGTCACTATTTCTGTAGAACATAAACTTTCCTCCATCATTTTTTACTACTCTGGTATTATCTAAATCTACTATGAACTCAGTTTCTGAGACATATGTGTTTCTAACAGCGTTAGGGTTGTTTTGTCCAAATTCTTTATCAGCAAATATAGTTATTTGATTTTGAGTTATGTCATATATAGGACCATCTGTTGTTTCCTTTTCATTTGCGTAGGCATCACCAAAAGTTATAACCCAACCACTATGATTACCTTTTCCATTTTCTCCTCCTATTACTTCAGCCCATGCTATTGTTGCATTAGGTCCTTTACCTTTAGGAAAATCTCCTGGAGCCATTTTAGTATTTTTAATAAACTCTGTAACTGTAGCTAGTGCTTCAGGGTCAGTTACGGCAGTGTATTCTCCACTTGCATCTCCTTTTGTAATACTATAGTTTTGTTTTGGTCCTTTTAATAATTGATTTATTAAACGTAGTTGATCATTTGCTGCTGGATTAAATTGTCCATTAATATACTCTGAAGCATGATAATTATATATAGTTCCTCCTGTACCTCCTTGTTGTTGGTTAGTAAGCATAGATGCAGCATTAAAAGAAGTAACTCCTGGTATTGCATTTGCTGTAGTCATTCTTTTATTTACTTTGTTTTTAATATCATTAAATAAATCTGTTGCGCTATCTTTACCAAAGTACTCATTATATATATTTTTAAAATGTTTATCTGCCATAAACTGTATGGTTGTTTTCCCACGGGTCTTCTGTTCTTGTGATGTTCTTACTCTAGCATTTCCTCCAAATACAAGATCTCTAGGATTTAGTTGTTCTAGTAATTCTTCTTCATTTTTAAATCCAAACTTTCGTGCAACCTCTGTAAGATCTTGACCTTGTAAGTTGCCACCTATACCATCATACCATGCAATAAAATCTTTTTGCATACGGTCTACAATTTGTTCTGCTGGTATCATTTGACCTTGACTATTAAATATAGGATATGCATCTAACATGTTTGCTTGAAAAGAAGTTATATCACCATCAGCTAAAAGTAAATTAATAACATTTTGTGTAACTTCATTTTGTTTGTCTCTAGTAACAAAGACTGCTACACCATCTGATTCTATTTTTTTTAGTTGCTCTTTTAATTTTAAATATGTTGCAGGATTATTTCTTTGTAAACTAGGTCCAGTATCTTTTCCTTCTACAATATTTTCTACTTTAGTAAATAATGTTTTAAATTTTTCTTTATTCTCTGGATCTAAATAGTATTCTTTAGCTTCTTTCCAACTCATAAATTTACCATCAATTTTCATACCGTCTGATGTATAAGCAGTGTCATCATCACCAAGGTCATTAGCTTTATCTGAATAATATGTTTCAATAGCATTCCATCTAGTTTCCCTAATACCTTGAATTTTGTTACTTATAGCTGTTGAATTATCAGCAACTACATCTACAGTTCCATCATTAGTAATATTCATTGTTTCTTCTGCACTACCAGCAATAATGTCAGTATTACTTGCATCATTATATCTAACTCCTACATCAACTCCTTCTTGATTACCACCTCCAGATCCTCCTTCTGCCCAAGGCAATGGTATCATTTGACCATTATCATCAATCATGTAACCTTTTTCAAAAGCAGTGTTTATTCTTTTTTGAGCATTGTCATACTCTTTCTCAATCATGCTTAATCCATGTGCATGATTTTTAAGGGCATATTCATCAGCCTTAACTGTTCTACTAGATTCAATGTTAGAATAAAATTTAGCAGCAGCTTTAGTGTCTGCATCTATATTAAACATCATATATGCATTTCTAGATTTTCTTTCTAAATCATCTATGCTTTGTGACTCACCATCTATTTCATTATGATGTTTGTCTTCTAGCTTTCTACCGTTCTTAATCATTAAATATTCATCACGTGCTCTAAGGTAATCTTTATGCTCTTCAGACCCTAAAACAAAATCACCATGCTTCTTTCTATAAGAATCCCAATCATTTTTTGCTTCTACAGAACTTATTACTTCTTTTTCTTTTTCTGCTTTGTTCTTTTCATGATCTTGAAAATATCCAGATAACACTTCATTATAGAATACTTTTTTTGCTGCATCAATTCCACCATATTTTTCAGCATTAGCTTCATAAAACTCTCTTGCTCTTACATAATGTTTTGTAGCATAGTATCTTTGTACTCTTGGATCATCTAAAACTGTTTGGTTAATATAATCTTGTGCAGGATTTGTATATATCATGTCTCCTGTTTTTTCATCCTTACCTATGGCTCTTCTTGTTAGTAATGATCCATTCTTTTGTGTTACTTGATAATTACCATCTGGACTAATAGATACTTGCTCATCTGACATACCTAACTCTTTAAGAGCATCAATACCCATCTGTACAAGATTAATATTTTCTACAGCTTCTGGTAATTGGACATTCATTGAAGCTTCTCTAGAACCTGCTTGAAAATCAGCCATACTGTAGTTTAACATAGATACTCCTTCACCCCAGTATTTTCTACGTGTTTCTTCATCATTACTTTGTCTAAAGTTTTGAAACTTTTGTAACTCTGATTGATGCCTTTTTGTAAATACTATATCTCTTACCATTTTATCATCTTCAAAAAATGGTGTAAATAAAGCTTTAGCTGCATCTACATTTTGTTGTAAAGAAAAATCTACTCCTGATATTTGTTGTAATTTAGGAGCAAGTTCTTTTGCGTAACTATCTCTAATTTCTCTATTGTCTTCTCTGCTTAAATCTGCATGTACTACACTACCATAAAGATTATTCATCTTTCTGTAGTTAGTATCATATCTGTCTTGCCTCTGACTTAATGCATCAGAAATGAATTTAAAGTTAGGTGTAAAAGCCTTACTCTTAGATACATATTTATTTACGTTAGGTAGGTAGGTTGCCATATTACAAAATTACTAAATTTTTATGATGTAGAGGATTCATATTTATAAACTTTTTATATTTATTTGTATCCTAGAATCCATTTTCTTAACTCTCTCTTACTTCTTAATAAGTCTTTCTCACGTGAAGTTTCTTTTCCATACTTTGCTGGTTTATCGTTATCCCTAGTTATGTTAACTTCATCAGAATTTTTCTTAGGTTTATATATTTTATCAAAATATTTATCAGCAAACTCTTTATCTTTTTCTGCTAAAAGTTTGTATTCTTCATAAGCTGCCATGCTCTCACTTGTAGGTTGACCAGTAGTAGGGTCAAGACCTTTCTCATTATAGTATTCAATGTTATGTGCTTGCGGACTATACCAGAATTGTGGATTTTTTAAATTCTCCATGTATTGTTGATCTGCATTACTCATTTGATCATTAACAGCATTTACTAGATTGTCTTGCATTTCCATAGATGCAACTTGGAAATTTTCTGCAGAAGCATTACTTTCATCCATAAAGGTTTTAAACTTTGCAGCACTAGATTCAGCAGCATCATTAATCAAAGGTACGTTTATTGCTTGTGCATTATTATAAATCTTTGTATTTAGATTTTCATGTTTATTAATAATTCCTTCAGATGCATCTTGGAATTTACCCATGATGGTTGTTGCTTGATCTGGATTTTGTCTCATAGCTTCTGATGCAGTTGCTTCCAAAGATGCTAATTCTTGTCTAGGATCTACATACATAGGATTCATTGTTGTTGGATCAACACTAGGTTGTAGTACAGGATTTATTTGTTTTAATCCTGCAAGTTGTGCTGACTTAGTAGCAACTAAAAGATCATCCTGTGGGAATGTTTCATACAGAGGAGTTTTAGGTGTTTCAAAATCTCCAGTTTTAGCAACACAAGAACAACTTGGTCCATGAAAATCCATCTTTCTTTCTACACACTCCTTCATCTTTGCAGCTCTTTTTTCTGGTCCACAGTCATCCACTACTTCTGTAGTAGTAGAAGAAGTTTCATCTGGATTTTCTGAAGTATCCAAATCGATATAAAATGAAACAGGTGGTTGATAATCTTGTGCAAAGAAATCTTCTCTACCTCTCATTTTTTTAGTATGACAATAAATCTCTTGTACTTTGCATTCTGATTTTAATTCCTCTCTTA
>ERZ767310.379-NODE-379-length-28064-cov-6.539755_pt1 | contig 28064 bp, 29 predicted proteins | sample MGYA00374954_ERZ767310 | MGnify/ENA primary metagenome ERZ767310 (study PRJEB28948, sample SAMN06267188) | marine metagenome | isolation source: Columbia River Estuary | place: USA:Columbia River Estuary, USA | collected 2013-07-23 ...
GAAGCAACCATGCTACCAAATGCAGAAAAGGTTAGTGAAAAGATTGAGGAGATTTTAGCTTACTAATACTCTATCCTAGCATGATGGATATTTACTAGTTTCTTTTTGAAGAGTTTCTTTATCTGATTTATCTCTTTAAAAGTTATGTCAGCATTTACATACTGATCAGCTGAAATCTGTTTATTGATAATTTTTTCAATTAAAGCATCTATATTTTCAGCAGTAGGATTTTTAATACTTCTAGCTGCTGCTTCAGATGAATCAGCCATCATTAAAATTGCAGTTTCTTTGGAATAAGGTTTAGGGCCTGGATATGTAAAATCTTTAATATCTACTTCTTCCTCAGGGAAATCAGCAATAAATTGCTTGTAAAAATATTGTACAGTTGTTGTTCCATGGTGTGTTCTGATAAAATCAATTAACTCATCAGGTAAGTTGTTCTCTTTTGCAATTTCAATACCATCTAAGACGTGTCTAATAATTATTTCTGCACTTTCATCAAACTCAATTTCATCATGAGGATTTAAATTAGAACTTTTATTTGCAATAAAAAACATATGATTTTGTAATTTGCCAATATCATGATAAATTGCTCCTGCCCTAGTTAACATTGCATTTGCTCCTATCTCAAGTGCTCCCATTTCAGCTAAATTTGCTACTTGTAAGGAATGCTGAAAAGTACCTGGTGCTTCTTCAGACAATCTTCTTAATAAAGGACTATTTGTATCTGATAATTCTAAAAGTGAAATATCGGAAACTAATGAAAAAATCTTTTCAAATAAGAAAATAATTGGATAAGCAAATAAGGTTAATGCACCGCTAATTGCAAACTGTGCCAAAATAGATAATTCAATACCGGAAAATGATGCATCATGTATAACAGATAATGCTATATAAACAAGAAAATAAACCCCTATCACTTTTCCAACTGAAATAAATAGCTGTGCTCTTTTATACATTTTAAGCACAGTAAGAATCGAGATAATTCCTGCAATTAATTGTAAGAAAACAAACTCAAAACCATTAGGAACAATAAACCCAATAACTAATGTTGTAATAAGGTGAACAAAAAGAGCAACTCTATTATCAAAAAATGCTTTTAAAATAATTGGTGAGATACAAAATGGCAGGATATAAAGGTAAGCAGAATTAATCCTTAATACCAAAGCAGAAAGCAAAACCATTATTACAATTAAGGATAATATCATACTTATTCTAGTTGTATTTGTGATTATCCCTAGTCTGTATTGTCTTAAAAAAAGAAAGAGAATTAATAATGATATTCCAACCAAAATAATCTGACCAAAAAGAACTAAATAGTAAGATGTCCTATTCCATTCGGCACCTTCAAAATCTTCTTTTAACGATAGTAATTTTTGATATCTATCTGAATTTACAATTTCACCTTTATTTACAATAATCTGTCCTTCAATAATTAAACCTTGAGAAATATTAATGCTATTTAATTCACTTTGTAAAAGCTCATCACTTGCAATTTTATCATAAATAATATTCTGCTCCAATGAAGCTAACAATAAAGGAACAATAAAAGCAAACTCTTTCTCTGATAATTTATCCATCAAATTAATTTCATTAGCAGCAGAATTTATGGTATAAAAATCAATAATATCTCTTTTTTCTGCTAATGATCCTTTTTTAAGCAATACTTGTGATCCATGAGAATTATCTAAATTTTGTTGAATAATTCCTTTTGAATAAATTTCCTGCAACTTATTGAAACCAAAATTGACTAAATCATGTTTTTTTGTATTATTTCTTGCGCTTTTTAGCTTAAAAATATTAGAAAACGTAAATTTTAAATCTTTTTGTATGTTTTTATCTAACGACCATTTATCCTCAAATAAATTCACAAATTCCTCTGCTTTAATTTCAAATATTGCATCATTAAAATTAAAAATAGGAGCATGTTGTTTATTAATAATCTCCTTCTCACTTTCAATTTCTTCAATTGATTTAAGAATTGAGAAATCAAATGGAGCAATTATTGTTTCATGCATCCAAGGTTTACCTTTTGTAAACTCATATTTAAACTTAGCTTGTCTTGGAAAAGCATAAACAATTAATGCTAGAGTTAAAAGAAATAAACTAACACGAAAAATTTGTTCGTGATTGTCTCTAATTTTTATTAATATATTTTTCATATTGACTTGAATATCAATAGCGAAAATAAGTATAATTTACCTAAATTCGCACCAAATCTAAAAATCTAAAAATTTATATAATGAAAGAAGTAGTAATTGTGTCAGCTGTACGAACTCCAATGGGAAGTTTTGGAGGATGTTTATCATCAGTATCAGCAACAAAGCTAGGATCAGTAGCAATAAAAGGAGCTATGGAAAAAGCAGGTATAGATAATAGAATTGTTAATGAAGTATTTATGGGAAATGTTTTGCAAGCAAATTTAGGACAAGCTCCTGCAAGGCAAGCTGCAATTTTTGCAGGACTTTCTAAAGATGTACCTTGCACTACAATCAATAAAGTATGTTCATCAGGGATGAAATCAATTATGATTGCTGCACAAACAATTTTAAGTGGAGATAATGATGTTGTTATTGCTGGTGGAATGGAAAATATGTCAAGTGTTCCTCATTATATGGATAAAAGCAGAACTGGACAAAAATTGGGTGATATGAAGCTGATTGATGGTTTAGTAAAGGATGGATTAACGGATGTTTACGGAAGAGTTCATATGGGTGTTTGTGCAGAAACTTGCGCTAAAGATATGGAGTTTAGTCGTGAGGAACAAGATGCCTTTGCAATAGAATCATATAACAGAAGTTCACAATCATGGAAAGATGGAAAATTTGCTGATGAAATTGTTCCTGTTGAAGTACCGCAAAGAAGAGGAGATGCTTTAATTATTTCTGAAGATGAAGAATATAAAAATGTAAGAATGGAGAAAATCCCTGCATTACGACCAGTATTTGATAAAGAAGGAACAATTACGGCAGCAAATGCATCTACTTTAAATGATGGGGCTTCTGCCCTAGTTTTGATGAGTGCTGAAAAAGCTGCTGAATTAAACATTACTCCTCTTGCTAAAATTAGGAGCTATGCTGATGCCGCACAAGAACCTGAGTGGTTTACAACTGCACCTGCAAAAGCTCTACCTATTGCTTTAGGAAAAGCAGGACTATCAACTTCAGATGTAGATTATTATGAATTAAATGAAGCATTCTCTGTAGTTGGACTTGCAAACATGAAAATATTAGACTTAGATGCTTCAACTGTAAATGTAAATGGTGGTGCAGTTTCTTTAGGTCATCCACTAGGAAGTTCAGGATCAAGAATTATTGTTACTTTAATTAATGTTTTGAAACAAAATAATGGAAAAATTGGTGCTGCTGGAATCTGTAATGGAGGTGGTGGTGCTTCTGCAATAGTAATTGAATTAGTATAATGAATTACGGAATTTCAAATCTTTCTATCGTTCCTATGAGGAATGAAGCTGCTGATCAATCAGAAATGGTTAATCAAGTTATATTTGGCGAGCACTTTAAGGTTTTGGAAATCAGAAAAAAATGGAGTAAAATTCGTTTAGCACATGATAGTTATGAAGGTTGGATATGTAATAAACAATGGATTGAAATTGAGGAAGATATTTACAAACAACTTGATAAAGAAGTTGCAACAATCACTACTGATATACTAGATATCATTACAAAAACTCATCATCAACCAATTGTTATTGGAAGCATATTACCATCCTACAAAAGCGGTCACGCACTTATTAATAATGAGATGTATCAATTTGACGGATTAACAACTCCAGGATTTATTAAAAAAGATAAATTAGTTGAAAATGCATTAATGTATTTAAACGCTCCATATTTATGGGGAGGTCGTTCACCACTAGGAATCGACTGCTCTGGTTTCACTCAAATGGTGTATAGATTACAAGGAGTTGATTTACCAAGAGATGCTTACCAACAAGCTGAAGTAGGAACAACTTTGAGTTTTGTGGAAGAGTCAGAACCTGGTGATTTAGCATTTTTTGATAATACTGAAGGAAAAATTACTCATGTAGGAATTATTCTTGAGGACAATCACATTATCCATGCTTCAGGAAAAGTAAGAATCGATAGAATTGACCAACAAGGTGTTTTTAATACTGAAATTGGAAATCACACACATAAATTGAGGTTGATAAAAAGCATTTGTTAAGATGCAAAACATCCCTTTAGCCGAAAGAATACGACCAAGAAAACTTTCTGAAGTTATTGGTCAAAAACATTTAATTGGTGAAAATGGAACGCTTAGAACAGCCATCAATAACAAGCTAATTCCTTCCATGATATTGTGGGGCCCACCTGGAGTTGGAAAAACAACTTTATCCAACCTAATTGCTAAGGAATTAGATAGGCCTTTTTATACTCTTTCTGCAATAAACTCTGGAGTGAAAGATGTGCGTGAAGTAATTCATAAAGCCTCATCATTAGGATTATTCGGAAAAGATATCCCTATCTTGTTTATTGATGAAATCCATAGATTTTCGAAAGCTCAACAGGACTCATTATTAGGTGCTGTTGAAAAAGGAGTTATCACCTTAATTGGCGCTACAACCGAAAACCCTTCTTTTGAAGTTATTTCTGCCTTACTTTCTCGCTCTCAAGTTTATGTTTTAGAATCTTTATCAAAAGAAGAATTACAAGAGCTTTTAGAAAGAGCAATTATACAAGATGAAGTACTAAGAAAACAAAAGATTACACTGAAAGAAACCGAATCTTTAATGCAAATTTCAGGAGGTGATGCTCGTAAATTATTAAACATTTTAGAACTTGTTGTGAGTTCAGTAGATGATGAAAAAATTATTATTACTAATGATTTAGTAGTTAAAAAGGCACAACAAAATATTGTGCGTTATGACAAAAATGGAGAGCAACATTATGATATAATTTCTGCTTTTATCAAATCAATAAGAGGAAGCGACCCAAATGGAGCTGTTTATTGGCTTGCTAGAATGATTGAAGGAGGTGAAGATGTGAAATTTATTGCAAGAAGATTATTAATCTTAGCATCAGAAGATATTGGAAATGCGAATCCTACTGCATTAGTTATTGCAAACAACTGCTTTCAAGCAGTAAATGTAATTGGGTTCCCTGAAGCTAGAATTACGCTTTCACAAGCAGTAATTTATTTAGCATGTTCACCAAAAAGCAACGCGTCATATATGGCAATAAATGAAGCACAGGATGAAGTTAGAAAAAGTGGAAATCTCACTGTTCCTTTACATTTAAGAAACGCACCAAGCAAACTAATGAAAGAACTTGGTTACGGAAAAGATTACATTTATTCCCACAACAAGCCTACCGATAAGCAAGAGTTTTTACCAGAAGAAATAAGCGGAAAAATGATTTATGATCCTTCTAATAACAGCAAAGAAAATGCGTTTAGAGAAGGACTTAAAAAACTATGGAAAGGAAAGTATAATTATTAAACTATATTTGTAAGATGAAGAAAATACTATTTATTACACTAACTACCCTCCTTCTTTTTGCTTGTAAGCATGAGCTAGAAAAACCAACTTGGGATGTTGATGTGATTGTTCCTATCGCTCATACAAACATGACAATTAACAATCTATTACCTGATTCAGGATTAAATATTACTGAAGATGATAATAGCTTTATAACATTAGTTTATGAAGAAAACTTTATTGATATGAACTATGATTCACTTATTAAAATTGATGAAGAATTTGGGGAGAAAACAACAACTTTAGATTCAGTAATTTTTGATGATGTAGTTATTGCTGACACAGCATCAGTTGGAGATGCAATTGCACAAATTCCTGGAGGTACAATATTTTTTCCTGATGGCAGTACAAATGCTATTCCCGCTATGCCAAACATGATGTCAAATGACACTATTGGAATCAATACAAGTGAGTATTTTGAGACTATGACTTTACATAAAGGCTGGTTAGTTATTGACTTGATAAACAACTTCCCTACTGATGTTAGTAATGTAAGTATGACTTTAATCAATTCAGTAAATCAAGATATCATAGCAAATTTCAATTTTCCTTTAATTCCAAGCGGAACTACTTCGACTGATAGTGTTGATATTTCTGGAAAAGTTCTTGATCAGAGTTTAATTGCCATTGTGAACAATATGGATGTTGAGGAAAGTAATGGACCTGTACTAATTACGTATTCTGATGCAATAATCACTAAAATAACACTTACAGATATTGGAATTATTGAAGCTACAGCAATTTTCCCAGAGCAAGAATTAGATTCAAAACAAGAGGAACACATATTTGACTTAGGAACTGCACAGTTAACAGAAATTGGGGTAAAAGAAGGAAGGGTTACCCTTAATGTTTTAAGCACCTTGCCGAATGGTAGAATTATTTATTCTATCCCATCTTTAAGCAAAAATGGAGTGCCTTTTTATACCGAAAACACTATTCCTACTTCATTAAATGGAGAGATGACTTCCTTTGAATTTAATTTTACTGGTTACACTCTTGATTTAACTGGAAAAGAAGACCGTGAGGGAGGAGATACAGTAAATACAATTTATACTGAAACCTTCTCTTTTATTGACTCAACAGGAGAACTCATTACATTAAACCAAACTGATAGCTTCTATTCAAATACTGAATTCTTATTTATTCCAGAGTACGCTAAAGGTTATCTCGGAGAAGATACTATTGAGATTGAAGAAAGTGAAATAGCGTTTTCTGCAATGAACGATATTATTGTAGATTATTTGGACTTAGAAGAAGTAAACCTTAAACTAAAAATTGACAATTATATTGGTGCTGATGCTCAGCTTGAACTTATCAAGTTGAGAAGTGAAAATCAATATGGAGATGGGATTAACCTTTTTGAAAACCATACAATTGATATCGGAAGAGCAACCCTCACCAATAACAGCTTACCAATTACTCCTTTTATTTCAGAAACTATTATTGATGCAGATGAGTTTATAGAAATTTTGCCAAATAAGATTGTCAGTAAAGCCAATTTCTATTTAAACCCAAACGGACAATCTGCAACAGCAGGCTTTCTTTACCCCGAGTTCCCAATTGAGGCAGGATTAAGCATTGAAATTCCACTAAGTTTAATAGCTACTAATTTAACTTTTACTGATACGAATGAACTTGAAATTGAGAACACTACTGAAATAGACATTGAAAGAATTTACATCACAATAGAGAATGGCTTGCCTTTTTCAGCAAATTTATCACTTATATTACTTGACGAAAGCAATAATATAATTGATACTTTAACACACAACACAACTGTTTTTCCCGCTCAACTAGATGCAAATAACATTGTTACTAACTCTGAAACTACAACTATAGAAATGGACTATACTGATTTCGAAAGTGTGAATAAAATAGTAAGTATCTCATCATTTAGCACTGCTCAAAATAATGAGTTCATAAATATTTATTCTGACTATGAATTAGATATTACAATCAGTGCTAAACTAAATAAAACAATAGGAGAATAATGAAAAAAATAATTCTAATACTCTGCACTCCCCTTTTCTTATTTTCTCAAGAAAAGCTAGAAACTACTAGAATTTATAACAATCAGTTTCAATGGAGCACAAATCTGTTATTTGAAAGTGATGGACTAAATAAAGACTTCCTAAACACTATGCTTTATGGAGGATTTATAACAGACAGCCTGAAGGCTAATTGGATTAATTTGGGTGATGATAATAATGTGTTTTATTCAGAAATTAGCAATGGCTTTAGCTTGAAAAACACTCAGTACAATTTTGGTGTTAGTGCTTACGATAGAAACCTAATCAATGCTTCATTTTCTGATGATTTGATGAAGTTAGGTTTTTATGGAAACTTTAATTACCAGAATGAAACACTTGATTTTTCTAATACAAATATCAGAATAGACAGATTTCAGCAATATAAAATTGATTATACATTTAATTATAATACTACTCGTATTACTGTTGGAGCATCTTTTCTTGCAGGTAATCATCATGCATCATTTATTGTAAATGATGGCTCACTATTTACTGACACTAATGGAATTAGATTAGATGTAGCTTATGACATGCATGCATTTGTTACTGACACCTCATCATTAGATCCTTTTGCAAGAAATGGTAATGGTATAGCTCTTGATTTAGCTGCTGATTTTATCATTAGAAACCATAAAATAAACTTGTATCTGCAAGATGCTGGTTTTATTATGTGGAATACAAACTCTATTACGCTTGCAACTGATAGTAACTTTAGTTTTAGTGGCGTTAAAATTGATGATATTATGTCATTTAATGATTCATTACTTGATGAACACAACTCAGTTGATGAACTAAAAACTGAAAATAAATCAGTAAAAACTTACATACCTGCTAACTTTGGTTTTTCTGCAATGCGACCAAGTACATCAGAATATTTTGAAACTATCTCAGTAGGTGTAAATGTAAAGTGGCAACCCTATTATGATAATTCTCCTCTCTCCTTTTCTAAAATAGGGCAAGGAATAAGAGAATCCAATTATGCGCCACTTTATTGGGCATCAGCAGTAAGTAAACTTAAATACTTTGATGCACTACCTACTTTATCCTATGGAAGCTATAGTAATGATTTCAATATTGGCTTAGCATTATCAAAAGGAAAAAGAAACAGATTTACTATAGGAACACAGCACTTAGAAGACCTTTTAGCAGGAGACAAAGCAAAATCAATGAGTGTATATTTTAACTTTTTATTACAATTTTAATTATGCTTGCAAAAATTAACAAAATACAACATCAAAGGAGTGGAAATTTCTTTTTAATGGCAGGACCTTGTGCCATTGAAGGAGAGGAAATGGCAATGGAAATTGCAGAAAAAATCCTTGCGATAACCAACAAATTGGAAATCCCGTTCATCTTTAAAGGAAGTTACCGAAAAGCAAACAGAAGCCGCTTGGATTCTTTCACAGGAATTGGCGATATGGAGGCTTTAAGCATCCTAAAAAAAGTTGGCAAACGCTTCAATATTCCAACTGTAACCGACATACACACGGCAGAAGAAGCCGCAATTGCAGCCCAGTATGTGGATGTATTGCAGATACCAGCCTTTTTGTGCCGTCAAACAGAATTACTAGTAGCAGCAGCAAAAACAGGTAAGGTGGTAAACATCAAAAAAGGACAGTTCCTAGCTCCAGAAAGCATGGTACATGCCGTAACCAAAGTAAAGGAAAGCGGGAATAATTCCGTAATGCTAACCGACAGAGGGACTATGTTCGGCTACCAAGATATGGTGGTTGACTTCAGGGGTATCCCAGCCATGCAGGAATTTGGCGTACCCGTTATATTAGACATCACACACTCCTTGCAACAGCCCAATCAAAGCAGTGGCGTAACGGGAGGAAATCCAGCAATGATTGAAACCATTGCCAAAGCGGGAATTGCTACAGGAGTTGACGGATTATTTTTAGAAACACACCCAAACCCTACCAAAGCAAAATCAGATGGCGCTAATATGTTGCAACTGGATAAATTAGAAGATTTACTTACTAAACTAGTAAGGATTAGGAAGGTATTATAAAGTAGATAATGCAGCTTTATAAGAATCCAAATTTAACCCACAAATAACTGCCTTACAGTTTGGAGATAACAAAGATTTTTGTCTAAACTCTTCTCTAGCGTAAATATTGGAAATATGTATTTCAATAACAGGAGTTTCAATCGCTTTTACGCAATCCGTTAAGGCAACTGAGGTGTGTGTGTAACCTCCAGCATTCAGCAGAATATAATCATAAGAAAAACCTACTTCCTGCAATTTATTAATCAACTCCCCCTCTACATTAGATTGAAAATAATCAATAGAAATATCATTAAATTCCTCTCGTAATGTCAGTAAATAATCATCAAAAGAAATATTGCCATAAATAGCTTCTTCTCTTTTGCCTAATAAGTTTAAATTTGGTCCGTTAATAATCATTACCTTCATAGGAGCAAATCTACATAAATGAGTTGGGAATCATCAATAAAAGGCTTTAAATCTTACTTGCAGATTGAGCGATCGCTATCCGATAACTCGGTACAAGCTTATATTCGTGATATCAAAAAGTTTGCCAATTATGCCATACCTTTAAAACTTAATGAACTCAAAATACAAAGAGAAAACATATCTGATTTCCTAGCAGAATTGAAAGATGATGGGATTGCAGCTCGCTCACAAGCAAGGATAATATCAGGAATAAAGGCATTTTACAAATATCTTATTATTGAGGATTACATAAAACACGACCCTACTGAGCTTATCGAAAGTCCGAAAGTAGGATTTAAATTACCTGATACCTTATCATTAATTGAGATTGACAAACTTATTTCAGCTGTTGATTTAAGCAACAAACAAGGAGAACGCAACCGAGCAATACTAGAAACTCTTTACTCTTGTGGCTTGCGTGTATCCGAACTTACAAACTTAAAACTCAGCAATATTTACTTTAATGAGGGCTACTTAAAAGTTATAGGAAAGGGAGATAAAGAACGCCTAGCTCCTATTGGAGGGAGAGCTTTAAAATATCTTACTACTTATATTAATGAGGTGCGAAATCATCAAACTATAAAAAAAGGACAAGAAGATTTTGTGTTTTTAAACAACAGAGGCGCAGGACTTACTAGAGTAATGATTTTCTTAATAATTCAGAAATTAGCTGCAGAAATTGGATTGAAAAAGAAAATTAGTCCGCATACTTTTAGGCATAGTTTTGCCACTCATTTAATTGAAGGGGGAGCTGATTTGCGTGCCGTACAAGAAATGCTAGGACATGAAAGCATTACAACAACTGAAATTTACACACACCTAGATAAAGATTATTTAAGGAGCAATATCATTCAATTTCACCCAAGAAGCTAATGACCTTAAAACACAACATATTAAAGATGTACTTGCTAAAAGGAGTGCTCTGGTTTATGGTAGCCATGCCAATAATTGTGCTGTTTTTTCAAGAGCACGGTTTAAGCTTAACAGAGGTTATGATTATACAAGCTATTTATTCCTTATCAGTAGCAATGTTTGAAATTCCATCAGGTTATATTGCTGATTTATTTGGCAGAAAGCACACCATAGTATTGAGTACTATTTTCTCCTTTTCAGGATATTTGGTGTTTTCTTTCTTTGGAGGATTTTATGCTTTTGCAGCAGCATCAATATTAGTTGGGATTGGTGGTAGTTTAATGTCAGGGAGTGATAGTGCTTTGCTTTACGATACCTTATTAGAAACTGGAGATAAAAAAACCTACACTAAAATTGAAGGAAGGAATTATGCCATTGGTAATTTTTCGGAAGCAACAGCTGGAATACTTGGTGGATTTTTAGCAGTTAGCTCCATCTACTTGCCTATTTATGTACAAACAGGAATATTGTTTTTAAGCATACCAATAGCGCTAACATTAGTAGAACCAACTATGCATGAGGAAAATAAAATAGAAAGATCTTTTAAAGCTATTTTGGGAGTTGTAAAATTTGCAATGGTTGAAAATGCAAAACTCAGATGGCTCATTATTTATTCATCAGCAATGGGAGTAGCAACTTTAGCAATGGCTTGGTTTGCTCAACCCTTTTTTAAGGAGGTAGAAATTCCATTAGCTTACTTTGGTATACTTTGGGCAGGGCTAAATTTTTCAGCAGGATTAACTTCCTTTAATTCCCATAAATTTGATAAAGATGAGAGCAATACAAAAATGCTTTTATATCTTGCTTTAGCAATGGCGACTTCATTTGTATTTTTAGGATTTAACATTAGTTTATTTGGGATCATATTTATTGTTTTCATCTACCTTTTAAGAGGGATAGTAACCCCAATTTTGCGTAATGCAATAAATGAAAATACAAGCTCAAACAAAAGAGCTACTGTACTATCAATAAGGAGTTTTATCATTCGAATTTCATTTGCAATATGTGCGCCAATATTTGGTTATTTAGCTGATAATTACTCGTTAAACATTACTTTTTACACCCTAGCTATAATTGTTGGTGTTTTCTCAGTTTTGTCAGCTATTCGTTTAAATAGATTGGATAATAAAGCTAGTTTTGCATCATGAAAAGATTAAAAGAAAAATGGGGAATTACATCAAATTTCCAATTCATAATAATATTAATTGTATTTTCAGTTACAGGATCGTTAGCAGTATGGGTTGCAAAACCAATATTAGAACTTGTTGGGTTAGATAAATCAGCTGTTAATCCATGGGTATTCTGGCCAATAAGGATAGCAATTATCTTTCCTATTTACCAAGTGATGATAGTAGTTATTGGCGCATTATTCGGACAATTCAAATTCTTTTGGGCTTTTGAGAAAAAGATGTTAGTCCGTTTGGGATTTAAACGATTTAAAGATTAATTACTATTTCCTTTTCTTATTTTAGCGCTCCTAAATTTGAAAAGATGAAACTAATAATATCATTAGCAACTCGCCTTATCCCTAGGCACTATTTACAACATGTATCTCACTTTTTTCTGCAGATATTTTCACTCTTTTTAAGAGGAAACAAATTTGAAGACCCTATAAACGGAAAAACTTACCGTAAACTTTTACCTTATGGAAGATTAATATCTCGTGAAAACGCTATTGCACCAGATAGTATGAGTTTGGAAAGGCACAGATTGATGTGGTTATTCATGAAAGAGAAAACTAACTTTTTTACAGCTAATTTAAAATTCTTACACATTGCTCCTGAATATTGTTTTATCAAACTATTTAAAGGAATGAAAAACTTAGATTATACTACTGGCGATTTAATCTCCCCTTGGGCAGATGTAAAAATGGATGTACATGATATTCCAATGGCTGACAATTCTTTTAATGTAGTAATCTGTAACCATGTATTGGAGCATGTAGAGGATTCACATAAAGTAATGACAGAGTTTTACAGAGTAATGAAACCTGGTGGATGGGGAATTTTTCAAGTACCAATTGATGTAAATAACCCTAAAACTGAGGAAGACAAATCAGTAACTGACCCTAAAGAAAGAGAAAGATTATATTGGCAAGATGACCACCTTAGGTTATTCGGATTAGATTATGGAAAAAAACTAGAAGCAGCAGGATTTAAAGTTACTGAAAGTGATTTTATAAATGAACTTGACCCAAAGTTAGTAGAAAGATATGCTCTTCCAAAGGATGAGATTGTCTATTTCTGTGAAAAAATATAAGTAGTATGTCTGCCAAAGTTTATTAATACCCTATATAAATAACCTTTTTAGTATCAAAAAATTCTTCAGTAAAAAATTCTGAGATATCGTACTTAGTATGAGAAATTCCTCTTAACTCCTCCATTAAATCACCACCTTTTAAGTAGAGAATTCCGTTATCAATACTATTGTAATGCTTTTTATTGAACTTCCCTTTTACCCATTTTTTAAAGTCTGTCATATTAGTAACAGCACGGCTCACTACAAAATCAAAGGTTTCATTAATCTTTTCAGCTCTCTCGTGCATGGTTCTAACATTAGATAAACAAATAGCACTACTTACTTCATTTACTACCTTTATTTTTTTACCAATACTATCTACTAGTAAAAATTGAGTGTCAGGAAATAAAATAGCCAAAGGAATTCCTGGGAAACCACCACCAGTACCAATATCCAAAACAGTTGTACCTTTTTTAAACTGAATAACTTTAGCTATAGCCAAGGAGTGTAATACATGATTAATATAAAGGGTATCCATATTCTTTCTGGAAATCACATTTATCTGAGAATTCCAATGCTCGTAAAGTTCTTGTAAATCAGAAAACTGTTGTAATTGTTTCTCTGATAAATCAGGGAAATACTTTTGTATAATTTGCATTTAGTAAGCGTCCTTTATACCAGACATAATTTTGAAAAGTTGCTCTCTACTCCTATGCAATTGTGCTTTTACAGTTCCAATAGGAATATCTAAAGTAGTCGCAATTTCATCATAAGTCATTTCTTTAAAATACCTGAGTTTTACTAAAGCACGATATTTAGGTTTTAGTTGATCAACAATTTGTCTTAAAATAGCTATCCTCTGTTTTTTCTCCATCTCTTGCTCAGGGTTGAGCATATCAGATATTAAATCGAAATTTGTTCTTTTTCCATCTTCATCTAACATCATTTTATCGATAGAAACAGTAGGTAATTTATTCTTACGCAAATAATCAATGCAATGATTACGAGCTACCGTAAAAAGCCAAGTACTAAAAACATAATTAGGCACATACAAGTGCAGTTTCTTAAAAGCTTTTCCAAGTGATTCAATTGTTAAATCCTTAGCCAATTCTTGGTCACCAACTTTTTCATAAAGCATGAAATAAAGAGGATCTCTATAGAGCTTCATCAACTCATTATAAGCAGTAGGATCTCCAGTTTCTAAAGCTCTATTGATGAGTTTTAAATCTCTTTTTCCCTTCTCTGTTAAATTGTTTGTCATCTACTCCATTTTTTAGGTTTATTAACAACATTCAATAATACAAAAAATCCTTGTACCAAAAGGTACATAACTTCATATATAGGATGAATCCAATACAAATCAATTGTATTTAACTGCTTCATAGGCTTGTAATTAATCAGATAAGAAGTAAGTAATTTTAGCCCTAATATAGTAGTTGTTATAGCAATTGGCGCTTTAAGCACAAAAAGTATAATTATAGCTGTCCAAAAGAAAAATTGAGCATAAGGATAAACAGCTAAAAGTATCTTAAACTTTGTTTTATATAATGGTGCTGTAGTAATGTGTCTTCTTTTTTGATAACTCCAATCCTTCCACCTTTCAATTACTGTTGATGTAGTATGAGCATCAGTAACTATTTCAACTGAAACATTGTCTTTATTTGCTACTTCTTGTATGAATAAATCATCATCCCCTGATGGAATATGCAAGTGTTTGGCAAATCCCTTATTTTTAAAAAACAATGATTTTTTGTAGGCCATATTACGCCCTACTCCCATATAAGTAAATCCTGCTAAAGCATAAGACAAATACTGCTTAGCCACATTAAAGGTATCAAAACGAATGATTTTATTAAGCAAACCTTTTCTTTTTTGATAACCACCAAAACCTAATACAATTTCTGAGTTATTAAAATTACTACTCATCTGTTTTGCCCAATTACTGGAATTAGGTAAACAATCAGCATCCGTTAATAAGAGGTGCTCATGCTTAGCAGTTTTAATTCCTAAAGTAAGTGCAAACTTTTTTCCTGGCCAATGCTTAATATGCTCATCAATAGTAACTATTACTAGCTTGGGATAGCTTTTTTCAAAGTTTTTTAAAATAGCTGCTGTACCATCTTTTGATTGGTCATTCACCACCACAACTTCAAATTCAGGATAGTCCTGTTCCAATACTTTAGGTAAAAACTTTTTCAGATTATCAGCTTCATTTTTAGCACAAATTATTATTGAAATTGGTTTATGAAAACCTGATTTAGAAATTGGTTTCTTATTCAACTTCAAAAAAAAGTACAAATAATAAAACAACAAAACATTCAAACTAATTACAGCAATAGCAAGAAGAAGATTGATAAGCATTGATTATTTAGCTAAATAATTCAAAATATTTTCTTCTACTCTATTCACAACATCAGTTACATCTTCTTTTACAAATTTATCTCCAGTAATGTATTCATATAATTCAATATATCTTTCTGAAACTGAATTACAGTATTCCTCACTCATAGCTGGAATAGATTGTCCTTCTTTTCCTTGAAATCCGTTTTCAATTAACCACTGTCGCACAAATTCCTTGGAAAGTTGTTTTTGCTGAATTCCATTTGCAATTTTATCTTCATATCCTTCAATATAAAAATAACGAGATGAATCAGGTGTATGAATTTCATCAATCAGAGTAATAACTCCATCTTTATCTTTACCAAACTCATATTTGGTATCAACAAGAATTAGCCCTTTTTCAGCTGCAATTTCAGTACCTCTTTGAAAAATTGCTCTTGTATATTCTTCAAGTTTAATGTAATCTGCTTCAGCAACTAATCCTTGAGCTAAAATTTCATCTCTACTGATATCCTCATCATGACCAACAATTGCTTTAGTTGTAGGAGTAAGTAATGGAGTATCAAACTTTTGATTTTCAACCATCCCATCAGGCATAGGAACGCCACAAATCATTCTTTTCCCTGCTTTATATTCTCTCCAAGCATGCCCAGTTAAATATCCTCTAATTACCATTTCAACCATAAATGGCTCACACATTTTACCAATTGTTACAGAAGGGTCTGGTGTTGCCTCCATCCAGTTTGGTACAATATCAGCAGTAGCTGTTAAAAATTTTGCTGCTATCTGGCTTAAAACCTGTCCTTTGTAAGGTATTCCCTCCGGTAATACATGATCAAAAGCTGAAATTCTATCAGAAGCTACCATTACTAATGTCTCATTATTTACCGTATAAACATCTCTTACTTTTCCTTTGTAGAATTTAGTTTGTCCTGGTAAGTTAAAATTTGTTCCTTTAATTGTGTTAATCATTATTTTTATATGCTTTAATTATTTGTTTTACTAGTTTATGTCTTATTACATCTTTTGCATCAAGAGTAATAAAACTGATATCCTTTATTCCTTTAAGTGTATTTTTTGCGTGTATTAATCCTGATTTTTGATGTTTTGGCAAGTCTATTTGTGTTTCATCACCAGTAATTATAAATTTAGCTGACATTCCCATTCTTGTTAAAAACATCTTCATTTGAGGTTCAGTTGTATTTTGCCCCTCATCTAAAATCACAAAAGCTTTATCCAAAGTTCTACCTCTCATAAATGCTAAAGGAGCTATTTGAATTGTTCCATTTTCAACATATTCATTCAATCTATCAATAGGTATCATATCAAAAAGCGCATCATAAATTGGCTGCATGAAAGGATCTAACTTTTCCTTTAAATCACCTGGCAAAAAACCTAAGTTTTCACCTGCTTCCACTGCAGGTCTTGTGAAAATAATTCTTTTTATCTCTCTATCTTTTAGTGCTTTTACTGCAATAGCTACTGCTGTATAAGTTTTTCCTGTACCAGCAGGTCCTATTGCAAACATCATATCTTTAACGGATATCTCCTCCACCATTTTTCTTTGATTTGCTGTTCTTGCTTTTATTACTTTGCCATTTTGCCCATGCAAAATCACATCATCTTTAGTTTTTAAGATTTCTTTTTCATCACCCTCAACCAATCTTTCTATATGACTAATTGTTAATGAATTATATTGATTTATATGTTTAATAAATGCTGTTAATTTTTGTTCAAAATATTTTATTTGACCAATACTACCCATCAACTTTAGGTTTTCTCCTCTTGCAATAATTTTAAGCTGGGGAAATAAACTTCTTATCTTATCAAGCTTCTTATTATTAGCGCCAAAAAGTTTTACCAACTCAATGTTACTAAGTGTTATTTTTTTTTCACTCATTAGTAAAGTTGTTCATAGATTTATTTTAATTTTGAATTTACAAAATAACACATTTTAACTGTTCTATCAATAGGTTTTATTAATAAATGGCAATAATTACACTTACTACCGATTTAGGCACTAAAGACAGCTATTTAGCATCCGTAAAAGGTAGCATATACTCTCAACTTGAAGATGCAAAAATAGTTGATATTAGTAATGATATTGAGTTGTTTAATATTCAACAAGCTACTTTTGTTTTAAGAAATTGCTTTAAATCATTTCCAAAAGGCACTGTTCATATTATTAGTGTTGATGATGAAATATCAATAAATAATGAGCATTTAGCAATTTATGCTAATGGCCATTTTTTTGTTGGTGCAGATAATGGTTTTTTCTCATTACTTTTTGATGAGTTTAAACCCGAAAAAATTGTCAGACTAAATATTTCATTAGAGGAAGATTGCATGACATTTGCTGCAAAATATATTTTTGTTCCAGCTGCTTGCCATCTAGCTAGAGGTGGAACTATGGAAATTATTGGTACTGAAATTCCAGATTTTGAAGTTCAAAAAATGGAACTAAAAGCAGTAATTCAACCAGATATGATAAGAGGAGTTGTTGTTTATGTTGATAATTACGGAAATGCGACTACTAACATAAGGAAAGCTGAATTCGAACGCATACAAAAAGGAAGATCATTCGAAATCCTTTTTGGAAGAGAAGATGAGAAAATAACAGAAATTTCTTCTAAGTATAAAGATGTTTCTGTTCCTGAAAAATTAGCTTTATTTGGAGAAAACAATTTACTCCAAATTGCTATTAATAAAGGAAGTGCAAAGACTTTATTAGGATTAAAAATTCATGAATTAGTAAGAGTAGATTTTAAATGATAACGCTTTACAAAAAAGAAATAAGTATTTTTTTTAGCACTATTATTGGCTACTTAATTATTGGACTCTTTCTTTTAATTAGTAGCTTAATTTTATGGCATGACATCAGTGAAATAAATATCTTAGATAATGCTTACGCAAGCATGGATTCTTTCTTTTCTATTGCCCCACTAATTTTTTTACTATTCATCCCATCAGTAAGCATGAGAGTATTCTCAGAGGAATTCAACACAGGGACAATCGAAACTTTAATTACCAAGCCTATTTCCAGTTTTGAAATCGTAACTGCTAAATTCTTTGCAGTTTTATCATTAGTAATTATTGCAATTTTACCAACTATTACTTATGTAATTAGTATTTACTTTTTAGGGGAAACTACTGGAAATTTGGATTTAGCAGCAGTTGTTGGGTCTTATATCGGACTGATTTTACTAAGTAGTATTTTTTCAAGTATTAGTGTTTATGCATCATCATTAAGTAGTAATCAAATTGTTGCCTTCATACTTGCAATAATTATGAGTAGTTTCTTTTTCTTTGGATTTGATATTTTAAGTCAGTTACCCTACCTTCAAATAGTAGATTTAATACTTCAAAAAATCGGAATTTCTTACCACTACAATATGATGAGTAAAGGTCTGTTAAAAGTATCAGATTTAGTTTATTTTATGTCAGTAAGTTTACTTTTTATAAAACTTACTGAGGTAGTAATTAAAAACAAAAAAACCTAATGAGAAAATACTATTCTTCTCTAGTTTTTATATTACTAATTATTCTAACAAACATACTTGTTTCTTTTACTGATTTTAGTTTGGACTTAACTGCTGATGGCAAACATTCAATATCAGAAGAAACAATAAAAACTTTAGAAAAAGTTGATGATATTGTTTTCATTAAAGTATATTTAGAAGGCGTTTTTCCTGCTGAATTCAAACATCTTCACTCAGAAGTTTTGAATTTACTTTCTTCATTTAAAACTATTGCTGATGATAATTTAGAGTTTGAGTTCATCAACCCTAATGAAGGTAGAAATGAAAAAGAAAAAGTTGACTTATATAAGCAATTAGTAAAACAAGGACTTGCTCCTACCGATATTGAAATAAAAAAAGCAGGAAGCAGTATAAATCAAATCATTTTTCCTGGTGCAATTATCTATTATAAAGACAAAGAAATTGCAGTAAATTTCTTAAAAAACTCAGTTACAAAAAATGCAGGAGAAAATATCAATGCATCAGTAGAAAACCTAGAATTTGAATTTATCTCTGCAATATATCACATCAGTAAAACTAAAACGCATAGAATTGCATTTTTAGAAGGAAATGGGGAGCTTTCAGCATCAGAAGTTTATGATATTACAGAATCAGTTATGCAGAATAATGATAAACTGAGTTACCATTATACTATGGACAGATTTAACATTAAAGAATTCGAAATTGACAGCAATACATTGCAGGCTGACATATCTAGTCAGGTTAAGAAATTAACCAGTTATAAGGCAATAATTATTGCCAAGCCAACAATTGCTTTTAATATGTTAGATAAGTTCATAATTGATCAATATCTAATGAATGGAGGGAAGATTCTTTGGTTGATTGATGGTGCAAAAGCAAGTATGGATAGTTTGCAACAAAATAAGAGTTTTATTGCTACAAATAATGACCTTAAACTTAGTGATCAACTCTTCAAATATGGCATAAGAATTAATGCAAATTTAATTGAAGACTTAAGATCAACCGAAATTCCAATTGTAACAGGATATAGCAATAATATTCCACAGCAATCTTATTTTCCATGGCCCTACTACCCTCTTTTGTTTTCAGAGAATAATCATCCTATCTCAAAAGGATTAGATGCAATAAAGTGTGATTTTGCAAGCTCAATTGATACAATTAAGAATAACATCAACAAGACCATACTTTTACATAGCTCTAAGCAAAGTAGAATAAGCCCGACACCTGCAAAAGTAAGTTTAGGGATATTAGAAAACCCTCCTCCTCTTACATCATTTAACAAAGAAAACTTGCCTATTGCAGTATTATTAGAGGGAGAATTTGAATCAGTTTTTAAAAATAGAATACTCCCTAAAAATCAGAAGTTGAATTTTGTAAGTCAAAGCAAAAAAACTCAAATGATAGTTGTATCTGATGGGGATTTAATTCGAAATTCTGTATCAAATAATGGAGATATTTATCCTTTAGGTTATGATAGATTTATAAAGTATACCTACCTTGGAAACAAGAAATTTATTATGAATTCAATTCACTTTCTATGTGATGAAACAGGGTTAATTCAGCTAAAAGCAAAAGAGATAAAATTAAGATTATTAGACAAAGAAAAAATCAAAAATAATAAGACTTTTATTCAGCTAATAAATATCTTACTTCCTCTAATAATATTACTTATTTTTGCGTTTATTTTCACAAAAATGAAAAAGAAAAAATATGCCTAAAAAAAATATACTTTTTGCTTTACTTATTTTCTTTATTGGTATTTCTATTTGGTTTTTATATTCTCTTCCTGATAAAAGATCAACAATTATTGAGGATAACAACTTTGCAATTGAAGACACTTCAATTATTGAAAAGGTATTTATTGCTGATAGAAGTGGGAATACAATTACAGTTAAAAAAAATGATGGAAGTTGGGTTGTAAACAACAAGTATGAAGTTAGAAAAGATGCAATAAATACTTTGCTTTCTACTATTTCGAAATTGAAAATAAAGAAACCTGTGTCAAAATCATCATTTGATAATGTGATTAAATTTATGGCTACATCTGGAATAAAAGTAGAGATTTATGATAAATATAATTTAATTAAATCCTATACAATTGGCTCAAACACTTCTGATCATTTAGGGACTTATATGCTGATGAAAAATGCTACAAAGCCGTTTGTAATTCATATCCCATCTTTTAATGGTTTTTTATCCCCAAGATATGGAATTCAAGGACAAAAACTAGATGTTGTTAATTGGAGGTCAAATAAAATATTTTCTCTAAAATCAGAGGAAATTGAAAACATCAAATTTACTGACTTATCAAATATCAAAAACTCTTATCAACTTTCAACTAATCCGCTAATTTTAAGTGATTATACATCTAAGAAAGTTACTGTTAACAAAGAGGCTATTTTCAAACTACTTAATAGTTTTCAAAAACTTAATTGCGAAACATATAAAGTAAAATGGAAAATTGATTTTTCCACTCAATTACATGAATTAATTGTAAATTCTGACACACTAAGAACCTATCAATTAAATGAAGGGAAAGAGAAGTCAAAAGAAGAGAATTTTACAGTTGACAGAATGTATGCTACTGTAAATCATGGAGATTTAATGCTGATACAAGATTATGTTTTTAACAAAGTGTTAATTACTCTCAATGAATTAAAAAAGTAAATACACATATAATATGAGTAGATAATTTATATTTGACACTCATTTTAACACAAAATAAAAAAGAAGATTTAATGAAATTTATAGTTAATAGTACTGCCCTTTTAAGAGAGTTGCAAAAGTTAAATGGAGTAATTAGTTCAAACAATACTTTACCAATATTAGATAACTTTTTGTTTGATATTAACAGTAATAACATGACGATTATTGCTTCTGATTTAGAAACTACAATGATGTCAACTATCTCAGTTGAGGCTGATGTTGATGGTAAAATCACAATTCCAGCTCGTATTTTAATTGATACTTTAAAAACATTTTCTAATCAGCCACTTACATTTATTGTAAACACTGAAACTTTTGGAATTGAAATGAGTTCAGAAATGGGGAATTATAAATTAGCAGGACAAAATGCTAATGAATTTCCTAAAACTCCAAAATTAAATGGTTCCTCAATAACAACTATTAAAGGTGATATTTTAGCTAATGCCATTAATAAAACTTTATTTGCTAGTGGAAATGATGAATTAAGACCCGTGATGTCAGGTATGTTTTGTGAACTTTCTACTGAGCAAATTACTTTTGTTGCTACTGATGCTCATAAACTAGTAAAACATACTCGTACAGACATTTCTTCTGATAAAACCGCTTCTTTTATTTTACCAAAGAAACCATTAACTATTCTTAAAAATAACATTAGTGATGATGCGGATATTAAATTAGAATTCAATGACACTAATGCACTTTTTACTTTTAATAATATTACAATTATTTGCAGATTAATTGACGGGAAATATCCAAATTATGAAGCTGTAATACCTAAGGAGAATCCTAATAAACTAACAATTGAAACGGCTTCACTTCTAAGTTCAATTAAAAGAGTTTCAATTTATGCAAATAAAACTACTCATCAGATAAGGCTGAAAATAGCAGGAAGTGAACTTCAAATTACATCAGAAGATTTAGATTTTGCAAATAAAGCAGAAGAGAGATTATCTTGTCAATATGAAGGTACTGATATGGAAATAGGATTCAACTCTAAATTTGTAATTGATATGCTTAATAATATTGGTGCTGAACAAATTTCATTAGAAATGAGTGCACCAAATAGAGCTGGAATTATACTGCCTTTAGATGGACTAGAAGAAGGAGAAAACACTTTAATGCTGGTAATGCCAGTAATGTTAAATAACTAAAATTATGAAAAAAATAACACTATTAACAATTGTAGCTTTATTAAGTTTTGGCGCTAATGCTCAAAGTTTACTTCCTACTAAATACGGAATTAAAGTAGGACTTAATATTGCAAATGTAACTTCAACTCCTAATGAAGGGGTAAAAAACATTGAAACCACTCCTCTACTAGGTGTTGCAGGAGGGTTTTATATGGAAATTGCTTTGAATGATAAATGGTATATTAATCCTGAACTTCTTTATGTTCAAAAAGGCGCTTCTTTTAATTATGATTACAATCATAAATGGGACAGTATTTCTTTAAATAATGTAAATAATTTAGATGAATATGCTACAACTAACTCATTAAAATTAGCTTATGTAGAATTAAACCCAACAATTAGCTATAAAGCTTCTGATAAATTAGCTTTAAACTTTGGTCCTTCTGTTTCTTTTCTAATTAGTGAGGATTATACTTTTACTGAGAAAATTATTGGTGACTCTCCACCTTTAAATTCAGTTGAACCAACACCTGGAACATATGAGTCTGAAGATTTAGATGTGGGCTTAAACCTAGGATTGACTTATTACATAACTGAAACTTTTTTAGTAGATGCCAGAGTAAATACAGGATTTATGAAGGTTGGTATAGTAAATAGAATTACATCAATTGAAGAGCATGGAAACGAAAAGAAAGAATACAACTTTGAACTAAAAAACAAAGCAATTGTACTATCATTTGCTTATTTATTTTAATTTTACAAAAAAATAATACAAAAACTAATATGAAAAAGATATTTATCCTAGCAATTGTAGCTCTGTTTACATTAAACTTAAGCGCACAAAAAATTGAAAAAGGAATTTGGCAAATTGAAATTGGTACAGGATTAGATTTAGGATTTAATTGGGTAACTGGAGGGGAAGAGGATTACAAATCAACTTCTAACGGAAATATAATAGAAGAATATGATAGAAATTGGAGTGATCTTTATAACTCGCAAACAAATTTTCAGTATGATTTGGATGCTACAAATTTTGATAACTGGGAAGATAGATTCTTAAAAAATGTAAGCTTTGGTTATTTTGTTGCTGATGGATTTTTAATTGGATTGGGTTTAGATTTAGGTGGTTTCAATACAAATGATGATGATACTACTATGATTAATAAACTAAACAATCTTACATTAGGAGCAACACCCAAATTAAGATACTATATAGAAACAGGAAGAGGTAATGCAATGTTTTTTGAAACTTCATTTGGAATTGGGTTAACTAATAACAAAAACAATATCGATCTAGCAAATGGTGATTGGTCAGAAGATAAGAGCAGTACTTTTGGTTCTAACATTGGGATCGCTGTTGGTTGGTCACTATTTAACTTTAATAGTAGAGAGATATTCTCAGTTGAGCCAATTATTGGATTTAACATTGGATCTGGAACAACAAACAGCACATTTACTTCTTATAACAAAGCTGCAGATATTAAATATATTGAAGATAGAACAGATAAATTCAGTTCTATGGGAGCCTATGCTAAACTCAAATTAGCATTTTACTTAGGTAGACATTTCTGGTCTCATTAAAATAAATAAACCATGAAAAATATACTTTTACTCTTACCACTTACAGTACTACTTAATTCATGTGTAGTTGAAGTAGAAACAGGTGGTTGTACTGATATCTATGCTGAAAATTATGAGTCATTTGCAGATTATGATGATGGTAGTTGTGTATACATATGGGGCTGTACAGACCCACTTGCAGATAATTGGGATCCTTTTGCTACAATGGAAGATATTAATACTTGTCAGTACAGTTGTAATCTTGTTTATTATTTAGACTATAGTGCAGCACAATACATGATAAATTGGGGAATATCTTATTATACATTTTATGATAGCTATAATGACTATATTGGTTATATAACTAGTGATTACTATTGGACAGGTGCACCAAATTGCATACCTCAAGCTGATGGATCAACACTTACAGCTACATTATACTGGAATGGTAATTACAATAATAATTTAGGCTCTTTCTCATGGTCAGCTTACCCAGATGATGGCCTAGTTGCTGATTATGACTACACTGAAAACAATATTATGCCAGGAGAATGTATTAAGCTACAATTGAGCAAGAAAAAGATACAAGAATACAAAGAAGCTACTAAATAGTTTGTGATATAAACTGAGCTGCATTTTTTGAAGCGCCTTTTTTATCTAATATATTAATGAGTTTATCGTAATCCTTTATGATAGACTCTTTTTCTTTTATGATATTATTTAATTCAAAGATAAGATTCTCCTTATTTAACTCTGATTGTATCAATTCCTTTACTACTAATCTATCCATTAAGATATTTACTAGAGACAAATAATTAATTTTAATAAGAGATTTAGCAATAGAATAAGTAAGCCAGTTTGTTTTATAGCAAACAAGCTGAGGCACTTTAAAGAGAGCTGTTTCTAAGGTAGCTGTACCAGAAGTTACTAAAGCATAATCAGCATTGGAAAGCAAACCATAAGTTTCGTCAAAAACCAAATCTACTTTCGAATTTTGAATAATTTGATGATAATATTCTTTTGAAAAAGTATTAGTAGCCGCAATTACAAATTGATAGCCAGGAAAATCATCAACTACTTCTAGCATTCTTGGTAGAATTTTTTCTATTTCTTGTTTTCTACTACCAGGGAGTAACGCAATTATATTTTTATCAGACTTGTAAGAAAACTTAAAATCACCTTTACCTATCTCATCTAACAAAGGATTTCCTACATAAGCAACTTCCATGTCATACTTTTTATAGAAATCAACTTCAAAAGGAAAGATTACGATTAAATGATCAACATTTTTTTTAATTTTAGAAATTCTACTTTTATTCCAAGCCCAAACTTTAGGAGAAATATAATAGAAAACTTTTATTCCTTGCTTCTTAGCAAATTGTGCAATTTTTAAATTAAATCCTGGGTAATCTACTAAAACCAGTGCATCAGGTTTAAAATTAATAATATCCTTTTTACAATAATCCAAATTAGATTTTATAGCTCTTAGATTTTTCAGCACACTCCAAAGTCCCATATAAGCTGTATCTTTAATGTGTTTAGCAATCTGAACACCCTCAGCAATTAATCGGTCCCCTCCCCAAGCTCTTATCTCCGCATTTTTATCGCATTTTTTTAACTCAAAAACTAAATTAGCTGCATGTAAATCTCCAGAAGGTTCTCCTGTAATAATATAATACTTCATTATAAGAACTTGATTATAACAATTACAAATGCATAAACAAGAGTCGCTCCAAGAATTCCTTTTGCAACTTCCTCTTTATGAGTTTTTATATTCATAAAAAATAATATTATATTAGTAAGAAATACACTTAAACTAATATGATGCGTTAATGTATTTAACCTTTCAAATTCAGCAAATGCAATTTCAAGTTCCACCTCCAAAACAAAAGCAATATAAACTACTAATGTAATAATTGGAGCAATTACTCCAACAGAAAAACCTTTAGCTACAGCTTTATTCATTCAATAAAAGTTTATTTACAGAAACTAATGAAGAATGTGCAGTAACATCAAACTGAACAGGTACAACTGAAACATAATGATTTGCCAAAGCCCACTCATCTGTATCTGTACCTTTGTCATAATTAACAAATTTACCAGTAAGCCAATAATATGTTCTTCCTTTTGGGTCAGTTCTTTCTTCAAATTCCTCCTCCCAATTTGCATCAGCTTGCCTACATACTTTTAGTCCTTTAATTTCTTCCCCCTCTATTCTTTTTGGAATATTCACATTCAAGCAAACACCATCATCTAATCCATTTTCTAAAACTTCTTTTGTAACTTTTCTGATGTATTGTTCTGCTTCAGAAAAATCAGCATTATGTGCATAATCTAAAAGAGAAAAACCAATTGATGGTATTCCCTCTAAAGCACCCTCAACAGCAGCAGACATAGTACCAGAATAAATAACATTTATTGATGAATTTGAACCATGATTTATTCCTGAAACACATAAATCTGGTTTTCTATCTAAAAGCTGATTAACAGCTAATTTAACACAATCAACAGGAGTACCACTACAAGAATATTCAGTTTGAGGGCCATCCTCTATAATAACTTTATCACATCTAATAGTTGCTTCAATCGTAATTGCATGCCCTTTTCCTGATTGTGGACTATCAGGAGCCACAACAAATACATTTCCAAAATCATTCATAATTCTAATAAGATCTCTGATTCCAGGAGCAGAAATTCCATCATCATTAACTACTAATATAAGTGGTCGTTTCATTCAATAAATTTTTAATACTACAAAACTACTATAATATTGTTGTATACTGATGAGGAATTTCCTAATTTTGCAAAAACTAAAAACAATAAAATATGATTTGGGTAATAATGATAGGATTTATGATTGTAGGAGGGATTGTAAGTTCAAGATTAAAAAGTAAAGTTAAAAAATACAGCCAAGTACCAACAGTATCAGGCATGAGTGGAAAAGAAATTGCTGAAAGAATGTTAAATGATAATGGAATAAATGATGTAAAAGTAATTTCAGTTCCAGGAAAACTTACTGATCATTACAATCCTATGGATAGGACTGTAAATCTAAGTCCTGAGGTTTATCAAGGAAGACACGTAACAGCTGCAGCAATTGCAGCTCATGAGTGCGGACATGCAGTTCAACACGCTACTGCTTATCAATGGTTACAAATGAGATCACAAATGGTTCCTGTGGTAAATTACAGCAATAAAATGATGAGTACCGTTTTTATTATAGGATTAATAGGTGGTAGCTATATTGGGCTTGGATTTAATCAGCTAATAATGCTATTTATCATACTGCAAGCAATTGTTACTGCATTTACACTAATTACACTTCCAGTTGAATTTGATGCCAGCAGAAGAGCTTTAGTTTGGTTACGATCATCAGGAATTACAAGTGATAAAGAATTAGGATATGCTGATGATGCACTTAGATGGGCTGCTAGCACTTATGTAGTTGCTGCTTTAGCTGCCGTAACCTACTTACTTTATTATGTGTCAATGTTAAGAGATTAATCAGACAAATAACAAAGTACAAAAAAAGCCCTAACATTTGTTAGGGCTTTTCTTTTAAGAAAACTTAAAATTATTTCTTCTTAGTTAAGAATGGTAATCCAGTTCTTGAATTTTCCTTAACAAAGTAACCATCTGGTTTGTCAGAAGCAGTAGATCTTGAATCTTTTGAGAAATAATAGATAGTTTGAA
>ERZ767310.390-NODE-390-length-27699-cov-8.501085_pt1 | contig 27699 bp, 22 predicted proteins | sample MGYA00374954_ERZ767310 | MGnify/ENA primary metagenome ERZ767310 (study PRJEB28948, sample SAMN06267188) | marine metagenome | isolation source: Columbia River Estuary | place: USA:Columbia River Estuary, USA | collected 2013-07-23 ...
ACCACGACAGTTTCTTTCACGCACACTTTATTTCCGATGATCGTAAAGTGTTAGGGCATATCGATGAAATTAACTTTAATGCTTCTAAAGTAACCCTGAAAGTTTCAAAGTAATTTTATCTTGGATGAAGAGGAGTTAAAATTCAAAAACCTGAACCTTTCATAATAAAAGTCATTATATGATGAGTGTCAATCAAATCTCTTGGTGTGATACTGATGTTCGATATTTCGAATGAGTTATCTACTAAAACAATAAAACGGTTATACTTTTATAAAGTGTAGCCGTTTTTATTCATAGGAAATTTAGCATTACATTAATTTGCCTAAAAATACTTGTGCTTTGGAATTAAAAGGATTTCCACTAGCTCTTCTATTTGAGGCAATTTGTCCTGTGTGCCAAATAGCATCTGACAAAGGACCGTTGATCGCATTCCAAAATGGAAAAGACATACTTTGGCCACCGAAATTTATTTTTACAGAAACTTCAGAGATTTTAACCTCCCTCATTAGCATATCAGACATTTTTTTAAGATTTAATAATGTCTCAGTTCTATACTCTGTAAAGGTCATTTCGTATTTAGTTTCTGTAGGATATTCTTTATTTTGAAATGCAAAAATCACCATTTCTGTTAAGCCATATATATGTTGCAAAACATCTAATGAAGATCGGCTATCATCACTAGGCTTGTATGAAAGGTCAATATCTCTTAGGCCATCAGTTGCCCAATAATATCTAAATCCTAACCCTTCAATCATTCGGTTGATTACTGTTTCAGCGTTGAATTTATCAGAATAGGCATCAATTTCAGAAAAAGGTAATGGGTTATTGGATTTATCGGAATCTCTCATAATGTAAAAGTTATTTAGTTAATTATAAATTTCAAAAAACAGAATTTACAAAAAAATAAGATTCAATATCCAATGTCTTATTGACTTTTTGTTGATTTCATCGAGCTTATTTTTTTAAAATGGTGCTGATCAAATCATGTGTGTCTAGAAAATCTCCTATTGTTAGCAATTTGTTCGATATTTCGATAGAGTTATTTACTAAACAAGACGGACCAGTATTTTTACTAGTCCGTTTTTTATTTATAGCATCTCATCCTATTGTAAAGCAATAGGTTAATCAAAATATAAGTTTAATTTATATGCTGATAAAACCTACTTCAACTGTTATTGCCGATCCAGATAACACAACATTTTCTTCGTTATATATACATCCTATTTCTCCACCGCGTTCTGATATTTGTAATGCTTTCATTTCTTTTTTTCGAAATTTTTTAGCCCAATAGGGAACAAGCGTACAATGGGCTGAACCTGTTACAGGATCTTCTAAAATACTAGCTTGGGGTGTGAAGAAACGAGAAACAAAATCACAGGTATTTCCTGGCGCAGTAACAATCACTCCACCCGGGTCTAAATTAATTTTGTCAAAAATAGAACGCTCTATTGCAATAGATTCAACGTCTTTTTGCACTTCGTAGACCAACAAATAGTCACGAGACTTATACACTTCTTTCGGAGCAATGTTTAAAGCATTTAAAATCGAAGCAGGTAGTACTGCAGGAATGCCTTCTCTTGTCGGAAATTCCATTTTGTATAAGCCTTCTTCACAACGCACCTTTAGTTGTCCACTTACAGTTTTGAAGTAAATTATCTTCTTACTATACCCCAAATGAGCATACAAACAATGTGCTGTTGCTAGTGTGGCATGTCCGCATAAATCCATTTCAATTTCAGGAGTAAACCAACGTAAATGTATATGATCATCAGACTCAACAAAAAAAGCTGTTTCTGCTACTGCATTTTCTTTGGAAATGGCCAGCATAGTCATTTTTGGGAGCCACTGATTGAGCTTGATTACACAGGCTGGATTGCCGCCTGTTAAGTGCTTTGCAAACGCATTGATGTGGAATACTTTTAATTTCATCTCTGTAATTTATTACAATTAAAATTAATACTAAAATATTAATTTTAAAAAGCAATCAATTTATAAAAAAAATGAAGAAACTAATTTTAGTATTACTAGCATTTGCGGGAGCAAATCTATCTGCACAAGTTGCAAAATCGCGTTACATCAAAGTGGATGAAGACAAGGGTGAGCAGGTTTATGAAGCCATTAAAGCCAAAACTCAGAAATACAATCAATCTGCTGAACAAGGAGCGCATTATACTTTTTATATAGAAACAGGTCCTAGATCTGGGCAGTTGTTTAGAGCTCGTATAGAACAGGATATGGCAGCTTTTGATCAGGATGGAAGTCCAGAGGAATACCAAATGTGGAATGAAACCGTGGCGCCACATGTAACCAATGATCTTCCTCAAGTTTGGTACTATAACAAAGAGGTATCTCATGAAGTAACAGATCTTTGTCAAAAGCCATTGCGCCAAGTTATTTTATATAATATTGATCCTGCAAAATCAGATGATTTTTGGACATTTCGCAAACGGGTATATGACGCAGTCGTCAAATCAGAAGCTCAACTGGATATGGGTGTATGGACCGTTTTTGCTGGTAATAGAGGGTTAAATGTGCTTGTCGGATTTGCTCACGAAAATCACGCTGAGATGGATTTGGATGGTTCGGAAGAGTGGTCTAAGGTAGTTGCTGCTTATAATGAAGTAAATGGAGAAGATCAATTTAATACGGACAACGCTAAACTAAGAGAAAGTATGTCTGCGTGGGGTAATAGTACTCAACTTTGGACTTTTTTACCTGAATTAAGTTCACCATGTGTAACTCCATAATTTATAGAGTTTAGAATATATATCACCTATTAATTCAAACAACCCATAGCTTTCCTATGGGCTGTTTTTTTTAGTCATCAGATAGAGCTTAACACTTGTTTATTAACAATTAATCACAGTTTCCTTATTTTAATATATTATAAAATCACAACAATTATGTTGTGGTAAAATGAGCAGTTTTTATGGTCTAAAACTCATCAATAACTCACATATTAAAATCTTTTTTTATTTTTTACTGATTAAAAATGGGTTTCAGTGTTTTAATACCTTTTTTAAATAAAATCAATCTGTATACTAATTGTAGTGTTTTATTTTTGTTTCAAGCTGAAAAATAGCCCTATTTTGTGATGGTGTTTTTAACGTTTAAAAGCACATTTTTTTTGAATTAAATACAATCAACCAAAATACTATTATTGATAAATTTTAAATGGATTTAAACAACAATATATACATAGGAAAAAACCCTGCCTGTTTTTCAAATCAAAATGTTTCGGGTGACGAAGTGACTATCAATGGAGAGGCATTTTATAAGATCACAAACTTCAATAAAATGCGCCCGTTTTTTATGAGCATAGTAAGTAATTCTGATCACTGGATGTTTATCTCAAGCACCGGAGGACTTTCCGCAGGACGAAAGAACAGCAATTATGCACTTTTTCCATACTACACAGATGATAAAATTACCGAGTCGAGTGAGCATACGGGGAGTAAGTCTATTTTTATTGTTCGCAAAGGTGAAAAGAATTTTTTATGGGAACCCTTATCTAACCGTCAAGATGGGGTTTATGAAGTTTCAAGGAATTTGTACAAAAATGCTTACGGTAATAAGGTTATTTTTGAAGAAGTCAATCACGACCTTCAAGTTTCTTTTTCCTACGAATGGAATTCAAGTGACGACTATGGCTTTATTCGCCAATCGACATTAAAAAATTTAGCCAATACAGCTGTTGATATTCGTCTTTTGGATGGAATACAAAATATTTTACCGCACGGTGTTGAAGTTGCACTGCAAAACAGTACAAGTAATCTTGTAGATGCCTACAAGAAATGTGAGCTAGAAACGGACTCAGGTTTGGGGATTTATTCATTAAGTGCCATTATCGTTGATAAAGCTGAGCCTAGTGAAGCATTAAAAGCCAATGTGGTTTGGTCTCTTGGGTTAAACGATTCTAAAAAACTTATTTCATCTACTCAAGTCAATGATTTCCGCAGAGGAAAGACAATTACAGAAGAAGTAGATATAAAAGCCGAGCGCGGAGCATATCTTCTTACAGCTGACCTTACTCTTAAAGAGAATGCCCAAGAACAATGGACTATAGTTGCTAATGTTAATCAGACAATTAATGACATTATTCAAATAAAAGAACGCATCAAAGATGAATCTACTCTAATTACAGAGTTAAAAGATTCTGTAGAAGAGGGAACACAACAACTCATTGCTTTAGTTGGCGCCTCAGATGGTCTTCAACTCACTTCTGATCGCGCAAGAAATACAAGGCATTTTGCCAATACCATGTTCAATATTATGCGTGGAGGTATTTTTGATGACAATTACAATATAGAAAAAAAAGATTTCAATGCGTACATAGAAAACGCCAACCACAAGGTATATTTCAAAAAATCAGATTTATTAAATGCACTTCCTGATACGTTTGACTTAACTCATTTGAAATCAATCGCGAAGGCCGATGATGACCAAAACTTTAAACGACTTTGCTATGAGTATTTGCCATTGAAGTTTAGTCGTCGTCATGGCGACCCTAGTCGACCTTGGAACAAGTTTTCGATAAATACCCGAAATGAAGATGGATCGAAAATCTTGGATTATCAAGGCAATTGGCGTGATATCTTCCAAAATTGGGAAGCACTTGTGCATTCATATCCTGAATTTATTGAAGGGATGATTCATAAATTTTTGAATGCTACAACTTTTGACGGCTACAATCCCTACCGCGTCACAAAGGATGGATTTGACTGGGAAACCATCGAGCCAGATAACCCTTGGTCATATATTGGGTATTGGGGAGATCACCAAATCATTTATCTGCTCAAGTTTTTAGAATTTATTGAAACCTACTATCCAAATAAATTAGAGGGTTATTTTTCAAAAGATTTATTTGTTTATGCCAACGTGCCTTATCGAATAAAGCCGTACGAGCAAATTCTTAAAGATCCAAAAAATACCATCGATTTTGATCACGAAGCAGAAGCGAAAATTCAATTGAAACGTGACGAAATTGGAGTAGACGGCGCACTTCTGCGCGACAAAAATATATTCATCTACAAAGTTAATTTCATTGAGAAAATTTTAGCTACAGTATTGGCTAAAATATCCAACTTTATTCCCGAAGCTGGAATTTGGATGAATACCCAACGACCAGAGTGGAACGACGCTAATAATGCATTAGTTGGTAATGGAGTATCAATGGTAACCCTTTACTATTTACGCCGCTTTTTGAAATTTTTTGACACGACCTTAAAAACAACCACAACCAAAGATGTTGAAGTCTCAGTAGAGTTGATTGAATTTTTCGATCAGGTTGCTCAAACACTCAAAAACAACGAACATCTTCTTTCAGGGGCCATTTCAGATAAAGACCGAAAAATTGTTTTAGATGGTCTTGGCAAAGCTGGTAGCCAGTACCGCTCTACAATTTATAACAATAGCTTTAGCGGAGAGAAAGATTCAGTTGATTTAGAAAAAATAAGGTCATTTATTTCCACTGCATTAGCGCATTTAGAGCATTCTATTCAGGCCAATAAAAGAGCGGATAACCTTTATCATGCATACAATTTGATGACAGTTGAAAACCATGAATCTGTATCGGTATCCTATCTGCCAGAAATGTTAGAAGGTCAGGTAGCAGTATTGAGTTCTGGTTACCTTTCTACTGAAGAATCTTTAAGTGTTTTAGATGCCCTTAAAGCGAGTAAATTATTTAGACCAGATCAGTACAGCTACATATTATATCCAAATAAAACGCTATCTCGTTTTGTAGATAAAAATACAATATCTAACAAACAATTTGAGTCTTCAATTCTCTTACAAAGACTTGTTGAAGCCGGGAATACACAGGTTATTTCTAAAGACTGCAATGGCGGATTGCATTTTAATGGCAACTTTAATAATGTTGATAATTTAAAAGAAGCATTAACAAACTTACCGGACGAATTTTCAGCTATTGCTGATAAGGAAGCTGAAGAGGTCTATGCTATCTTTGAAGCTAATTTTGATCACAAATCATTCACTGGCCGTTCAGGCACATTCTTTGGCTACGAAGGACTGGGGTCCATCTATTGGCACATGGTTTCCAAATTATTATTAGCTGCATTTGAAGCTACTCAAAAAGCAATTGATGAGCAAAAAGACCCTAAAACAGTAGGAAGACTTTTTGATCACTACTTTGAAATTAATGCAGGGATTGGTGCGCACAAATCTCCAGAGTTATACGGAGCGTTTCCTACAGATCCTTATTCTCATACGCCTGGAGGTAAGGGGGCGCAACAGCCAGGTATGACTGGGCAAGTAAAAGAAGATATTTTATGTCGTTTTGGAGAGTTGGGAATGCGTGTGTCCAATGGGGTTCTTGCTTTTGATTCTAGTATTTTAAAAGCATCCGAATTTATAGATGAAACTCAGGATTTTGAATATGTAGATGTTGCTCAAGAAAAACAATGTATAGGTCTAGAAAAAGATAGTTTAGCGTTTACTGTTTGTCAAGTTCCTGTGATTTACAAAAAAGCAACTAAACCTTCAATATCCGTTGAATTTTTTGATGGGTCTACCAAAATTTTTGATTCCAACGCATTGGATAGTGAAACAACAAAGCACGTTTTTGAACGTACACATAAAATAAAAAATATGACTGTTTATGTAGTCAAATAAATGTAGTAGAGTGTAAAATAAAACAAATGAACGCCTTAAAAAAACATATTAAGATTGCTTTTATCTGTATATGTCTTTTTAGTACTTCATGCAAAATCACAACAAAAGAAAATTTGAATCACAACAACAAAACAGCGGAGCAAATTCTTGGGAACCCAGAGTTCCTAGCAATATCTTATGGAGGTTATCGAATGACTTCAAGAGAAATTCAACCTTCTGTTGAGGCTATCAAGGAAGACCTGATGATTATGCATTCCATGGGTATTAGAATATTGAGAACCTATAATTTGCAATATCCGCACGCTTCCAATATACTCAAGGCCATTAAAGAATTAAGATCTAAGCATGCCGGCTTTGAAATGTATGTCATGTTAGGAGCTTGGATAGATTGTGCTAATGCCTGGACAGACCTTCCTCCTAATCATGAGCTGGAGGACGAAGAAAATAATGCTTCTGAAATCAATAAAGCAATAGCTCTTGCGAATCAGTACCCTGAAATTGTAAAAATTATTGCGGTTGGGAATGAATCCATGGTACATTGGGCGACACCATATTTTGTAAAGCCAGAAGTGGTCTTAAAATGGGTTAATTATTTACAAAACCAAAAAGCACAAGGTCATCTTTCAAAAGCAGTCTGGATCACCAGTTCAGATAATTTTGCTTCATGGGGAGGTGGAAGCCCAGATTACCACAATCAAGATTTAGAACAACTTGTATCCGCTGTGGATTACATATCCGTACACACGTATCCCTTTCACGACACGCATTATAATTCAAGTTTTTGGTTGACCCCAGAAGATGAAGCTGCACTTTCTGAAACTGAAATAATAGAAAACGCCGTGCAGCGTGCAAAGTCCTACGCTGTACAACAATACCAAAGTGTAAAGAATTATGTCAATTCGTTAGGAATAGAAAAACCAATCCACATTGGAGAGACAGGCTGGGCTACAACTTCTCAAGGGCTTTATGGTGCAAATGGCTCACGAGCTGCGGATGAGTACAAACAAGCATTGTACTATAAATTAATGCGCGAATGGACCACTGAGAACAATATAGCATGCTTCTATTTTGAGGCCTTTGATGAACCGTGGAAAGACGCTAATCACCCTAATGGGTCAGAAAATTGTTTTGGTCTTTTTACCACGGACGGCCAGGCTAAATATGCTCTATGGCCCTTAGTAGATAAAGGTGTTTTTAAAGGGCTTTCTAGAGATGGAAAATTCATTAAGAAAACCTACCAAGGAAATAAAAGTGATTTATTGAAGGATATTTTTCCACCAAAATTAGCTTTAGCTCTAAAGACGAATTAATATTATGAAATTCTTAAGTCTATTTTCGGTTTTATTATTTTCGTTCACTTTGTTTTTAGTGCCTACAACGAACAATGTTGTAGAGGTTTCAGGGCGTCAACTTATAGTTGATAATACTCCTTACTTTATGAAAGGGGTCTGTTATCATCCTGTTTTAAGAGGTGAAACCGAGCGTAATTTCAGTACAATCGATCAAGATTTAGAGCTTATAAGCGAAGCTGGAATAAATACTATTCGTGTCTATGCACCCATTGATGATATAGAAGTATTAGATAAAATTGATGCTGCTGGTTTAAAACTCATCGTCAGCTTTGGCTACAATCAAAAAGGCGTTTATGATATTTTATCAGGTACTTTTTTAGATTACATCATGAAGTACAAAGACCACAATTCTATTTTAATCTGGGAACTTGGCAATGAATACAATTACCATCCGGAGTGGTTTGGTGGAGATATTCAAAATTGGTACAATGCTTTAAGTCAAGCCACTGACCAAATTCACGATATTGATCCAAATCATCCAGTGGCCACAGCTCATGGGGATATGCCAGACAAGCAAGCCCTTGCATCTAATCCTAATATTGATATATGGGGTTTAAATGTCTACCGTTGGGATCAACCTCAATCTGTATTTAAAGAATGGCAAACAGTGAGCGATAAACCAGTTTACCTTTCTGAAGCTGGAGCTGATAGTTATATGAAAATATCAAAAGCAGGTTTCAAACAAGGCGAGAACCAACGAGCACAAGCTGTAGCCAATGCAAAGATAATCGATGCCGTCTTAGACCGCTCTGATGTTGCGTCTGGGATTTTTGTTTTTTCGTTTACAGATGGTTTATGGAAAGCGGGGAATCCAAATGAACAAGATATAGGAGGCTGGGCGCCTAACAGCAGCGGAGTACCCTACGATGGCACACCCAACGAAGAATACTGGGGTATTGTCGACATTAACCGAAATAAAAAAGAAACCTTTGAGGTCATTAAAGAACGTTTTGTCAACTTTTCATTGCCTTCTAAATAAAGCTAAAACACTTATGAAATTCAAAATTGCCTTTTTATTATTTTTTTTAATTACAATGAACGCTTGTATGAACTCTACTAAGGAAAATATTACTGTTATTGAAACTTCAAAGAGCGGAAACCAACTGACGGAGCGTACTGATTTTGAATTAGGGGCTTCTCCTTCTTCAATAAAACTAAATTTTGATCAAAAATTTCAAACGATTTCGGGTTTTGGAGGTGCTTTTACAGAAGCATCAGCGCACTTACTGAATCGAATGAGTCAAGAAAATAGGACCGCTATCTTAGAAGCATACTTTAGTCGAAAAGGGGCAAATTATTCACTGACGCGGACACACATGAATTCGTGTGATTTTTCCTTGTCAAACTATTCATATTCTCCAGTTGCTGGAGATAAAAATTTAGAGTATTTTTCTGTGCAAGAAGATCAACTTGATTTGATTCCCATGATTAAAGGCGCATTAGCAACTTCTGAAGATGGATTTAGATTATTTGCTTCACCATGGACTGCTGCGCCTTGGATGAAAGACAATAATGATTGGGTAGGCGGTAAATTACTGCCAAAGTATTACGATACCTGGGCCTTATTTTTTTCCAAATATGTAGATGCCTACAAAGCTGAGGGTATTGATATTTGGGGCTTTACGGTAGAAAATGAACCACACGGAAATGGCAACAACTGGGAAAGTATGCATTTTACCCCAGAAGAAATGACGGATTTTGTTCAAAATTTTCTAGGGCCAAAATTAGAAGCTGACGGTAAAGGGGATTTGATTATTCTTGGCTATGATCAAAATCGTGAGGGGATTAAAGAATGGGTAGATGTGATGTATCAAGATGAAGCGTCCTCAAAATACTTCGATGGAACAGCAATCCATTGGTATGAAAGCACCTACGACTTTTTTCCTGAGGCACTTCAATACGCACACGAAAAAGCACCAAACAAATATTTGATACAAACTGAAGCTTGTGTGGACTCTGAAGTTCCTGCGTGGAAAGATGATAATTGGTATTGGGAGAAAAAAGCAACAGATTGGGGCTATGACTGGCGTGAGGATAACAAAAAATACCTTCATCCCAAATATGCCCCTGCAAATCGTTATGCACGAGATATAATTGGGTGCCTCAACAACTGGGTCGATGGTTGGGTCGATTGGAATATGGTTTTAGATCGTCAAGGAGGACCAAATTGGTTCAAGAATTGGTGTGCTGCTCCTATCATCGTAGATCCAGAGACCGATGAGGTATACTATACTCCATTGTATTACATTATGGCCCATTTCAGTAAATATATACGCCCGGGAGCAGAAGTAATAGGGGTAGATTCGACCGACAAAGACTTGATGGTTGCCGCAGCCAAAAACCCTGACAACTCTGTAGCTGTAGTGGTTTTTAATGAAGGGATGGAGCAAAAATATTTTGAATTAAAAACGTCAACTTCCACCACACAAATTTCGATTAGTCCTCAAGCAATTCAAACAATTTTGATTACTAACTAACAAACAAAAAAATATGAGTAATTTTATGAATACCAACAAAGTACCGCTAGGCCAAAAGATCGCTTTTGGTTTTGGTATGTTGGCTAATCAAATGTTTCCAGCCATCTTGGGAATATTTATGGTCGTTCTTGTAGAAGACTTGGGTTTTTCCGGTTGGATGTGGTCTTTAGTTTTTCTTTTCCCAAGAATTTTTGACGCTTTCCTTGATCCTATAATGGGGTTTATTTCTGACAATACAAAGTCCAAATGGGGAAGACGTCGACAATATGTTTTTATTGGCGGTATTCTTATGGGGCTTGCATATATCTTTATGTGGCAGCTGTACAAGGCTGACGGTGTAGAATACAACTTTTGGTATTTCTTTTTATGGTCTCTAGTCTTTTATTTGGGATTGACCATTTTTAGCGTTCCTTATGTTGCTATGGGTTACGAGATGAGTGATGATTTTCACGAGCGAACTAATATTATGGCTATCTCGCAGTGGATTGGCCAATGGGCTTGGGTAATTGCCCCTTTGTTTTGGATCATTATGTATGACGAAAACTGGTTCCCATCAGCAGATATTGCCGTACGAGAATTAGCTATTTGGGTGGCTATTCCTTGTGCAATCTTTGCCATAATTCCTGCTGTTTTCATCGAAAGCAAGTCAACTTTAAGTGAAGATTATGAACCTTTGAATTTTGCTAATATTGGCAATAGCCTAAAAAAGATATTTGAAAGTTTTTCAGAAGCCTTCAAGATTAAAGATTTCAGAAGATTATGTGGCGCAACTTTTTTGATTTTTAATGCTTTTAACACTGTTGCAGCACTAACATTTTTTGTTATTGTCTATAAATTATTTAACGGCGATGCTGGAGCCAGTGGAGTATGGTTGTCTATGTTTGGATTTTTAGGCGCTTTAGGAACCACCTTTATTGTAATTCCTACAGTTGCATGGATGTCAAAAAAAATGGGTAAGAAAAGAGCTTTTATGATGTCACAAGCTATTTCACTAATTGGTTATGTAATGTTATACTTTTTATTCATCCCAGGAAAGCCGTGGATGTATATAATTGCACTGCCTTTCTTTTCTTTTGGAATAGGAAGTTTATTTATGATCATGATGTCTATGACCGCAGATGTTATTGATATTGATGAAATAAATACGGGCAAACGTAGAGAAGGAATTTTTGGTGCAATCTATTGGTGGATGGTCAAAGTTGGTTTTGGAATAGCTGGAGCGCTCAGTGGTGTAATTATAACTGTTGTTGGATTTAGTCCAGACCTTACCACTCAAGATCAACAGGCTGCTGTTGATGGGCTACACGCTTTCTTTTGTTTTTTTCCAATGGGGGGGACCATCATAGCAATGATTATAATGTGGAATTACAGTATCACAGAAGGAAAAGCCAATGAAATCAAAGAAATATTAACTAAAAGAAAAAACGAAAAAAGTACTAAATAATGTCATATAGAAAAGAAAAATACAGATCACTTTTAGGGGTAGATACTAATTTATTGGGTGAGAAAGAACTTCAGAAAATGAGTCAATCTATTTTAGAAGACGGAATGCACGGACTTTGTTTTAGCCCATATGAAGAGGGTCAGGAACCAGGAGACCCAATCTCTGAAGCTCAAATTAGAAGAAAACTAGAAATCATAGCACCTTATACCAAATGGATCCGCACCTTTTCTTGCACAGAGGGGAATGAGCAAATTCCTAGGCTGGCCAAAGAATACGGATTGAAAACCTTAGTCGGCGCCTGGTTGGGTGATGATGCACAAGTGAATGAAGATGAAATAGAGGGGCTAATTACACTAAGTAAAGCTGGTTTTGTTGATGTCGCCGCTGTAGGAAATGAGGTAATGTATCGTGGAGATTTAGAAGAAGATGAATTGATTTCATTTATAAATCGGGTTAAACAAGCCATTCCAGAAATTCCAGTAGGCTATGTAGATGCATATTACGAATTTTCCGATCGACCAAGAATCACGGAAGTTTGTGATGTTATTTTAGCCAATTGTTATCCCTACTGGGAAGGCTGCAGCCTAGAATATTCATTGGTGTATATGAAGCAAATGTTTTATCAAGCGCAAGCAGCTGGTCAGGGTAAAAAAGTAATTATCACTGAAACAGGCTGGCCAAGCGAAGGGGCATCTTTGGAAGGGGCGCATCCTTCTTATGAAAATGCCTTGCGTTATTTTATCAATGCACAGAATTGGTCTAAACAAGACAGTATAGAAATGTTTTATTTCTCATCATTCGATGAGTCATGGAAAGTAGGTTCTGAAGGTGATGTTGGTGCTTTTTGGGGGCTTTGGGACAAAGACGAAAATTTGAAATTTTAAGTTCTTTTTCTTATATTTAGTCTATGGATTATACATCGTTTTTTGGGGTAAAAAAGGGCTTAGCCGTTTGCTATTCAGGATATAGGAATGGTCAGCGCCCTGGGCACATTTACCCTTCATATGAAGAAGTTAAAGAGGATTTAACAATCATTGAAAAACAATGGCAATACATTAGGCTATATAGCTGTGACGCACATTCAAAAACAGTTTTAGAAGTCATAAAAAACGAAAATATGACTTTGAAGGTCATGCTTGGAGCTTATATTGAAGCCGAAGAAAACAATCCAAACTGTCCATGGGGTGGCAACTATAATCCCGATGAATTGTTAACTAATAAAAACAGGAATTTAAAGCGAATGGATCTGCTTATTGGTTTTGCAAATCAATATCGGGACATTATTTTCTCTCTTTCTGTTGGGAATGAGGCTTGTGTAGATTGGACCGATCATTTGGTCTCTGTGGATGCTGTAGTATCTTATGTAAAATACGTCAAAACACAGGCAACCCAACCTGTTACCTTTTGTGAAAATTACGTCCCATGGTTGGATAAACTTGAGCCGTTAGCAAATGAAGTTGACTTTATTTCGATACATACCTACCCAGTTTGGGAACATAAAACTATTCATGAAGGCATGGAATTTACCAAGCAAAATTATGATGCCGTTGACAAGAAATATCCCAATAAGTTGATTGTTATAACTGAAGCGGGATGGGCTACACAGTCTAACGGTTATGGAATTCCAGTTGAAAATGTCAATAACGAGGTGCAAAAAATTTATTACAAAGCACTTTCCCATTGGAGTAAATCAGAAACCATTCTCACTTTTGTTTTTGAAGCTTTTGACGAACCTTGGAAAGGTTCAAATGACCCCAACGAACCAGAAAAGCACTGGGGTTTGTATACTGTTGACCGAGTCCCTAAGCTTGCGATGCAACCAATCGGGTATAAGTAAGTAACTTTTTCAAACTTTTACTAAATTTCATAAAGTTGTTTCTGCTTCACGTCATGTAATCTATTTTGATCTATTTCCATGAAAGATGAAATGAAATGACCCAAATTTTGAAAAATAATTTTACTAACGAGCAAAACAACAGCTAGCAAAGCAGTGTTTTGATTAGTTTTACACTAATGCGGTAAATTAGATCTTAACAACCCATACAAGAAAGTGCCCAAAAGCGCCCCTAGTATAACGATTAAAATAGGTAAAAACCCAGCCCCTAAAAGCGTAAACATCGGCCCAGGACAAGCTCCTGCCAGCGCCCAACCTAAACCAAAAATAACACCACCAATGATGTATCTTCTGATTCCTTTTTCTTTAGGTACAAACATTATGCTACTGCCAAAGAATGATTTAATATCATAGCGCTTTATCAGTAATGTGTTGATGACTCCTATCACAAGAGCAGTTCCAATAATTCCGTACATATGGAAGGCTTCAAAACGAAACATTTCATAAATTCTAAACCAAGATGCTGCTTCAGATTTATACATGGTTATTCCAAAACATATGCCGATAATTAGGTAAAATACTGTTTTCATAAGACTAAAATATTATAGGGAATATTAGGTGCGTCATGATGAGCCCTCCAATAAAAAATCCAATCACAGCGATCAATGAAGGAACTTGTAAATTACTTAATCCGGAAATGGCATGACCGGATGTGCATCCACCCGCATAACGGGCTCCAAAACCGACAAAGAGTCCACCAATAAATAAAATCAAAAGAGTTTTGGGATCAGCAAAAGCATTCGCTCCGAATAGTTCTGATGGTACATATGCTGATCCAGCGCTCTCAAACCCTAATGTCTTTAAATTTGTAATTGTATTAGAATTTATCAATACAGCACTAGAGTTAGTCATAAAATGAGCAGCAATGAAGCCCCCAATGATAGCACCAAGAACAACAATTAGATTCCATTTTTGAGCTTTCCAGTCAAATCTGAAAAATTGAGCTTGGTTGCCCGCGCCGCAGATGCTACATATGGTCCTTAGATTACTCGACATGCCAAATTTCTTCCCCGATAGTTGCAGTAGTAACATGATCAAAGCAATTGCAACACCAGAAAGATACCATGGCCATGGTTGATTGATAAATTCCATAAAAATAAATTTTGACTTTTAAAAATAACTCATTTTAAATAGACTCAGAAATAAACCTATAAAAATTCCATGTAAAAAATTAACACAGCCATTAGTAAAATAAAATATCCAAATCCTTTACGTAGTTTTTGTTCATTTATTTTATGATTGAGGTAAGAGCCAATAAAGATACCAACAACTGCTATGGAAGTAAACAGCAATAAAAAGCCCCAATCAATAGCCATGCTTTGCGCATCTCCTAAGAAAAACCCAATCAATGATTGCAAGGTAACAATAACCAGCGATGTTCCAATTGCTGTCTTAATATCAATTCTAGTAATAATAACTAGAGTCGGAATAATTAAAAACCCCCCACCTGCACCTACAATTCCAGTAAGCATTCCAATTACTGCGCCTTGAAGGGGCATAAATATATAATTGTAGTTTAATTGCTCAGTTTTATTGGTATTAAGAGAAGTCGATAAAGGATTCAACATTGCTAATGCTGCAGGAATCATAATTAATGCAAATAACCCAAACATCCCCATACGGCGAGTAATCGAAATTCCGTAAATACTGAATATTTCATCGGGTATAATTGGAATAAGCGTAGACCGAACAAATATAACACTTAAGATAGCTGGGATGCCGAAAATAAGGGCAGTTTTAAAATCTACATTCCCTTTTTGAACTTGTTTTACTCCACCAACGAAAGCACTACACCCTACTATAAATAAAGAGTATCCCGTTGCCAATTTTTCATCAAGCAAAAAAAGATAGGCCAGAACGGGTACAGCTAAAATAGAACCACCACCGCCAATAAGCCCAAGGATAAGTCCAATCAAAAGAGCTGCACAATAGCCTAACAAATCAATTAACTCCATTAAAAGTATTTAATGCTAAAATTATTAACAGCCTCTAAGTTAACAAAAATTGACCTCAGGTACTCAAAATTCACATCTAACTTTTTTTTTGTAAATTTATAGGCAAGAGGTTCTTTTAATTAGGTAAAAACCAATGTATTATGGTCAATTTATTATCATACGAAAAGCTTTATAATTTTGCACTTTCAGAAAAGGTAAAATTAAAAATTGAGAAGAGTATTTTGGTGATTGCTATGTTGAGCTTCTTGCTTCATTTGGCTTTAATATACCTCAAGCGTTACGATCTTCTAAATATTTTTGAAGATTCTAATTTTTTTGACAACCCAATTGCAGCTATTTATACACCTTTCTCATTTATATTGGTTTACGAAGTATACTTGTTGATTTTTTACCTCCCCAGATCAATCACAACCTATATTACCAAGCAATATGAAATTATTACTTTAATTGTCATTAGGAGAATTTTTAAAGATTTATCAAATCTTGAATTATCATCTAATTGGTTTGATATTAAAAATGATATTGCCTTTACTTATGATATCATTACAGCCCTGATTCTGTTTTTCATGATTTACGTGTTTTCTTATCTCAGAGAAAATTTAGAAAATAATGTGAAGACTCATGTAGATGTTCCACAAATCAAGCAGTTTATTAAGATCAAAAAAATAATGGCGACCATGCTGATTCCAATTTTTGTTTTTATTGGTATTTTGACTTTTGGGCGTTGGTTGATGGATGCTGCACCCGAAAATCTTTCTGCAGCCCTAAAGGATGTTAACAGCCTGTTTTTTGACGAGTTTTTTGCGGTTCTTATTATAGTTGATGTATTATTGCTCTTGGTGTCTTTTTTCTACACGGATCAATTTCATAAAGTGATTAGAAATTCAGGCTTTATTATTTCTACCATTCTTATTCGAATGTCTTTTTCGGTCGAAGGTGTTTTGAATAACATTCTGATTTTTACTTCAATTGCTTTTGGTTTAGGGATACTTTGGATACACAATAAATTTGCAAAAAACCTAAAATTAGAATAAAAAAATCCAAACCTAAGTTTGGATTTTTGTTGCTTGTAAAGAGATAATTTAAATGATTTAGTGCTTAATTTTCTGTTTTTTCTTCCCTTTCAAATGTTTCTTTTTCATAAGCTCTTTTTTCTTTTGGGACTTCTCCCAAAGACCATATTGTTCTGGGGTTAAAATCGATTTCATAGCCTTTTTCATCGCGATTTTTTCTTCCAAAAGATCTACTTGCATTTGATACATTTCTTCGCTGTTTGGACGTTCTTTTGGTCTGTTCGCTCTACGTTTTTTATGCGTGTTGGCCTTACTTAGTACCAAAGCGTACACTTGTTGCTCTTGGGTATCGTTTAGGTCTAATTCTAGTGTCATTTTTTTGGACCAAAGTGTGGCTTGTTGTTCTGCTGTCAATTTATTCATTCGCTCCATTCGTTTTTCCGGAGGGCTCTGTTGATGCGGTGGCTGTGCTATTAAAAAAGCACTAAATAGAATTAGAAAAATGCTTATTATTTTTTTCATAATAGTTGTTATTAATTTGTATTCAATAAATTATTTTGGGTCTAAAACCGCCTCAATTCTTTCTAAAATATCCTTAAGGTGAATCCTAGACATTGTATTCGAAGTTCTGTTTAACCCTCGACGGACCATACTTTTCAAGGTGCTTAATTCTGCCCGAACAACTGCTCTAATATCTGATTGATTGGTGTTAACAGCGGTTGATTTAATATAGTCGCTACCGCGTCTCTTACTTTGATTTTCAGCAGTCATAAGGTAGGCCAAACGTTCGATATGTGCTCGTTGCAACTGACGCCTGTAAGTGTCAATTTCTGTTCCTTTTTTGAGTTCACTCCAGATACTATTTCGTAAAGTTTTTGTAAGATCGCTCACTAAAAAGGCATCCGACCCATTTAGGGTTTGATTCTCAATAAGCCGCGCCATTTTCCCTAAGCTCAAAAGGTTTTTTAGGGTACGTTCTTGCAATGACCGAATTCGTTCTACAGACCCAGAGTATTCGATGCGTTCAAAAATAGATTTGTCTAAAAGCCAGGCTGGTGTTTGAAACAATTCTTTATCTAAAAATGCCAGTGCTTCAGCTTGCTTTTCCTTTGCTACATGCGTATACACGGCGCCCTCTTGATCGGCGGTTTTATAGTGCTCGTAAACACCGCCAACATTATTAGCAACATGCCCCATATAACGATTAAATTGAGAGAGGAGTTGTCCGTACATCTCTGCTAAATCGTCGTAGGTCTCGCCATCTTTTGTGGTCCATTCAATTAAATTAGGAACAATGCGCTGCAAGTTTTTGATGCCATATGTACTAGCGAGCACAGCATCATCGCCAAGGTCTTCAGTTTGAGAACTAGGATCAACCACATCACCAACTTGTTGGTGACCAAAACGATACATCGGATCACCAGCATGGGTTGTAATCCAGCCGTTGAGTGTTTCCTTTTCCTCTTCTGCAGTTTTGTCTAAAATAGGTTTATACCCCCACGCGATGGCATACTTGTCATAAACTCCAATATTTGGCATTAAGGCAACCCCTTTATCTTCAGGCTGAGCGACATAATTAAAACGGGCATAGTCCATGATTGATGGTGCTGTTCCGTATTTTTGAGTGAAAGAGGCACTTCTTAAATCTTCAACTTTATAAGCACAACTACTTCCCATATTATGAGGTAATCCAAGGGTGTGTCCTACCTCGTGAGCAGAGACAAAACGAATTAATCTACCCATTACTTCGTCCTCGAATTCTGCTCCACGAGCATCAGGATTGATGGCTGCTGTTTGCACAAAAAACCAACCTCTTAGTAAGGTCATTACATTATGATACCAATTGATGTCACTTTCCAAAATCTCTCCGGTTCTTGGATCGCTAACATGTGGGCCGTTGGCATTTGGGATCGGTGAAGCTAAGTAGCGCACTACAGAGTAGCGCACATCTTCTGGGCTCCATTCTGGATCTTCTTCAACAGAAGGGGGATCAGCTGCTATAATTGCATTTTTAAATCCCGCTGCTTCAAACGCAACCTGCCAGTCTTCAATGCCTTGTTTAATGTATTTACGCCATTTTTTTGGAGTAGCTCGATCAATATAATATACAATTTGTTTTTTTGGCTCAACCAATTCTCCTGCTTTAAATTTTTGAATGTCTTCGTCTTTGACCTCGAGCCTCCAACGATCCAAGTACGTTAGCTCACGACTGCGCTGATCTTCCAATCCATAGTCGACTTGTCCTCTAGTAAACCAACCAACACGCTCATCAAAATAACGCCGTTTCATGGCGTTTTCAGGCAACAAAATCATAGAATTATTAATTTCGATTGAAATCGCTCCAGTGCTTGAGTTTGAGGGAGCATTTGAGGCTGCATATGTTTTAACATGTCGGGCTTCAATGTTTTTGGGGTAACTCTTAATGCTTTCAATAAAGGATTTGTTACTCTCTAAGCGCGTTACTTTGTATTGCTTTCTACGGTAACTTGGCAAGCCTAGTGCTTTAACATCCTTATCAAATAATTCCGTCACATTGATCACTGTGGCAGTTGAATCTTTGCTTATTGTTTCGACTGGAAAAGTATACAAAACAGGCTCAAAGTTTGAATTGACTACCGCCTGGTATACAGGCAGTGAATCTGCTGCAAATACTTCGTAAGAAACCACACGCAATAGTACCTTTTTGTTCTTTTTTTGCCATCTTAAAACTTGTGTATTTTGTTTTCCGCCTCCGAACCCAATTCCTGAGGCCGTTTTTGAGATTCGCGTTACCATCAGCATCTCTTTGTCAAATAATGAGTCAGGAATTTCGTAGAAAAAATCAGCATCTATTTTATGAACTGTAAACAAACCAGAATCAGAAACAGCATCTTCCGTAATGATCTCATCGTAAGGTTTTAGGTCTCTTTTTTTAGGTTTTGGCTTTTCAACTGCTGGAGCTTTACTTTTTTTTGAAGAAGTTGTCTTGATGCTTATGGCGCAAGAATGTACCAAAAAAACAGTAAGTAGCAGTATGCTGATTTTTTTGAAGAATCTCATAATTACTTAAATTTAAATTAATTTATCAACCCAATGTACTAAATAATAGCTGTAAATTTAAATTAACGTGAGAATTAATGAAAAAGTTAACTAAGCTGTGGCAGCTACCATTAGCTGGTCATCTGATTTAAATACTTTTGCCAACCCTTGTTTTGTAAGGCCCTTCATACCTTTATCCCATCCTTTGTTACTGAGTCCGGATTGTGTTTTTAAATCAGACAACACTAGTGGGCTTTGTTTTTTGAGAAGTCCAAAAATCACTTTTTCGTTTTCACTCAACTCTATTGCTTTCTTTTCAGGTTTCATTTGCGGAAAAAACAACACTTCTTGTATGGAAGCATTATTGGTTAAAAACATTATCAATCGATCCATTCCTATTCCCATTCCAGATGTTGGTGGCATTCCATATTCAAGTGCTCGAAGGAAGTCTTCGTCTATAAATTGAGTAGCTTCATCGTCCCCACGATCGGCAAGTTTAAGTTGCGCTTCAAAACGCTCCCTTTGATCTATAGGGTCATTTAATTCTGAATAAGCATTTGCTATTTCTTTTCCGCATACCATAAGCTCAAAGCGTTCTGTTAAGTCTGCGTTATTGCGGTGCTCTTTACACAAAGGGCTCATTTCTTTTGGATAATCTGTGATGTAAGTCGGTTGTATATAATTGCCCTCACATTTTTCACCAAAAATTTCATCAATAAGCTTTCCTTTACCCATACTTTTATCAACATCAATTCCCATTTCAATAGCAGCAGCTCTAAGTTCTTCTTCGGATTTTCCTGTGATATCAAATCCTGTAAATTCTTTGATAGCATCCGTCATAGTCACTCGGGCATAAGGTGCTTTAAAGTCTATTTCATGACCTCCAAATGTGGCTTTTGTAGTACCATTTACGGCGATGGCACAATGCTCCAAAAGTTGTTCACAAAACGCCATCATCCAGTTGTAGTCTTTGTAAGCAACGTAAATTTCCATGGCTGTGAACTCAGGGTTGTGTGTACGGTCCATTCCTTCATTTCTGAAGTTTTTCGAAAATTCATAAACGCCGTCAAATCCTCCAACAATAAGTCGCTTCAGGTAAAGTTCATTTGCAATACGCATGTACAAGGGAATATCTAAGCTGTTGTGGTGAGTTACAAATGGCCGAGCGGCTGCTCCTCCTGCTATGGGCTGCAACACAGGTGTTTCAACTTCAAAATAGCCTGCTCCATTGAAAAATTCACGCATGGCATTGAACAGCTTTGTACGCTTTACAAATACTTCTTTAACATGGGGGTTCACTGCTAGGTCTGCGTATCGTTGACGGTAGCGCATTTCAGGATCGTTGAATTCGTCATATGTATTGCCCTCAGCATCTGTTTTTGGTAGCGGTAGCGGTTTAAGAGCTTTGCTTAATAGTTTAAATTTTTTGACCAATATTGTTTTCTCCCCGACTTGGGTATTAAATAATTCCCCTTCGACCCCAATAAAGTCTCCTAAATCAAGAAGTTTTTTAAAAATTTCATTGTAGGCTGTTTTGTCTTCGTCTGGACAAATTTCGTCGCGGTTAAAATAAACTTGAATGCGGCCTTCACTATCTTGAAGTTCAGTAAATGCAGCTTTTCCTTGAACTTTTTTACGCATCAAACGACCAGCAACAACTACATTCAGGCCTTCTTTAAAATTCTTTTTTATGTTGTTTGTGGTGTGGGTAACTGGAAACAAATCTGCTGGGTAAGGGTTGATCCCTAAAGCGCGGAGTTTTGTGAGTTTCTCGCGACGTACAAGTTCTTGTTCTGAAAGCTGAGTCATAATATGGTTATGATTTAAGTCACAAAGATAATGACTCTGAATTGGATTCCAATAAGGGAAACAAAATTTAAGTGTATTGTAACGATTTTGATTAATTTTGTACTAACGTATCAAATCAATAACTTTATTTAATAACATGAGTGTTTGGCGTGTGCTTCTTTCCATTTTTTTTCCACCCTTAGCTGTAGTAGATAAGGGTTGTGGTTCTTTTCTTATTGTATTCATACTTACGCTTTGTGGATGGGTACCTGGGGTCATAGCAGCGTTGGTTATTTTGAATAACCCTAATACTTAATCCTGTATATTTGCCCCATGAATAAATCAATTTGTGTTCAAGATTTAGGCCTTAAAGATTATAAAACAACCTGGGATTTTCAGGAAGAGTTGTTTAAAAACACGGTCGATTGTAAAATAAAAAATAGACGACAGGATGCAGGTTTACCTACGCCAAATCATTTTTTATTTGTGAGTCATCCCCACGTATATACTCTAGGTAAAAGCGGTGATTTTTCTAATTTATTGTTAAACGAGGACCAACTCACTCAAAAAGGAGCAACTTTTTACAAAATTAACAGAGGAGGAGATATTACATACCACGGCCCTGGACAAGTGGTCGGGTATCCAATTTTGGACCTAGAGAATTTTTTTACTGATATTCACAAATACCTTAGATTGTTGGAGGAGACAATTATTTTGACACTTGCTGAATATGGTATAAAAGCCACGCGAAGTGATGGCGAGACTGGCGTTTGGCTTGATGTAGGTACTCCTTTTGCGCGCAAAATTTGTGCTATGGGTGTTCGAGCAAGCCGTTGGGTTACTATGCATGGATTTGCTCTAAATGTAAATACAGATTTAGGCTATTTTGACAATATTATTCCATGTGGAATTCGCGGTAAGGCAGTCACTTCACTTCGTGTCGAGTTGAATCTTGACCGTGTGGACGAAAATCAAGTAAAAGAAAAATTATTGAAACATTTCCTCGCGCTTTTTGAAGCTGATCTAGCTTAGTAAAGTTGGTACATAATAAGTTCTGATGCACCGCTTTGGCATATAAACTCTAAAGAACTATTGCGGTCTGCATTGGAAAGGTCAATTTGGGAAAAACCATAAACAGGGAACCCGGAAAATAGAACTCCATTGCTGTCATATAAGCTAACTTTTTGCAGCTGTTGGTCTGTCAAAGCAATATATATTTTATCATTTACGTAAAACAGTTGTGGAGGCAAATAACTTCCGTAATCTAATGTTATTTTCGCACTTTTTATTTGTAAATAATTTGCCCATTGTGCGGCCAGAGTCCTGCTGGATGTGATGATTTCTGTTAAAGGATCAAATCCTAAACTTTGCTTACTTACACGCCCTTTTGTATCTACCTGTACAAGAGCTCCATCTGAATCTAATGTTGTAAATTTATTATTATAAAAATATATTTTTTGACCTGAAAATTTAATAGTTTCTTTTACATTAATTCTCTTTTTTCCTCTGCGGTTCAAAATCGATAATTTATCACCAGCTATAAAAACAATATAATCTTTACTGTTGTATCGAATGTGTTGTGGTTGCGAGTTTACTGGTTTTTTCGATTGATGAGAAAATCCTTTAACTCGTTTTCCTTTTCCGTCATACATCAACAAGGATTTATCTTGAGTAACTAATAAGCGGTAATTTTTATTTTTATCGTAATCAAATACAGCAACAGCTTGTGTGATTCTATCTTTGAAGCTTAATGGGAAACCTTCTACATTACGTCCCAATCGATCCAAAACATATACTTTTTTAGTTGTAGAAAACACCATTTGTAAACGTCCATTTTTGAATATATCAACTTGTTTTATTTGCCCTAGAATTGGACCAGGTAACTTTTTTTTCCATCGAACTACCCCTTTATTTGATATTAAATACAAATGGTTTTCTATGTCTTGAACAACGATATCTTTTTGTTTTGTTTGGTGATTTTTCACAAACTGAGCTGTCCCTAAAATTGGGGCTTCAAGTGTCAAACTAAACACTTCTCTTACCGAGTTTTGTTTTGTTGCAGGGCGAAAATTTACAATTTGGGCATTAAGGTGCACAACTTCATCGTCTTTAATGATTTGAACAACTGAGTTTTTGTACGCATTTAGATCCTTTTCAGAAAAATTGGTGTCTAAAAGTTCGTTAAGTGTAGTTGCTAAGTCTTTGGTGTCTAGGGTTTTTTGAAATGAAGCCTCATCACTTAATGTTTCAATTGTATTTTGAAAAGCTTTGCTGCTGTTCAGGCTGTTTTTGTTGGTGTAATCTGAAATTACATCTTCAAGAATTTTTTCTTGATCTGAGAACACCAAATAGTGATCAAGAATTGTATATCTAGTACTAGCTAACTTAGGTAATAATTTCCCAAAAGAATTTTTAAAAATAGAGTCGTTATTAAATTTAAAGATCGGGACAGATCGAAATATTTTAGCTTTTTCTTGAAACCCCAAAAGGAGTTCCCGGCTGGCGCTTATATCTATTGAGTGCAGAGCAATGGCAATGCCTTTTGAAGTTTCCATACTTCCAATTTCTTGTGTAGTGCCAAATAAGCTCTTCGAAAATTCGGAAGCTATAGCAGTACTGTCAATAGCTTGTATATTTTTCGAAAATTGTTCAAAATCAGTGTATACTAACGACTTGAAGTTTTCAACATCATTTGGAATGACTTTTGCTAGTTGTTGGGCTTCTGGTGAAATTTGATGGAATAATCTAGCCCAATCATTGATTTTGTCTGTGTAAATTCCACTGATACTCAATTGCTCAGGAGTGGCGTTTACATCAAGCAAAACCTGTTCAAAAAGAGAAAATTTATTTTGCTTTTTTTTGGAAGGCCCAAAATAAATATTAAACGTGGCGTTTTTGTCTGTTGTAGCTGAAAGTGTACTGAATGGATGGTTTGAATACTCTTCTTTTACTTTGCTTGGTGGGTTAGAAGATAATATCCATATACTGTCTAAGGTCTGATTTAAATTTAAAAGGGATTTATTAGCAATGTGTTTTTTTTCTGTTATAAATGTGTAATTGGATTGTTCATTCTCTTTGTTTTTGCAAATCAGCAAAGGACCAGAAATATTTAAGCTATCAATAGGGCCGAGGTGATCTTCAAGCATTGACTGTAATTTTGTCTTTGAGAGTATGGGATTGTTTTTTAAAGCGCTTTTGAACACATCCATGGAATTGATGCGCAAAACCATTTGCGCGTTATTGGGGATATAGTGTTCGGGTGCCAAACTGCGATTAGATGTTTTTTGACAGCCGTATGTTAGGATTATGATTGCAAATAAGGAAAATGTTTTTTTCATAAATTTAAGTCGGTCAACCTATAGCAAAGATAAAATTAAAAATCAAGACTTAACTGGTCGGGAAGTAGTTTAAAAGACATTCTGTGGTATTTTGTTGGGCCATATTTTTTGATGGCCTCTCGATGCTCATTAGTGGGATAGCCTTTATTTTTTTGCCAATTATACATTGGAAATTCCTCATGAATTTCAGTCATATAATCATCGCGGTAGGTTTTAGCCAATACAGAAGCTGCTGCGATGTTGAGGTACTTTGCATCTCCCTTAATTACGGTTTCGTGTGGTACGGAATTGTATGCTTTAAAACGGTTTCCGTCAACAGCTATAAAGCTCACTTTTTTTAACTGATCTATAGATTTGTGCATGGCCAATATCGAGGCGTTAAGGATATTGATTTTATCAATTTCGGAAGGGTAAACATAGGCAACAGCATAACTTATGGCTTCTTTTTCAATGATCGGCCGTAGCTTGTACCGTTGGGCATGAGAAAGTTGTTTAGAGTCGTTAAGTAGGTCGTTTTTAAAATGTTTAGGTAGAATAACTGCTGCAGCTGCCACAGGTCCGGCCAAACAGCCTCGTCCAGCCTCATCAGTACCACATTCGAATTTTTTATTGGAAACACTGTGTTTGAGCATTAAGCTTAAATTTTAGATGTAAATATAAATTACTTTTTTTGAATCCAACCAAATCCATCAAAATCCCCAATAATTTCCTACTTTTGATGTTGTAATTTTGATCCACACCATTTATGTACAGATACATTGCTGTATTTTTATTAGTACTTTCTTCTAATCAGATTTTTGGTCAAACTAAACGTTTACAAAAGGCGCCCAATTCTGGCGAAATGCGCAAAATGGACCTCAAAAGAGGTGAATTTGACACCATTTCTGGTGGAGCATCAAAAAAAGTAGCCAAAAACACAAAAGCGAAAATTGAAGATTATAAAATTATAACTCGAAAGCACGATACTGTACATGTAGATACTACATTGAACATAAAAAAAGAATACAAGTTCAATTACCTTAGAAAAGATTACTTCGACTTATTGCCGTTTAATAACATGGGGCAAACCTACAACACGCTCAGCAGAAACATGTCTGGTCAAAACTTATCACCGGGCTTTGCTGCGCAAGCCAAACACTTCAATTACATGGATGTTAATGCAATTCGTTACTACCACGTACCTACACCTCTCACCGAACTCATGTTTAAGTCCAATTTTGAACAAGGACAATTGTTAGATGCTTTTTTCACAGTTAATACCTCTAAAGAGTTTAATTTTTCAATCGCTTACAAAGGAATGCGTTCTTTAGGGAAATACCAGCATATACTCTCGAGTACTGGCAATTTTAGGTTTACAAGCAGTTATCAAAGCAAAAATAAACGTTATCGTGCTCGTGCGCACATGGTTACCCAAGATATTTTAAATCAAGAGAATGGAGGTTTATCGGATGAAGATTTATTAGAGTTTGAAAATGGGAATGAAGAGTTTATTGACCGCTCTTTGTTTGATCCTCTTTTTGAAAATGCTGAGAACAATTTAGAGGGTCGACGCTTTTACTTAGATCAGGTCTATCAACTTAAATCCAATGACTCTTTGGGCTACAATGGGATAAACATTGGAAGCACCATATATATAGAAGACAAATACTATCAATTTAAACAAGACCAGAAGGTTGATTTTTTTGGAGATGCCTTTGTATCCTCAAAGCTCACGGATAAAAACACCTTTGAGCATTTTTACACAGCCCTAAATGTTGATTATACTAATAAGACAATAGGCAGACTATCAGCCCAATTGGGCTATAATTCATTTAATTATGGCTATAATGCATTGGTTATTTTAGATGGACAAACTATTAGCAATCGCTTGAAAGAGTCTACTCTGTCATTTGAAGGGGGCTACGACAAACAATTGGGCCCTGTACTTTTAAAAGCCGATTTGGGGATTAATGTAGCGGGTGATTTGGATGGTAATTATTTAAATGCACAAGCAGACTATCAGATCAACTCGGACCTACAGCTCATGGCAAAACTCAACATGAACTCCTCTGCCGCCAACTATAACTACCGTCTACATCAAAGCGATTATTTGAATTACAACTGGCAAAATAATTTTAAAAACCAACAAACGCAACAACTCGCTTTTGAACTCACCTCGTACAAATACGGAACTCTATCGGCCGATTACTCTACCATCTCTAACTTCTTGTTTTTTGAAAACAAAGAAAGTCAGGGAGTAAAGCCTTACCAGTACGATGGGACAATTAATTACGCCCGTGTCAAATATGAGAAGGAATTTAAGTTTGGGAATTTTGCATTGAACAATACATTGCTCTACCAGCAAGTGTTTGAAGGAGATCAGGTTTTTAATGTGCCACAAATCAACACCCGAAATACATTTTACTACAGCAATACATTTTTTGATAAAGCGCTTTTTTTGCAAACAGGAATTAACTTCCATTATTTTACGGCCTATAACATGAATGCCTATGACCCCATACTAGCCGAATTTTACATTCAGAATCAAAAAAGTTTAGGAGATTTTCCGCGCTTAGACTTTTTTATTAATGCCAAAATACAACAAACGCGTTTGTTTTTAAAGGCCGAACATTTCAATTCTGCCATGACAGGCTACAATTTCTACTCTGCGCCTAACTATCCATACCGCGATTTTATTGTTCGCTTTGGTCTTGTTTGGAACTTCTTTTTGTAATTTCTACAGATTAAAAAGTACTTCCTTTAATTTTTTTTCAAAATTAATTTAAAAACTATTGTGTGTACGGAAAA
>ERZ767310.394-NODE-394-length-27658-cov-4.646234_pt1 | contig 27658 bp, 10 predicted proteins | sample MGYA00374954_ERZ767310 | MGnify/ENA primary metagenome ERZ767310 (study PRJEB28948, sample SAMN06267188) | marine metagenome | isolation source: Columbia River Estuary | place: USA:Columbia River Estuary, USA | collected 2013-07-23 ...
TGCAGTTTCATCTATAGTGACTATTGGAGGTGTGTTTTTAAGTGGAATAACTAACTCTGCTGGGGTAGGGTCTGTAACGTTCTTATCGTCAATAGCACGAACGTAAAAGTTGATATCTACTGTGTCTTCGCCAGGTGGAAGCTCGAATTTAAACGTGCTGTCTTGCGTTGTGGTGTAAAACCAGTTTATACCATCAATAGATATTTCAAATCCTGGAACGTATCCATCTTGGTCCGTTCCAAACCATGTTAAACGCACAACACTGTTCAGTCTAAATTGACCTTCTAGATTGATGCTCTCTAAAGCAATGTGCGTATCAGGCGGAAGGTTGTTTTTCAACTGACCTTTATCGCAAGCCGACAACAGAGCAATGAGGACGAATATGGGGAGTAGTTTTCGCATAAAAAGTTAAAAGCATCCCGATTTAATCGGGATGCTTTTTTCTTATTGTATAATTATTTTAGAAGTACTGATCTTTCCAGTTTCTTCTTGAATATGCATGATGTATGCGCCACCTTTAATTCCTGCTAAAGAAATTTCTACATGGTTAATATTGTCTAATTGAGAAAATACTTCTTGACCCATCATGTTGAATATTCTAACATCATAACGGTTTAAGTTGCTATTCTGAATATGCAAAATATCAGTTGCTGGATTTGGGTAGAACATAAATTCATTGTTGTCATACTCCACAATGCTTACATCAGATCCAGGAAGGTTCGTAGAATCTAAAGCAACATTGATTCCAACAAAGTCATCGTTGTTTCTTGGTAGTACTCTATAGTTGCTAAATGCATACATCATCATTCCTTCAAGTGCATCCATATTCATGGTTGTGTTTGCTTCAATTGGAGGAACATTCATTGCGCCATCTAAGCTGTTGTAAATAGTATCACTTACTACTTGAACATACAAGGATGATTGAGATGTGCCAGATTGACGACCAGCAAGAATTCTTGTAGAATTAGATGTGTTGGCAGTGTTTGAATTTCCAACTAAGTAGTCTCCGAAACCGAAGTTACCGTTGCTAACATGAACCTTTCCACCTGAGGTTGGGTTTTCTAAACGCATGTATACACTTTCCCATTTTTCCCATTCTCCAGCTGCATATCCTGCGCTATCGGCTGGGCTAATTGTAGTAGGGAAAACAAATTTTAACTGTCCCGTCTTGGTAATATTTAGAGCGCTGATTCTCGTCATTCCAAAGTTTTCTTGAACTTCTCCTGTCACAGTAATTTCTTCGAATCTGTATGGTAGAGAGATGTCATTTCCAACAACCCAGATACCAGACCAAGCAGAACCACCTACATCTTGAATGTACAAATAGCCGATGTCCCAAACTTTAGTTGAAGCAGTAACAACACCGGTAACAGTAACTTCTTCACCTAAGAAAGGAGAGTTTCCTGTTGGGTCTTGCGTAAACTGAAGGTCAAAAATCTTAAGTCCGTTGTCTCTTACAAAATAGTATTCTACGTTTGGCTCAACTTGAGTTACGGGTGTAGAAGGGTAATAAGAATTATTGTTTTGATCATCAACTGCTCTGATATAATATCTTATGTACGTATTGTTCGGTCTTGCAGGTAAACTAAATGTATAATCACCTGTTGTACCAGCGTTAGGGGTTACCAATGTTTTGGTAAACTGACTTGGCAACTTTAAGGAATCATCAGTCCAGTAGAAATAAGCAGAATCAACTGTTCCGTCAAAATCTGCAATGTTAAATTCTACATCAACAGTTTGAGAAGATGTTGGGATTTTTGGATCTCTCTCTACCATAGAAATGTAAGGAGGTGCAAACCCAATATCGTAGTGAGATGTATCGAATGGATTAAGTTCATAACCCCGACCAGCATCGCCTGTGCAGCCATTAGCATCATGACGTACCACTCCCGAAAGAGAGTTGTAAAATGTTCCTGGTACTGGAGGTACAAAGTTACCAGTAGTTTGCGGTGAATTTGGATTTACCGTTTGGTAAGAAGGTAGTTTCTGAGCTAAATAACGGTCAGAGACATTCAGCTTATTTCCGTTTATATCAATAACGTTAAAACTTACACGGTTTCCTGAAAAGTAGATGACTTCAGTAACTGTTACATCTTCTAGTTTTACAAAGGCACCTTCCCATTGCTCTCCTGTTGTTAAATCGTTTACACGATTTACATCGTTAAAAACTCCAACTTGCAAAGTTGGTGGAGTCGTTGCATTTCCTGTTCCAGTAATTACAAAAGAGTTAGCGTCAAGTAAGCTCAATTGACCACTTCCATTAAATTCTCCAACAACACCCGTTACTTCAACTATATCTCCGGCAACCACTTGTGTAAATGTTGCTGGTACTTGCAACCCTCCGTTTGCATCTGTGTAAACTCCCATCAATTCGATTGTTGAAAATGGGTTCGTTGCGCCACCATTTGCAGTATCTACAATATGAATAAACGGACGAGCACCGCCTGTTACAGAACCTGAAGCTACTTCAGAAAGATTTCCGTCAATTACAACAATTCCTCTTGTTTTAACTGTATCGCCTAAATATAACGAGGTGTCGTTGCAGGCAGCTAAATTAGCCGTTGAAACAAAATTGATATCCGTAATAGATACGTAAGGAATTGTTTGAGCTTGAAGCCCAAATCCGATGCAGAGCATCGCTAAAAAAAGTATTTGTTTTTTCATTCTACTGGTATTCATTATTTAATAATTATAAATTTTCCGAGAGTTTGTTCTCCTGTATCTAAATCTCTAACCGAGAACATGTATATGCCTCGCGCAATAATTTGAGAATCTAAGCTCAAAAGGTCCCAGGCGTGTTCGCCTCCTGAAAAAGTGTTTTCATCTGGGTTTTCACTTCCAAAAGTTTGGAACCAGCGAATATCACTTCCATTGTAATTTTCATCGTGATTAATTTCATCAATAAAATCGCCTGCTACAGTAAATACTCTAATAACACAGCGCTTTGGCAAATTGGCGAAAACAATCTTTCTACTTTCTTCTTGAAAATTACTTTGGCCTTCCCAAGAAGAACCATAATAATATGGGTTTGGATAAACGAAAGGCTCCGTTGTTTTCAAGTTTGCGTTTACCGGGGTTCCTGCAAATGTTCTAAAAGAGTTTGATAAAATACTAGATTCTAAAGGTTCTAAATTACTAGATTCATCTCCTTTGTCGAATGCGGTAACGGCAGTGGCATATTGCCAACCGTTTTGAATGTTTTTGACCGTGTATAAATACCAATACGCAGTGGTGTCACCATCAAAATAAACAGGTGCGTCCAATAGTATACTGTCCAATCCTGTATCGAAGAAAATGTTGTTCCCAGCTAAATCGAATGCTGCAATATTCGTGAAGTCTTCTTCTAAGTTTTGTGTTCCTACAACATCAAACCCCAATTTAGAAAGATAAACACGGTAGCCTTCAAAGTCTTTTTCTTGGGTGATTGGATCGATAGAACTTTCAGAACGTTTGTCCCAATAAATATTGATTGCGTTGTTTTCTGCAACAATTCTTGTTTTTGGAATTGAAGGAGGAGCAGGTAAAATGAAACGTGTGATTTGGCCATCGCCATCTGTATCTTCTCCTGGATCTAAAATTCCATTGAAGTTTTTGTCTTCACCATTATAGGCTGTCTGCGCCCAACTGGCATTGTTGACTAAGATCTCTTTTTGCACAATGTTGTTATCGCTATTTGGATTTCCATCTTCATTCTTTTTAGCAAAGATGTAAGCGAAAGAAAGGGTAATGGTATCACCAGGCAAAAACCTTCTGAAAGGTCCAATACCCATAAGATCACTTCGGTTTCCAACATCGTTTAGATCTTTCTGGATGTCGGTATTAATACTTGCTAGACATTGTCCATTTTGAGGGTCATTCCAGCATGGATGATCGTTGAGTCCTTCTGTAAGTTTTAAGTAACGCTGATTGTCATTTGTAGGAAAGGCATAAACGGCTTCCGCAGAATTGTTGAAAATCCAGGCGTTGTAGTGAGACTTATTTAACGTGTCTAGCTCTTTATTTCCCGTCATAGAATTGACAGCAGAATCAATGTCAGGGTGGTGAAAACCAAACTTGTCTTCAGCGCCTAAAAACTTCTGTCCGATGTAGGAATCTGAAAACCCTTCATCGCCTTTGGCGTCATAACAATACGCCATGTATAAACTGTCTATGTAACCATTGCCCCCTTGGCTATAAAATGTTGCTCCACCGGCTCCAGCAGGCGTGATGTTTAAATTTCGAACCACTGTGTTGTTCCAAAGACCAATGTGTAGATCATCAAAGTAGTTTGTGCCATCGTTTATGATTTGCATGTTTACGATGACAAAGAAATTGCTGAAGTTATAGTTCCAGTTGTAAGTTTCCATTTTCACCTGCAAATTCATTGGGTTCAGATGTTGGCTTATCGGAATACTTGTTCCAGGAATGACGACATTTTTATCTGAGAAGTTGGAAATAAAATCTTGATGTGAAACCGCATTAGGGTGAAAATTTGGGTTGTCGAATAAAGAAGAGCGAATATCTGAATTGCCACCTACTTCTGCTGTAAACTCGAAACCACCTCTTCCAGGAGCATAGCCTTGTGGTGCATCGTAAGCTGAAGTGCTCACACGAATGTTCGCTCCGTTTTCTTTACCGCCAATCCAGATGCCACCTTCAAATAAATGCTCAGTAGCAGAACCTGCAGGAAATTCACCAGATTGAACTCCAGTTCCATCTCTATATCCGCGAAAAGCGTTCCCAAAAGTGCCTACGTTTGTAACACTTAATCGCACGTTAGATGCAGTAGTTGTGCGCTCTACAAATGTCTGAGAGAAAACCTGAAGAGGTAAAAGTAATAGGATGAGCCAGCTGTTTCTCATTAATTTTTTAAGAATTTTTGTTGAATCAATTTTCCGTCTTTCGTTGTGATTTGCACAAGGTAAGCCCCTTTAGGCAAATTACTCACATTCATTTCGCAATACACTTTTGAAACATCACTGTTAAACTGACACTCTTTAAGCATACGACCTTGCAAATCTAAAACTCTACTGGTTTCTGCAAGCGAATTTGGGTTTAACCTAATATTAAGAATGTCGTTCACTGGATTCTCAAATAAGACTTGAGAATTGTTCAATGAAGATTCATTCACACCAATTGAATTTTGTCTGATTTCAATCTCCAGTAGCACTGGAAGATGATCACTCAGATTATACATTGCATTTATAATACTGCTTGGCGCAGAGTTATTAGAGCCATTGTTAATGGCTTGGTTAAAATGCAAGCCATCATTTCCCAATGCTTTGTAGCTGTTGGGCACATAATTAACTCCATCTGCATTATTCATCATGGCATTACTCACCAGAATTTGATCAAATCGATCGTCTAAACCGCCTCCAGAAAAGCACCCACTACTTGTATGTGTTGATTGCGTGTGGTATTCTGCAAACGTTGAAGTATTGTGCCAAACGCCTGGTTTATTAATAGGATCAACAAAATTGTAAGTGCTGTTAGAATGATTGATTAAATTCTGATAAGCTAATTCCTGACTTTTATAAATATTCAAATCACCGCAGAAAATCACATTGTCATCACCAACATTCCCTTGAATATAGCTCATCACAGCTGCGGTAGCATCTTTGCGTTGTATTTCATTCGATCCTCCTTGACCTGCTTTTAGGTGGGCGGCAAGAACTGTAATGAAAACTGTATCGCTTTGCTTATTCAAAAGCGGGTCTTTGTAATAAAAGCGATACACATCTATCAATCTTACTAAGTTATTCCCACTCAAATCTTTGTTGATGAAATCTTGAGATGCTAAAACCAATTTTGTATTGTCAAAGTAAACCATGTTTACCAGGCTGCTAAAACCATTGTTACTGTAATTCGCCTTGCTGTATTTCGTAACGCCATTAATGTTTAAAGCGTTAAGCAAAAGTTGATCTACAGGCTGAGCGGATGCACCGCCAATTTCTTGGCAAACTAAAATATCAGGTTGACTGTATGCTACTACTGTGTTTAGATTCGATTCTTTGCCGGTAGGGTTGTTATTACTTGTGGTGCAAAAGGAAGTGGTGTTTCTATAATTCAACAAATTGTAGGTCATAACGGTTAGTTTTTCAACCGCTTGTCCATTAGATGTTAGAAATATAAACACGCAGAGCGCAGTTAAGTAATAGTTCTTCGTCATGTAGCAATTTTGCGAGCACAAAAATATTTAAAACACGATGCAAATGACAAAGAGCATATAGCTTGAAACGAAAAAAACCACTGACTGAATTGTGAATAGTTGAGAGAGGCGTTCAATGGCTTTAGCTACCCTCGTTTTCAGGTAAAAAAAATTGTTTATAACTAATGAAACTTGAGCGAACTTAGGTTATGAATATTTATGGAAAAAGAGATTTTTATGCAGTAAAAAGGCTTGCCTTGCTCTATGCGAAAAAGGAGAATACATAGTTTTAGCGCATGAAAGTTTTGGCAAATTTGAAATGTCTTTTTTTGCTTTGCTTTATAGCTCACTCTAGTTTTTTGTGCGGGCAAAGTACCTCTGAAAATAGAAAAGAGAGAATAGTGAACGCTGTAAGCGAGGAGTCAATACCCTACGTGCATGTTTACATAAAAAGCTTAAATAAAGGAACAGTAAGCAATTTAAACGGGGAGTTCTTTTTAGAGAATGTAAAGTTGACGGACACTTTAGTTTTTTCTTTTCTTGGCTGCGACACTTGGGAGGTTTCCGCGAAAGATTTAGTAGAATCAGAGATTGTTAAACTATATCCGGCCACAGAGGTATTAGATGAGGTTACGCTTGTAAACAATGATGAATTTTTATATGAGTTGCTGGCTGGCTGTAAAAAGACTCTTTCCAGAAAAGTGAAAACCGCGAAGACCTATTTTTCACTCAAACCTTTTTAGATAGTAGCCAAGTAGAACTATTGGTTTTTTTATGGAAAAGCAAGGATAGACTCTACAAGTGGTATTCTGCTCAAAGTAGAATTGAATTCGGATAGTGCAATAGTCAGCCCATTTATGCCGCTTGTACCAAAAGACAGTCTGAAGAAAACTGGATTTAGGATATTAAAAACGTTTGAGTTGGTTGGTAAAAAGATGTATATAAAATCAATTGATTTTAATTATGAGTTAGTTTATGCAAGTCAGCGGCATGGCGAGTATAGCGTGCAATCGAACGCGGTTATCTATGCATACACTTACCAAGATGAATTTCTATTGCCTTTTTATAATGTTCAAACCAGTTCTTTAACGGACTACCGGAGAATTACATCTGCACCCTATAACTCTTTCTTTTGGGAGAATATTCAAGAATTTCAAATGGACGATGCGTTAAAAAAGAATGCTCAATTTGCAAAGCAAACCGTATTAATGAGTGATATTTCTAAACCTGCTAACGATTTCTATTTGCGAAAAGGCGTTTATGAGCACAGCTATATTTTGTGGAGTGCGCATAGAATGCATGTGTTAGACAAATTGCCGCGCGGTGTTGTTTATGAGTATCTAGATGGCATGCATATTCATTATATGCTCTCCAAGGGAGATTGTTACGGTACCAGCTAGATTCAATAGTCGAACCTGCATTATTGGTTCCTGTTTCCGGGTTAAAATTCGTGTCAAAGTCATCACCAGGCGCCAAGCCACAAACAGTGCCGGCACATTGTAGATTATACTTGTAATCGTTAACAACAAACGCAATACTGTTGTTGCCAATTTCCAATTCCCAATCGCCATCGGTACCTGTAACATTGTTAGAAGCAGCTATTGAGATACCCAATTTTTCTTCTAAATAATCTACTGCTTCTATTCCTTTGGTTCCTTTAGCAAACTCGCAACCATATATGTTTAGTGATTCAATGGGAAGGTTGTTAAATGATTGATTGTCTAGCAGTCATGCAGTTATTTCTTGGGGGTTCAGTCATTGGCCCTCAATGAACAACTCACCTGAGCGACCATGTGAAACAATTCAAAAGTCTTATCGTCCTTTTGGTTGTTTTTTATGGCTTCAAGTACGACACTTGGATGCTCTATGAGCGCGTCAATCTAAGTTAGATTTTCACATAAACCGTAACTGCTGTATTTCAGCTAAACTTTTGTACTCAAAACACTAAAAACTGAGAAGGCAATAAAAATTGTTCTAAGAAACTACATGGAAGCGAATTCTTCTAATGGAACAAAAAATCAAAGAGTAGAATTAAAATCTTAAAATGTTTATTGAAATTAAGTATTAAAACTTACTGATGAATAGATAATACGATGATTGACTAGTTGTTCCGTTTTATTTTTTTTGACCTATGTGGCTCATCAAACCTTCCAGATGTCTTTATCACTACCATTTAAATAGAGGAAGAAGTTAATCAAGCTTATATCCGAACAACCTGTTTCATTGCGATGTAAAACAACACCGTTTGACTTGATGAGACCGAAAAATATCATTTTGAAATTAATTATTCTCATTATGGGAAAATAATGTCTCAAAATGAGAATTGGCATAATAAATAGTATTAAAAACTTAAAAATAAATATTTTCATTGAGTTTTTTTATCGGTAATAAGAGATTTGCGTGTTGTAAAAGAAGAGCTTAAATCAAAAGACTTGATTAGCAAGACAACTTAAAAACCAGGTCCAATGACTAAAAATATCATTAACTCCGCTAAAGGAGCAGTTAAGACAATTTTTTTTGTCCTCTTTCTTTTTGGATTTACCCATAGTGGTCAAGCGCAAATACAAATAACAACCCCATGGACTCTCCCAAGATCCGGTATTAATGTTACTGGGGTTGGAGATGATAATTGGACTAATCCAGGAAGGATAACTGCGGATGACAATTCGGAAGCCAGAGCAGACATAAACGATTTGGATGAATCACGCTATTTGCGAGGGACTGATTTTGGCTTTTTAATTCCTGCTGGTGCTACAATTAATGGCATTGAAGTAAGAATTGAAAGAGATGCAGAAACGGCTAATAGATTGCGTGATTTAGAAGTTTTTCTGATGAAATCAGGAACTATTGCCGGAGATAATAAAGCTGTACTTACTGGTTCTTACAGCAAATCAACTGTGAATGTTGACTATGGAGGGGGTTCAGATTTATGGAATACAACCTGGACACCTGCGGAAATTAATGCAACAAATTTTGGAATTTCCTTTCGTTGTTGGAAATATGCAACGCAGGATAATGCAAGATGGGTAGACATTGATAAAATTCAAATTCGGGTTACATATACTCCAGACCCAACTGCGCCAGTCACTTTAAGTTCAAAAGTTTCTGCTAATAGTGATGATGCTGAGGAGTATTTATCGGCTTCTAGTGGTTACGCTATCGGAGACGTAGATGTTGGAAGTTCAGATTTGGAAATGCCTTGGGATGGACTTGATCAGATAGTTGGTATGCGCTTTGAAAACATAAATGTACCAAATGGGGTAAATGTTTCTGATGCTTACATCCAATTTACTGCTGATGAGAATGGCTCGTCAAATGTGACTTTAGAAATATCTGGAGAATTAAATACAAATGCCTCAACATTCAGCGCAAATAATTTTAACATCACAAGCAGAACGTCAACATCTGCGAAGGTCAATTGGTCACCTTCAGCGTGGGTGAATAACAGTAGAGGTGCAAACGAGCGGACAGTGGATATCTCGAGCATAATTAATGAAATTACGAGCCAAGCGGGTTGGGTCAGCGGTAACAGCATAGTTATCATGGTTAGTGGAAGTGGAAGTAACGATCGTAGAGCAGATTCTCATGACGAGTCTTCGAGCGATGCTCCAGAACTATTTATTACCTATACTAATGCTCCGGCTATTGATATGTCAATAACACAAACGATTTCTGATGCCACGCCAGAAGTCGGAGATGCTATTACTTTTGACATAGTGGTATCAAATAGCTCAACTACAGATACAGCAAAAAGTATCGAAGTTGTTGACCTAATTCCTTCTGGATATTCTTCTCCAAGTATCTTCCAAATTACATCAGGTACATCTTATAATATTGGCACGGGCGTATGGACTATAGGAGATGTAGCGGCAAACAGTAGTGTGAACCTGAAAATTTCTGCGATTGTTGGATGTAATGGAGAGTACACCAATGTTGCAGAAATATCTAAAAATAGTGAATTTCAAGACAATATTGCCACGAACAATATAGCTTCTTCGAGTATTTTCCCCTCATATGGCTCAGTAGTTTGTCTGGTTGCAAAAGATGACTTTTCAAGTGCAATAAGTACTGAAATTGTTACAAGTGCAGTAGCAATTACAGATATACTTCAAAACGATTTAGTAAATGGAAATCAAGCAGCTCCGACTGCTGTAACAATTAGCGTAACCACCCCTTTCTCTGGGTCAGGAGTGACTTACGATGCCAATACGAGATCGGTAAATGTTGCTCCTGGAACAGCTGCGGGTGATTACACAATGGAATACAAAATTTGTGAGGTAACTGATGGTAACAATTGTTCTTCTGGAATTGTTTATGTCTTCGTTTCAGATTTAATTGACGATTATATCAATCAACCAGTACCCTCTTGTCAAAATGTACCTGACCCGACAAGCGATTTTGGTATTCAGCTTGACTATGAAACTGCAAGTTCTAGTTTAATATCTCTTTACAGCTCGCCACTAATGGCAGACATAGATAATGATGGTGTTGTCGAAATTTTAGCTTTGAGCAATAATAATCAGCAGACCTCTGGTGGTAATAGATCTGCAACAGATATTCATGTCTTTAACGGAGAAACAGGTGCTCTAGAACAGACGATTGCAACACCTCGTATTACGTTTGATGGAGCAACTGCTTTCGCAATTGCCGATGTTGATGGAGATGGATTTGGTGAGATTATTATTGCTTCACACCATGCATCCATTGGAGGGAATGACTTGTACTTATTCTGTTACGAACATGACGGAACACAGAAATGGAAATCAAATACTCAATACGGTTTGAATGTGACTGCACAAAACGGAAGTTCGTATGGTACGAAAAGTGCTCCTTCTGTAGGTATTGCTGATTTTAATCAAGATGGAACTCCCGAAGTTTATGTGTATAACGAAATTTACAATGCGCTAACTGGGGTTAAACTTATTGATGGCGGTGCAAATGGTGTTGGTGATCCGGCTTATGATTATTTAGGTGTAGATCAAGGTATTTCATCAGCTGGGGATTTAACACCTTCTGCAGGTTTAGAGTTGGCTGCAGGTCGCACGGTCTATGAAGTTACAATAACAAATCTTGCGGGTACAGCGGGAAATGTAGTCAACGCAATTAATTTAGCTGAATCAGAATTGTCCGCAACGTTTACTGATAATATTGATGGTTTTACTGGGCTTGCCGATTTAGATCTTGACGGGCAGTTGGACGTATTGGTTGCTGCTTACGATGGAAGTAATTCTATAGTTTATGCATGGAATCCAAGATTAGTAACCGGAAGCCGGTTGATAGGAGAATTTGATTTAGGAGATCAATCACGTCACGGTGCATTCTTTATTGGTGATGTAGATGCGGATGGAGATCCAGATGTAGGTATTTGTCAATCGCAACAGGTAGAGATGTTGAGTTATGCCAATGGTGCATTCACTAGAAAGTGGACTCTGAGCACAAATGATGGTTCAGGCAGAACAGGGATTACCATGTTCGACTTTAACCAAGATGGTGCACAAGAAATGGTTTACCGTGATGAAAGTACATTGAGAATTTTTGATGGTTCAGGAAGTTCTCCTGTCGTTCTTGCGAGTTTCTCAGTATCATCTAATACAGGAATGGAAGGGCCGATCATTGGTGATGTAGATTCTGATGGTTCTGCTGAAATACTCATTGCAAACGAAGTATCAGATCGAGATGGTCAAATTCAAATCTATAGTTCAAGTCTAGATCCTTGGGCTCCAGCAAGAAACGTTTGGAATCAATACACTTATTTTAACACGCATATCAGCGATGACTTGAGTATACCTCAGAATCAATCCAACCATGGTCAACAATTGTTCTTTGACAATCAGTTTTGCCCAACGCAATACCAAGAGAGACCTCTAAACACATATAACGTTCAGTCAACTTACTTTACAGTGAATGGTTGTCCATCATTTCCGGTGTTTGATGCAGCTATTGTTATTAGTTCAGCAACGTTGTCGTGCCCAGGAACAGACGCTCAAGTTGATTATACCATTTACAACAATGGGGATATAGAAGAGATTCCAGCTGGTATTATAATATCTTTTTATTCGGGTAATCCACAAGTGTCCGGATCTACCCTCATTTCATCAATAACCTTGGCAAACGCAATAGGGCCGGGTGCCAATTCAGGGAATATTCAAACAGTCCTCACTAATATTTCGTCAAATACAGAAATTTATGCAGTTGTAAATGACAACGGTTTACAGGCCGTCCCGATCGAATTGCCAACAACTAGCTTTTTTGAGTGTGATTACACAAATAATATTGCATCCTTCACAGTAAGATGCGAGAATGCAAACCCAGATATAAATGCGACTTTTGTTAATGTTGAAGTTCCAGGAAATGTTGCAACCAATGACGATGTTCTTCCTGGGACAACATATGGTGGAGTCGCAACACTTGTCAGCAGTCCAGCAGGAAGTGCGCCATCATTAAGCATGAATGCGGATGGTTCATATACGTTCAAGAGTGGTGGTGTGGGTTTATATGAATACAGTATTGAAGTGTGTGTGCCGCCATTGGTAAATCCGAATTGTTCATTTCAAGAATTGCGAATTTCTGTTGTTGATCCTGCAATAACTCCAACTGGTCCAATGGCCAATACTGATATTGCAATTACGAATGAGGACTCTTCGGTTGTTTTAGTGACTTTGGAAAACGATATGGCAAGCTCTTCAACGATGAGTTTTGTGACCGATATACCGAATGTTTCAATCACGTCTGCACCTGATGCAAGCACTGAAGGAGTTCTAAGTGTTGATCCTCTCAATGGCAATATTACATTCACACCAGTTTCTAGTTTTACAGGAGTAGTTACATATCAGTATACTATTTGCGAGGGTAGTTTGTCATCGAGTTGTGAAACTGTTACACAAAAAGTAACTGTTTTGGCGGAGGGTTCTAAAGCGGTTTCGGCATCTGATGATGCCAATAGAGTGTTTCAAGGTTCTTCTATTGCGGTTAGTGCCGGGCAAGGTATTTTAGCAAATGATTTATCTACGTCAGGGGCTAATTTATTTGTGAGCACCGCATATACTGGATCTCAAAAAGTCGCAGGTAAAGGAACCTTTATTATTAGTGCTGATGGAAGTTTTACATTCACCAGTGAGGTAGGTTTTGCGGGTCCAGTATCCTATGAATATGAAGTTTGTGATGGGACAGCGTGCGCTAATGCAACGCTTTACATACTCGTATATCCTTTTGCAACTAACCCTGACATTAACGTTACGTTCGTAAATGAAGCTGTATCTGGCGATGTGAATACAAATGATATTATTTCAGATGGTGTGACATATGGGACACCAGATCCTGACAGATTTAATCCTAACGATACGGATATTCCAGCTATGAGTGCAGATGGAACCTATACGTTTACTCCTTCAGAACTAGGGGTTTATGTTTTTGAAGTTCCAGTGTGTTTGGAAGGTCAAACCCCAGTTTCAAGTTGCGCAACAGAATCGTTAATTATATCTGTTGAAGAAGAAGGTAGCACTACTGGTGTTCCTCCAGTGGTGAACACCGATATTGGATTCACCAAAGAAGACATAAACGTTGTAATTAAATCTTTGGCCAATGATTCCTATGGAACTGCAGGGACAGCATTAGATGTTACTTCTGTATCTGTAGTGACAGGCACTGAACCAAATGTGGTCACAGAGGGTTCGTTAACGGTTGATGCATCATCAGGAGATATTACATTTGATCCAGTTCCTGGTTTTGTGGGAACCGTGGAATATAAGTACTCTGTAAGTGATAATTCAACTTCAGCTTTATCTAATGAGGCACAACAATTTATAACGGTGCTTCCAACCGAAGCTAATAATTCTATTGATCCTGCAGACGATTATGTTGAAATTGAGTTAGGCGTTACAGCAACTGGAAACGTTTTAACCAATGATATCGATCCTGATGGAGATTTAATGACGGTGACTTCTAACACAATTAACGATCCAGGAATTGGGGTAATGACTTTCAATAGCGATGGTAGTTATACGTTTGTACCAGACATAGCCATAACAGCTAGGGCACTTGCATATGTATACACGGTTTGTGACAATGCTTCTTCTCAAGCTTGCGGAGAAGCAACATTACACATCTTAGTGAATCCAGAAATATTTGCGGCAAGCGGATCGATGTGGTATGATCTAAGCGGTTTAACTGATGGTATATATAACGGGACTGCACAAGGAAGTTCAGATGAAGACAATGCTGGTACAGAACCCTTGTATATAAATTACATAAATGCAGGTATTGTTTTAGCAGAGGTTCCAGTTGCAACGGATGGTACTTGGAGTATGGATGCATCAGGTTATTCTGGTGCTACTTTTCAGATGAGCACAGTGCAAGGTGTTGTGGGCGAAGCAAAACCGGCAACAACATTGCCGATTGGTTGGGGAAATACAGCCGAAGGTACTGGAACTGGACCGTCTCCAGTCGCAGGCGATGACGGAACGCCAGACGGTGAATTTACAACCACATTAAGTGCAGCACTCACTGGATTAAATTTCGGATTTCAGCAGCTGCCTGTAACTGCACCAGCTATAAATGACATAACGAGACCAAATCCAACTGCCACAAATATGCAAATAGTAGATGTTACATTGTTTGGTGGAACGGATGACGGAAATATTGAGAAAATTAGAATTACTGAATTTCCTAAAAATGCAAACAGCTTTGCTGTAGGAGGTTTTAGATACTATCCAGATGCTGGGTCTACACCAGCTAGTGGTGCTTGCCCAACGGGATATACATGTCAAGATTTCTCAGCGTTGCCTGATGGATATGTAGAATTCTTTGCAGCAACGAATACCTCAAGTAATGTTGCACCAGTGGTTGAAATAGACCCAGTAGACAACGGTTCTGGAACAGATCCAGTTGGAACGTCTACGACTGTTACGTCCTCTTTTACATATACTACTGCAGACAACGCAGGTTTTGTAGATGACGCAACTGGAATTCTTTTAATCCCATTTAGTGGAGACAGAAGTATGACTGTTACTGCAACACCGCAATGTATCAACGATATTCCCTATTTAACAATTGCTGTAAGCGCAAACTTTGATTTTACAGGGTTAGATGCAACAGTAAATTGGACTGCGGGAACTTTTGACAATACATTACTCAATGCAGGTACAGTTGCTAAAGTCTTGACATACCAACAGGCAAATGTTACGGTGCAAAACATATTGAATCCAAGTACCAACCTTTGGACAGGTGATGCCACTTTACTATGGCCGGGAGCTGAGGAGTCTGGCGGAGTTGCAACAAATTGGCCGGGTTGGGTGAATGATCCATCTAACGGCTGGAGAGCTGAAGAAGATGGTTATTCAGGATATAGAGATGCAGGAACAAGTATTTCCGTAACGGTTAACCCAACGGCAGTTGTGCCCACTGTAAATTACCCTCCATCTACACCGTTCTGTGCGTCAGAGCCAAGAGCTTTGTTGAGTGGTACAGTTTATCAAGATGTTGACGGTAGTGGAGATGCAGCATGGCAAACAATACAAACAAACTCAGAAAGTGGTACCAATGCATCAGCCGGTATTACAGCTTATATTTTCGGTACAAATCCAGAAACAAGTTTGATAACAGTATTGGATAAATCGGCAGTTTCTGTTGACGGTACTTTTAGTTTTACAAATTGTATCCAAGCTGACAATCATCAAATTATTTTAAGTACAGACGATTCTTCAGTTCAAGGAGATATCTCAATTAGCGATGGTGGAACGGGTTTGCCCGCAGCTTTACTTCCAAGCGGTTGGACTGCTACTTCTCCTATCACAAGAACAGGCGTTAGTACACTTAATGGAGATATTGATGATGCAGATTTAGGAATACATCTCATTCCATCAAGTGGCGCGCTAGATGTTGGTGGCGTGGTTGAAAATGATATACTTCAAGGAACGAGATACAATCCTGGTGTAATTGGTGAATTCGAAATTCCAGTTGAAGCTTTTGGAGGGATTGATCCTGATCCAGATGGGGCTATTGCAAGTGTGGTGATTACGAACCTCGACAACAATATACTGAGTATCACAGATGGTACAACCACAATTTATAAAACTGATGCTCAATTAGCCGCTGCCATATGTCCAACAAGCGCATGCGTGAGTTTAGAAACTGTAATTGCCTTTGAGTTTTCAGCTGGAAGCAATGGTCAACCAACCAACTCTCTTAGCATTACACCTGTAGAAAGTTTCTTAGACGGTTCTGTTTATGTGAGTTATAAAACTGAAGATATAGCCGGTGCACTCAGCGATAATACAACTCAATTGGAAATTCAATTTATAGCTCTCAAGTACGAGGTGAGCACGGGGGGTTGGAGTAACGGTAGTGATGGAAGTGGAAAGCCAGATATTACTGATGGTGATAAAACATTATTCTGGATAGATGACCCTGCCACTGCTTCAGCAATTCTAGATATAAATGTAGAAGTTAAAAACATGATTATTTATGCTGATGTAGATGCTGTTGTTACAGCTTGTTTAACTGTTAATGACGGTGTGAAGAATGACGGTACAATTCGTTTCGAGGCTCTTGATGATGGAACTGCTAGCGGCACTCCTTCTTATGGACAGTATAAAGGACCGGCAATGCCAAATGCAACGTTTGAGGTACAATTGACTACAAACGGCTGGCACAATATTGGCTTTCCTGTTTCAAAGGCAGATGGAAGCGCTTTAAAGGCTGAAGATTTTAAAACAGTGAATAATTTAGGAGGTGAAGATATTGTTAATCTCACAAATGACGCTAGCACTCATAACCTCTGGTGGTATGACACTGAAATAGCAAGTGGTCAGGAACAAGGGTTCTTTATGAACCGTTCTTCAAATACTATAAACGATGGGTTAGGTGTTGGAGGTTATAGCACACATGCCTATGGTACCTGGAAAATGCTTGGGGCTGGCGATGATTTAAATGTTCATGGTGCAAACTTCTACGTAGATCAAAATAACACCTCTTCACTTCCGCTAATTATCTCAGCTGAAGGAACGACAAATGCAGATGCCAAAGATTTCACCACACATGATAATTGGGGAGGGTGGAATTTAGTGCCGAATATTTATCCGGTATCATTAAGTGCAAGAAAACTCAATGGTGAAGCAGGTGCTCCTGATGTTTTTGGTAATGAATTTGACAAGGCAATTTGGATTTGGAATCCAAATGATGCATTCGAATCACCAGTTGCTGGAAAATTTAGTAAAGGAGCTTATATCGCTGTTGATGTTCAGACGGGTGCTCAAATTGGATATTTTCCTAATGCAGTGAACAATGCTTTGGTTGCGGATTCTTTAATTGCTCCATTCCAATCATTTTATATGAGAAGAGTAAATGGAAGTAAAGATAGACGAGCTACACATGGTGCTGTTGGAAACACAGTGGTTGAAAGTTTTGCGGTAAACGGTTCAATAGATCCGCAAGGAGTATTGAAAGATGATGATCAAGCAAGAACAGCTTTAACAGGCACGACCAATGGAAATTATAACATCACGCTTGACCCTAAACATAGATCTGGATGTAAAATAACTCAACACTTCAAAAAGAGCTGGGATTTAATAATGCTTCATGCAATTGACGAGACAGATGAGCGTCTCGGTGATGCCACAGAACTTGTATTTGACCACAGCTTTACAAATGAGATTGATCCTGGGTATGATATTAATAAATTAGGAACAGGTAAAGACGCGCCAGTTCTATTTACAGTGGTGGATAAGGAAGCACTTGTGATTAATAAGATGGCATACCCTGAAGAAGTTACTCGGATTCCATTGGGGTTCTACTCTGAGTTTGATGGAAGGCCTTATAGAATTGAACCTATTGAAATTCCTAGTGGATGGAATGTTTTCTTGGAAGATAGATTGACAAAGGAGTGGCACGATTTAAATGCTGGTGCATATAAGTTTGTAAATGACAGCGAGACGTCAATGAATAGATTTGTTATGCATTTCAGCATGATTTACGAGCCAGTTGATCCTGCGGGTCCAGCGATCTACGCTTGGAGCACAGATGAAGGTATTGAAATTAGATTTGATCATATTAAAAGTGGTAATGCCGAAATAATCCTGACAAATATTTCAGGTCAGACACTTTTCTTTGATCAAAAAGCATCTACTGAAAATAATTATATAATTCCATTAGAAGATGGGTTTGAGCAGTTCTATGTTGTTACAGTAAAGTCGAAGGATATTATATCTTCAACAAAAGTTGTGAGATAGAGTTTAGAATTTGATGCAAGATAAAGGCTACCTCTTTGAGGTGGCTTTTTTGATTGATGTAGAATGATAAAGTCTTTGAATACTCTAATGTTTTAGATTTACTTCTAAAGCAGTTTTGTTGCGAAGCGCAATTAAAATGCATGTGTTAGATAAATTGCCAGGAGGTAAGATTTATGAAAATTTGGATGGCACGCTCACAAACGCAACGTATAAAGCATCTACTGAAAAAGTCTCACGTATAAAGTCGCCGGTGCATTAAAAGATCTCGTTAGGTAAAAGCTGTTTTTAACGCAAGTATTCCGTGACAGGGAAGGTTTTGGGTAGGGATAATATTGAATTTGGCTCATTTTTTTGAAGAGTCGTAATTAGTGTTCATCCGCAAAGTTTCTACTAGCACCCATAGAGGCAATAAGCTATGGCTTAATCTATAAACTGTAAGATGCAAGGATTGATGAAGAGTTTGCAAGGCAAAATCAAAATCGAATAAAGAAACAATACGAGCTGCTGCGGTCAAGAAACCCCAAAAAATGCAATACACCAATGCCGGTTTATTTGTATTCGGAATGAAGATGAGAATTGCTGCCGTAAAATCTAAAGTCCCCACAAGCCTCAAAAACGCTCTGACCAAATCTTCTTGAGATCCAGTGATGTTAATGACCATATCTACATAATTACCCGGTTGAGGATAGTAGCCAAAAGCATAAAACCCGTGGCCGATAAAAGTTATGGCAATTGCGATTTTAGCTAGAGTTATTAATTTTTTATGCGATAGTATTTTATGAATGAGAAGAAGGTAAATCACCGGGCTAAATATTTGAGTTCCAAATTCAAGCCATTCCCCAATTTGAAAGAATTTAGTTTTAAAACTTGCAAATGCAGTTAACATTAGGATGAAAATTCCAAGCGTAATAATACCAGTTGAAAGTTTTATATATTTCTTTATCGTGAAAACTGAGATGGCACTGAGCGCAAAAAGCACACCAGTGCACTGAATAAATCTTTGAATATTATTGTCGATTCTCACATCTGTTGCATATTCATTCCAATCCATTTCAAGATGGCGTAATACAAAATCCTCCAAAAGTGCTTGGTCCCATAAGATACTTCTAAATGGCGCGTCCCAAAATAAGTGCTGCCATGCTCTTCCAGCAAAAATCACCACACATGTTACTTGTAAAATGATGAAGCGTTTTTCTTTTGTTACAAAGCTCAATACACAGTTTTTTAATTTTGGAGTGGTTTAAAAAAAAATTGTTTTATGCAATTTAAAAGTCATTAACAACTCTTGTAAATTTAACCCTTTAAACTGCTGAAATTGTGATTGTGTAGTGGTAAATATTTTTTATATTGAAGTTAAATTTACGCTTCAAATTCATGTCAAATTTGCTGATTAGAGCATCCAAATTAATGCCAATTTTGCTCTTTTTTTTAAGTTTCTCGAAAACAAAGGCGACTACTGAAAAATACAGACTTTCACTCAGGGATGACCCCTCTTCCACAATTGTAATTGGTTGGAATCAAGTCTCAGGTTCCAATGCCACTGTATATTATGGAACTATAGATCATGGTACAAATATAGGCTTGTACTCAAATTCAAAGACGGTTGATAGAAGTCAATCTTGGAAAGGGATGAATAACCGTTTTGCTAGATTAACAGGATTGACTCCCAATACGGTATATTATTTTGTTGTTACAGATGCAGATGGGTCAAGCGCAAGAATGTCTTTTAGGACATTGCCCAATGTGCCAACCGAAAAGCTTTCGATAATAGCGGGTGGTGATTCAAGAAACAATAGGGTACCAAGACGAAATGCAAATACGCTTGTGGCAAAATTAAGACCACATGCAGTAATGTTTGGTGGCGATTATACAAGTGGAAACTCTGATTCAGAATGGTCTGATTGGTTCGATGATTGGCAATATACCATTGCTGCCGATGGCAGAATGACTCAGCTCATTGCAACACGTGGAAATCACGAAAGCTCAAATAGCGATGTCTATAATTTATTTGATGTGCCAAGTACAGATGTTTATTATGCATTGACCTTAGGCGGCTCATTGCTTCGTGTCTATACACTTAACACAGAGACTTCCATAGCAGGAAATCAAACCACTTGGTTGTTGAATGATTTGGTTGCCAGTCAAGGTGCTGCAACATGGAAATTTGCGCAATACCATAAGCCAATGCGTCCGCATACCGCTAGCAAGTCTGAAGGAAATACACAATACAACAGCTGGTCTGGTCTTTTTAATACCTATAACGTTAAACTAGTAGTTGAGTGCGATGCACATACAGTGAAGACAACGTGGCCTGTAGTGCCAAGTAATACAGGTGGCAGCGATGAAGGTTTTATTCGAGATGATGTAAACGGAACAGTTTATGTTGGAGAAGGCTGTTGGGGAGCGCCATTAAGATCAAATAATGACGATAAAAATTGGACAAGAAACAGTGGTCAATTTAATCATGTTAACTGGATATTTATAGACCAAAATAATGTTGAAGCACGTAAAATTGAAGTGGATAACTCAACCTCTTCTGGCGTTAATACAGATGCTACACGCTTTGCTACTCCTAATGGTCTTAGTATTTGGAACCCGAGTAATGGAAGTGTAATTACTATTCCTGCAGTTTCAAATAATATTGTTCCTACCGTAAGTTTAACTTCACCGGTAGATGGAACAATTTACCAGAGTCCACAACAAGTAACAATCACCGCAAGTGCAGCTGATTCTGATGGTACGATTTCGTCTGTGGAATTTTATCAGAATGGGTCCTTAATTTCAGTAGATAGCTCTTCGCCTTTTAGTGTTAATTGGATTATTCCTTCAAATGGAAGCTACTCTTTAACAGCTAAGGCTTTAGATAATGATGGAGGAGTAGCCTATTCCTCTGCTGTTTCAATAGCAAGCGGTTCTAATTTTACTTTTTCAAAAAGAATCACTAGTGGTGACGATGATGTAGAGGAGGAAGATGATGGAACCATGTATTCTAATAGTTCTGATATTGAACTGGTGGCAGATGGTGGTCGTGGAAACCAAACCATAGGCTTGCGTTATACTGGTGTAACTATTCCTAACGGAGCAACGATTAACAATGCATATATTCAGTTTACCTGCGATGAAACAAATTCTGGTGGGACAAGTCTTACCTTTAAGGGTGAAGATGAGGATAATGCATCAGCCTACTCTTCTTCAAATGGTAATGTTTCTGGAAGAACAACTACCACTGCTGCTGTAGTGTGGAATCCAAATGCTTGGACTTCTATTGGAACAGCATCAAATAATGAGCGTAGCCCTGATTTAAAAACAATTGTATCTGAAATAACAAGTAGAGCGGGGTGGTCCTCAGGAAATGCAATGAGTTTTGTTATTACCGGAACAGGCGAAAGAACAGCCGAGGCATACGAAGGAAGCTCATCTGCAGCACCGCAATTAGTTATAGATTACACTTTAGCTGGCACACCAAATATTGATCCGACCATTAATATTACAAGTCCAGCTCACAATTCGTCTTATGCAACCTTAGCAACAATAAATATTGATGCAACAACAGCAGACAGTGATGGAACAATAGATAGAGTTGATTTTTATGCAGATGGAACTTTAATTGGTTTTGACAATTCACCGCCCTATTCTGTAAGCTGGACTATTCCAGCATTTGCTGCATATGCAATTTCAGCTGTAACATTTGATAATGATGGTGGTACAGCAACTGATTCAATTCAGATTGTTGCTGCAGGAAACCCTCCTCCAGTGGTAACGATCACCTCGCCTTCGAATGGTGCGAATTACGCTAGTTTATCAAATATAAATATAGCTGCAACAGCAGTAGATACTGATGGTGTTCAAAGCGTAACATTTTACAGAGATGGAATATTAATTGGCACAGATAACACCGCGCCATATGATGTGAATTGGTCTATTCCGGCTTACGCTAGTTATGTTATAACTGCTGAAGCTCAAGATTCGCTGGGCGCATCAGCAACAACTTCAATTCAAATATCTGCAACGGCACTGCCAAATATACCGCCAACAACGAGTGTTGTTAATCCTGTAGATGGAGATGCTTATTTGACACCTCAAACAATTGTTATTAGTGCCAATGCTGCAGATTCAGATGGTTCTATCGCATCAGTTGAGTTCTATCAGAATAACAATTTGATAGGCACTGTAGGATCATCTCCTTATAGTCTAAGTTGGACTATTCCGAGCATGGGGTCTTTTCAATTGGCAACAAGAGCGATTGATGACGTTGGCGATGCTGTTTACTCAACACCTGTAAATATTGTTGTAGGTAATAATTTTACGGTAAGTAAAAGGATAAGTAATGGAGATGATGATGTTGAAGAGGGTGTCAATGGAACTGTTTACACAAACAGTTCAGAGCTAGAACTAGTGTATGATTCATTCAATAGTCAAGGTGATCAAACTGTTGGCTTGCGTTTTAGAGATATTACAGTTCCCAACGGGGCAATAATTACAAATGCTTATGTTCAGTTCACGGCAGGTGATATCGGTTCGGGTCCAATGTCATTGAGTTTTTCCGGGCACGCATCTGATAATTCGCCAATATTCACGGGAGTAAACAATGGTGTTTCGTCAAGAAGTTTAACAGCGGCATCCGTGGCCTGGTCTCCGGTGTCATGGAATTTTGTAGGTCAAAGTGCGGCAGACCAAAAAACTCCGGATTTAACTAGTGTCATTTCGGAAATCGTTTCTCGACCAGGATGGATTTCGGGCAACTCATTAACCCTCGTTGTGACAGGAACAGGAGTAAGAACAGCAGAGGCTTATAACGGATCACCTTCATTAGCTCCAGAAATAGTTATCGAATATACTTTAACTGCACCGAATGTATTGCCAGCAGTTACTTTAACCAGTCCAGCAAACGGAGCATTGTATACTTCTCTTGCTACAATTGCATTGAATGCTAATGCTTCAGATTCAGATGGTTCAATTGCTAAGGTTAACTTTTATCAAAACGGAATTTTTGTGGGATCTGATAACTCTGCACCATTTTCATTGAGTTGGACAATTCCAGCTTATGGAGCATATGCAATTTCAGCAGAAGCTGTTGACAATGATGGCGGCTCAGCGACTGACGTGGTTAATGTAAACGTAGTGCCTCCAAATCTGGCACCATTTGCTGTGATTTCAGGAGTGCCCTCCATTGGGTTCGCTCCTTTAATTGTTAATGCGGATGCTTCCCTATCTTACGATACGGATGGTAATGTAGCGAGTTACGCTTGGGACTTTGGAGATGGCAATTCTTCCACGGTTTCTAACCCAACACATGTATACTATGCTCAAGGAACTTACATTGTTACTCTAAAGGTTACCGATAACGATGGCGCTGTGAATATAGTTTCAACAGTAGTGTCGGTAATGCCAGTTAATGTAATGCCAATTCCCAACTTTACGGTAAGTTCAACAAGCGGGCAGTCACCACATCCGGTGGCATTTGATGCTACAGCAAGTTTTGATGGCGATGGCAGTATAGTAGATTATGCTTGGGATTTCGGTGATGGTAGCACAACAAATGGCCCTTCGGTAACGCATGCAACTCATTCACATACCTATACGACAGGTGGCATATTTACAGCTCAGCTTACTTTAATAGATAATTTAGGTGGAACTGCCTCAGCATCGCATAACATCACTGTTTCGAGTTCCAATGTTTCTCCAACGGCAGTCATTGCAACATCTGCTCAGGTAAATGGGAAATCCCCGCACAGTGTTGCTTTTATGGGGAATACTTCAAGCGATCCTGATGGAACAATAGCGAGCTATGCATGGGATTTCGGTGACGGAAACACAGCTTCAACGGCTGTAACAACGCATGTATATACTGCGGGTTTAGCTGGAAATACATACACAGCGACTTTAACAGTTACTGACGATCAAGGAGCAATAGATACTGAATCTATCGTCATTTCAGTTTCCGCTCCAAATATGGCATCTGTTTTTAACGGTTCTTTAGGCTCTACTTCTGGTTCATTAAACCTTTGGATAGACGAAGATTTAATAAGTAATTTTGAGCGTAATCATACTACAGAACCAGCGACATATTTTGCAATCGCTGCTTCTGATTCGAAATCTCAAAATGGCGAAATAACTAGTAATGTTCCCGCAAGAGTTGAGGTAACTTCAAAGATATACCCAAATCCAACACGCGATAATTTCGTTGTCGAGTTTAATCAGAATGTAGGCGATTTTATAAAAGTCTCAATAGCAGATATGAGAGGTAGGTCACTCATTACGAATAAAAAAATAAAGATGGAAAACAAAACTTCTACTGAAATATCAGTTATGAATTTTTCTAGAGGTCAATATTACGTCTTGTTCCAGACTGATGGAGGTTTGATTCGATTACCGTTGATAGTTGTAAATTAAAGAGGAATACCGTTTTAAGAATAAGTTCGTTCTAAACATTTGAAAGCTGTCTTGTGGTACAGAATAAAATCACTGAATATCTACGTCTAAGGTTTTAATAGAAGAAACCTCCAATCAGAGTACACTACATGATAAAGAAACTTCAATGTGCTACAAGAATTATTTGTCGAAACAGTAAATTCAATAGAGCTATTAGAGTCTCATAATGCATTGAGATAACACTTTAAAAGTGAATAACAAAAAAGCCACCTCAATGAGGTGGCTTTTTTTATTGTCAGCAGAAGGCATATTTGGAAATTCCATTTTGTTTAATATATTTGCATAAAACTTAAACATAAATGAAAAAGCTAATCACCCTCATGTTAGTAATGTCCTTCTCTTTTGGATACAGCCAAATAGTAGCAACAGAGACTGCACCTTATTTTGAAAACTTTGATGCGAATTTTAACCCGGGATCAGGAACCAATAATGCAGGGTCGACTATTGACTCCAGCTGGTACCGTAACAATCTCCCTTGGGGTACATATACAGAATATGCATGGGGTGGCGGCACGGGCCAAGCTTCTTCTCAAAACACAGGGCCTACAAGCGATCATACTTCAGGAAGCGGAAACTATGTCTACGCGGAATCGAGTGCTTATGACGAGAAACGAGCTAAACTATCCACACCATTAATCGATTTAGATACACTCTCGAATCCACAATTAACGTTTTGGAAACATCAATTTGGAGCAGATATTAAGAGTTTTTCGGTTCAACTTGTGGTAAATGGATTTTGGTATGGAACAAAATACAATTCCGTTGGAAATAAAGGGAATCAGTGGGATAAAGTGACCATTCCATTGGATCAATATGTTGGACAAACTGTGAGTTTTATTTTTGTAGCCTGGAGAAACACAGATTTTCCTGGAAATGGTCTAGCAGACATTGCAATAGATGATATAGAAGTAAACAATGTGCCGAACTGTCCAACGCCTTCTCCACAAATTTCTGATTCAACATCTTTATTTTCCTTGAATTACGATGCATCCGGAAGTACAGGCCTGAACTTGTCTTACGATTGGACATTTGGTGATGGTAACACTGCAACAGGTGTAACTGGAAATTATACGTACACTAATCCTGGCGTCTACAATTTGAGTTTGAAAACGACTGATGCGTGCGGTCAAATAAGTTTGTCTACCAAAACGGTTACGATTTGCGATACGATGATTTCAGCCTTCAGTTATACCACGTCAGGCTCGAGCTTGACTTTCGATGCAAGCAATTCTACGGCTGTTGGCGCTCAATATCTCTGGGATTTTGGAGATGGTACTACTGGTACTGGAAAAACAGTTTCACATACGTATTCAACTACTGGAAATTTCAATGTGGTATTGACGGTAACAGATTTGTGTGGTCAGACGTATAGCTTAAGCGATATAATTTCTTCCTGTGGTCAGCCAGAGGCAAACTGGTCTTACAACATTGTATCAACGAGTAGTGCAGGAATGACCGTTCAGTTTTTTGGCCAAAACTCTATTGGGGCGCAAAATTACTTCTGGGATTTTGGTGATGGTATTACAAATTCTACTTCTGCGCTGCCATCGCATACGTATTCTAGTGCTGGTTTGTTTTATGTAGTCACATTAATTGTTACAAATGATTGTGGAAATGCAGATACCCTTCAATCTTCTTTGCAAAATATCAGTGTAGATGAATTGGTTTTGGAGTCCATAAAAACGTATCCTAATCCATCTCAAGGTGAACTAAAAATAGAATTAGGAAAACTCACAGATACACAACTGAATTATTCGGTCTTTGGTTTAGGTGGCCAACTGCTGCTTCAAGAGTTGGGTTTGCCTTCTAATGGCATTCTCGAAGTAGATTTGAATCGATTGAATTCTGGAGTCTATATCTTAAGACTAGAAACGTCCGTTGGGTTAATCCAGCGAAGGATAAGCATACAGAAATAGAAATCAAAAAAAGCCGCTTCTAATTGAAGCGGCTTTTTTTATGCTAATTAGAATATGGTTTAATACACGATCAATCTCATTTCGGTCATGTCCTCCATGGCGTATTTAATCCCCTCGCGGCCAAGGCCACTGCCTTTAATGCCACCATACGGCATACTGTCTATTCTAAAACCGGGTATGTTATTTACCATAATGCCACCAACCTCTAGAAGTTCGTGCGATAGTTTTACATTACTAAAGTCGTTGGTAAACAGACCTGCTTGCAGACCAAAGTTAGAATCGTTGGTTTTCCGGATACCGTCTTCAAAATCATCAACCCTTTCAAGAATAGCTATTGGACCAAAAGCCTCAGCACAAGCTACCTTCATAGAGTTGTCGGTATTTGTTATAAGCGTAGGAGCATAGGTATTGTTCTCTCGGCTTATGATGCCGCCACCGCAAAGTAATTCTGCGCCTGCGCTAACGGCTTCTTTTACCCAACTGTCAATTCTATCTACATGTCCAGCGTCTATTATTGGTCCCACCAAAACTTTGTCATCCGAAGGATCGCCTGTCTTTAATTTTCCAACTTCAGAAATAAGAAGGTTTTTAAATTCTTCAAATACTTTTTCTACAACAAAAATGCGTTGGGTTGAAATACAAATTTGTCCCGCATATATAAATGAGCCAACTGCCACTTTTATTGCGGCTTCCTTAAGATCTGCAGATTCGTCAACAATTACCGAGGCGTTTCCGCCTAATTCTAGAGTTACTTTTTTGCGTCCCGCAATGTTTTTTAGGTGCCAGCCAACCATTTCACTTCCGGTAAAAGAGAGCATCGCTATACGCTCGTCTCTCACTAGTTTTTCCGCAATTGGAATATCACACACTAAAACATTCATCGCTCCTGCCGGAAATCCAACTTCTTCCATTAGCGCAGCTAATGCATATGTGCTTAACGGAGACTGTGGAGCCGGTTT
>ERZ767310.407-NODE-407-length-27049-cov-4.913573_pt1 | contig 27049 bp, 29 predicted proteins | sample MGYA00374954_ERZ767310 | MGnify/ENA primary metagenome ERZ767310 (study PRJEB28948, sample SAMN06267188) | marine metagenome | isolation source: Columbia River Estuary | place: USA:Columbia River Estuary, USA | collected 2013-07-23 ...
AAGTAATTAATATCCTTAATGTCAACTATATCAACTCCGCGTTCTTCCGATAAGTAATAAGAAATCCAATCGCCTAAATGAATAAGGTAAAACACTTGCTCAATTAAAGACGTGCCTTGAGTCCAAATATCATAGACTTGAGGAACTTGCTTTCTAATTATTTCGCTCACTATTTCAATACGCTTTTGATTTCTCCAAAAGTCATCCGTGCTGCGTAAAAAGTACACCACATATGCATCGCTTCCTCCAGTCCATCCAACCAATTCATTGTGGTTCATTTCTGGAACTTCAGCATTCCATCCTGGTAATTTTGCATTTTCGTTAAACTGTTGTCTCCATCGAGTTGCAACACCAGAAAATCCAGCGCAAGCGTAGGTAACAGGTATATTATTTTTTGTTTTTGACGCGAGTTCTTTAGCGTTCAACTTTATAGAGTCTTGTTCGTTCTCTAAAAGTCGCGTTGCACTCAATAATTTTTGCTCAGCATCAATCGATACAATCCCATAAGCATCAAACATTAATAATAAAACGCTTAAAGAATAGCCCAGCATCGATCGGGGTGGGTTTCCTCCTGGGATAATAACATGATCTAATCCAGATTCCTTTGCTTTATCGAGTAAAATACCTCCTGAAGTAATTACACTAATCTGTGCTCCCATTTCTTGAGCTTGACCGAAACACATAAGCGTTTCTTCGGTATTACCTGAATAAGAACAAGCGATAACTAAAGTTCTTTCATTAACAAAAGCTGGCAAATGGTAAGAATTATTTACCAATATTGGAATTGAACAACTACTCGAAGCAATTTCCGAAGCAATAGTCCCACCAATTCCAGAACCTCCTAAGCCAGTAATAATTAAATTGTTAATACCATTCAATTTAGAAATATTTGAATCTTTAAAAATGGCACTGGCCTCCTGAATATGGCTAGGTAAATCCTGAATAAGGTTTAACATAAATATGAATTAAATCAAGGTCAAAAGTAATGAATACTACCCTTCATCTTAAAGATAGAAAGTTCAGTAAATCTCTATTATTAAGTGAATTGTTTTTTAAAGGTCAATTACTTGCAATTCGCATTGTACTCTCTAAATATTTCAAGAACGTCATTTGATCCGTAGCCTCTTTCTCGTTCTTTCACTTTTGTCGACAATTCAGAATTTTCTCGAATAAAACTCGACATCCTTTTTTCGAAATTTAATAGAAAATGATCCAAGGTAATTGCTTGACGTTGTTTGACATTATAGTAGACCTCATTGCTTGGGTAAAGTCTATCCATATAATCCACAAAGTTTTCATTGGCCTCTCTGCGTTGAGATGAGAAATCATCTACCTCTCTGAACCAAATATATTTAGAAATACAATCTTGCTCTGAAATCAAATTCCCTTTTATTAGTTTGCTACTTAACCCACCTGAATAGCTGATACATTGATATGTCTTATCTAGGAAATGATACCACAACAAATCAGCAGGAAAATAAACCGTGTCTGTCTTCTTATTTGATTTTTCTAAGAAAAAATATACCTCTTCCTGCATGGAAACACGATCGGCAAATTGAATAAATCCATTTATTGTATCTCCTGAGAGGTCTACAACATAACCTTCGTATTGTTTATTTCTTTCAAATTCTAAACTAGTCCAAAGGTGCCCATGCTGCGCAGCCAAGGACTGGCAAATTAGAAAAGCTAATAAAGCTATTGTAACCTTGTTGTTCATTGTTCTAATGCTTGTTCTGGTCTAAGTAAAAGTAATTTTTAGTCTTTTTTCCGCTTCCAAGCCAAAGTATTCAACATCCATTTGGGTAAAGATTTTTCTGGATCTCGACCTTCTAATTTCATGAACCATCCTATTTTTTTGATCATAGGAAGTTTATGAGTCTCCACAAACTCGATCAATCCGCCATCTGGATCTTCTATGTAAGCAAAGCGACCTGCAGCAACACCCATATCGAAACTGTTGGCGCTGTCTACAGTAAAATTAAATCCTTTTTCAGCACATTCTTCTTTTAACAAATCCATTCTGTGTGTTTCAAAACATAAATGGATAAACCCAAGGTCACCCCAAATTCTATCTTTAAATATTTTCTCAGGTTGTCTATCTAAGACTTGTACTAATTCCATTTCGCTGCTACCTAATACTTTCGCGAACGCTCCTTTTCTGGGTTTCGAATTTCTTAAAAGCACTCGTCTTACTCTTCCAGCACCACCTGGTAAGGCGGCCAAATCATTGAATGAGCCTGTCTCATCGTAAACCACTTCATCGTGGCCTAATATATCTTGGTAAACAACCAACGATTTTTCAATATCGCTTACGCCAATTGTACAGCCATACGTTCCGCCTGTAGGTTTGCCTTCATTTCTATACCATTCTTTTGACTCAACGGCCTGAAAGATATTCCCATAAGGATCCTTTAAATAAAAAGTATGACGACCAGCAGGGTCAGTAACTAATTCTCCTTGAATATCAAGATTGTTTGATTTACATGTTTCGTAAAACACCTCAACATTTCGGCATTTAATTTTACACAAGTAAAGACCTAAATCTCCTAGCTGCACGTCAAATGTTGGTGGTTCTGGTTTGTATTTGGTCTGTTGCCAAATTTCGAAACCACCGCCACCTTGCATGTTTAAAGCCAAAATAGCATGCCTTGGAATAGGCTTATCATTAGTATGTGGCAACATCAATTGAGCAACAGCTTCTTCTTCAAATACTTCAATATCCATACTGAAGTGTTTTCTGTACCAAGCCCAAGCTTCATGCACTTTTGCAACGCCAATACCCATTTGCTGAATACCAGCAATAACTTTTTTCTCTACCATAATTAATCTCTTTTTACGGTTGCTGCAAGTTTGTAATACAATGCTGGAATAAACCTCTTGAAGTACACCATCAGTATTTCTTTACCGCCAATATAAATTTCTTTCTTCTTCTTCCCGACCGACTTCAACATTATAGATGCGCACTTTTCTGCTGGCATGCCGTTGTTTTGAGCATCGTCTAATTTCCCTGTAGACTTCCCATCAGAACCTATAGCGTTTAACGATATGTTTGTTTTAATTCTACCTGGACAAACAATAGTAACATCGATGTTATTTTCAAGGTGTTCGGCTCTCAATGAATCAAAATATCCATGAAGTGCGTGTTTTGACGCTGCATATGCGGAGCGCAATGGAAAGCCAAACACTCCAGAAATGGTGCTTGTTATAATAAAGTGACCAAAACCCTGCTTTAAGTAAAATGGCAATATCCGCTTGGTTAAACTGATGGCACCGAAATAGTTAATCTGCATCAGCTTATGGTCTACCGCTAAATCGGTTTCTTGTGTTAAAGAACGTTGTGAAATTCCACCATTGTGAAACATGTAATCGAGCTTAGTGATTTTAGACAAAACGGTATCAGCGGCAGCTTGAATGGACACATCGTTTTCTAAATCTAAAGGAATGACCCAGACGTTTTTCGCGCCAACACACTTTCCTTTAAGCGCTTCTAGGGTTTCTTTTCTGCGAGAAGAAATAATTAAGTCTGCACCTTGGGCTGCCAATAGCAGCGTTAAAGCCTCACCAATACCAGAGGAAGCTCCTGTAATCCAGACCGTTTTATTTGTAAATGTCAAGCTAATTTGTTCTTTAAATAGTTGTGCAGAAATACTTAATATTCTTTAGCGAGGCAAACATACTTTTTGCATTCATACTACAATCATTATCAAATGCTTATAAATGTTACTACCCAATATTCAGCTCATTTCATATTTCTTTATCGAATGTTATTTTTGATTGTATATTGAACACAAAATTAAATCACCGCAATGAAACATTTATTTCTACTCACATTCACTTTAGGGATTTTCAGCTTAAACGCTCAACATGAAGCCTATTTTAAAACTGCTGATAACATAGAACATTCAGCCAACAGGTCTACAGTAATGATGGCTATGGCCGAAAACCTTCCAAATTTTAAAATGGTAACGGGTGCACCTCAGGTTTTAGATTCTGTTTATGTTATGGAAGCTGACAAGCGTATTCCAGAAGCTTTTGAATTACTTCAATTTGTTAGCTCAGAAGAAAAAGTATTAATGCAATATGTATTCTTCAAAGATGCGCTTTACGGAAAGAATATATCAATTCTTTACAGCATGGAAGAGACAGAGCTAGCCAATGACAAATACGACTCGATGAATATTCGATTAGAGGAAAGTCACAGGCTAAAGTATTTCCGCAATGGTGGAGATATGGCAACTGTTGATAAAGATGTTGCAGCTGGAAGAACACGCGTTTATCCTATAAAGAATATTGATGACGACATTTTGGAGGTAACGACAGGCGTCATTTACAATATCGAAGATTTAGGGCAACTTTCTGGAATGGCTAATAGCAAAGGAATGTGGGTTTATATGACTGTTTATAATACCTATAACCAACAGATCAATAGACATTATGACTACTTGAGACTGACTGCCCCATATGCTACACTCGAAGAATTGATGGCGAAGCCAGCAGAGATGCCTTCTGAGTTTACTACAACAAAACAAGATGCTGAACTTAAAGCCAAAAGAGAAGCTTTAGAACAGCACAAAGCAGAACAAAAAGCTGCTGCTGAAGCTGCCGCTGCAGAACAACATAAAGGCAAAAAAAAGAAGAAAAAGTCCAAAGAGGCGGAAGTCGAAAAAGAAGACTAACACTATTCAAATAAGCCGCTCGATTGAGCGGCTTTTTTCATTCCCCCAACCAAGCTTTAAATTCTTTTGTTTTTTCTCTGGCTACAACGATTAACTCATCATCTAAACCTTCAACTACTATTCTTAGTCGGCTATTGCTATACGCCATTATATCTGACGTACCATTGAGGTTCACGATAAACGAACGGCTTATTTTGAAAAAAACAGCAGGGTTAAGAATGTCATGTATTTGATCGAGTGATTGATCTAAAGGATAATTACGTTTGTCTTTTGTAAACAAAAACGTGGTCTTGTCTTTACTGTAAAACACCACTATATCATCTGTGGAAACACTCTTGATGTGTTGCCCCACTTTAACCATAAAACGGTTTTTGTAATCCATAGTCTCCTTCTTTTTAGAAGAAGCTAAAAGTTCAGCTATGGCCGACACGTTCACCTCTGCAGAGGGTTTAGTTAACGTTTTAAATTTCTGAATCGCGTTGGCGACATCTTCTTTGCTTAGTGGTTTTAGCAAATAATCTATGCCGTTTGCCTTGAATGCATTTATGGCATAATTATCATAAGCAGTTGTAAAAATAACGGGTGCAGTGATTTGAATCTGCCTAAAAATCTCAAAGCTTAAATCATCCGTCAGTTGAATGTCTGAAAATATAATTCCAACCTCTGGTTTTAAGTCGAAAAATGCTACAGCCTGTTTCACGCTTTCCAGTTTTTTAACAATCGTTAAATTAGGTTCTACTTCAAGAATCAATTTCTCTAACCTATGCGCTGCCCTTGGCTCGTCCTCTATAATGACAACATTCATGCTTCAACATTTAAAATAGGAAGAAGCACCTCGAAGTGTTCTTTTGATTCTCGAATTTCTAAAGTTTGGTCGCTTAAGAACGCATAACGATTTTTCAAGTTCTCGAGACCTTTCTTTGTTGATTCTTCCTTCAAAGATTTAGATTGCAAATTGTTTATCACTTTTAAAAAGTCACCTTCTCGTACTACTTTTACGCTAAGTGGATTTTGGCTAGACGCCTCATTGTGTTTTACCGCATTTTCTATGAGTAATTGCAAGGCCATAGGCACAATGTGCTCGTTGGGCTTTGGCTCAAAATCCATTTGAATTTCAAGGCCTTTTTCGAAACGCGTTTTTAATAAAAATGAAAACGATTCCGCGAACTCTTTTTCGCGTGCGAGCGATATAGAATCTTCATTTTTTACCATTAAAACGTAACGGTATAAATCGCTCATCTGACGGATAAATTTTACAGCGAGCTCTTGATCTTCGTAAACCAAGTCGCTCAACACATTTAAACTATTGAATAAAAAGTGTGGGTTAATTTGATCGCGCAAGGCATTATACTTGTGCGTTACAATTTGAGTGTTTAATTGCTCTTTAGCCACCTCAGAATTTTTCCAAGCTTGGAAAAACCCGATAGATGTGAGCACAAAAGAAATGACAAATGCAATTTTTACCGCAAACCAACTGCTGTCTATAGCATCTTGCAAAGAATCGTAAGGGACCCGTTGAAAGAATACCAAATTCATTAATAGGTTAACTGCCATAAAAGCCAAAGAGGCATAAAGCACTATAAACACGACTCCGACTGCCGCTCTGTAAAAGGGGCGCTCCACCCAAGAAATTCGCTTATCTAAAACTTCAATAATATAACCATGGCCAAGAAATTGAGTCAAGAAAATTGTGAAGCTCCAAAAAACAACGATGGCAACTGTCCCTATCGAATCATACGAACCGTTATAAGTAAAAGGTACGAAAGCCGTGCTTAACAAAAAGATAATCAACAAGTTTTTGGCACTCTTTCTTCCTTTTTGGCTCCTTAGTTGTTTAAGATTGATTTTCATACTTTTTGTTTCGAATGCTAATATAGTTTCTAAGCTAAATAATTTACTTACAATTGTTGGCCATATCACTTATCTGACCTTTTCCCCATTTAGGATAAAACTCTGGTGATTGGTTTAAATCATCCCAATTTGTATTGAGCGTATTTATACGACCGCAATACTCCGCAGGATCTTTTCCAAAAAATTGAGCTTGCCCAACTTCATTGCTCAATAATAAATACTGTGCACGCGGGTTTTTCGGGTCTAATGCTAAAGATTGTCCAATTGCTTTTCCCGATGCTCCCATCATCTTCTGACCTCTACTCATCGGATCTATAACTAAGCGTGCAGTATGCAACATACTTTGCAATGCATAAATCTCAGATTCATTCGCGGAAACCTCCATAGCCTCATCAATAGAATTCTGGGCGAGATCTAAATAGCTGTCTCGTTCATCTGCTTCTCTATCGGTATTAAAGCCCATCAGCACATAACACTGGGCGTGATAATAAAGCGGTAACCACTCATCTTGAGATGCTTTTGCAATACGTTGAAACTGGTTAGCTGTGTTTGTTAATTCGTCAACTGTTCTGCTCGTTTTCATTTCAGTAAGGGCCTTGCCCATTGCTTTTTTATATGCATCGCTGCTGTTGGCAAAAGCTGTTAAACTGAGTGTAGTTGCTACGAGTAATGTGAAAATCGTTTTCATAATTTTTGATTTTTAGTTATTAATTTAATTTATCCAATTGATTCCTAGCGCCATGTCGGCTTAAGGTTATAAAGCATCCAACAAAAAAGAAATGTTTGGCTGCTGGTAAAATTTCTGTTCTATGGTAAGTTCCATTTGCGTCTGGAATGGGCGAATAATTGTATCCAAAACCATTGTTAAAGCCTAGAACATTTGAAACTGCTGCATGAAAGATGATATTCTCTCGATGCAAAAAACTCCAATTTAGATCTAAGCTTTTATAGGCTCTTAGTTTTTCATCCATAAATTGGATGTTATTAGGGTTGTTATGTGAGCGCGGGCTGCCATAAGAAAGTGTTGCCCCTAATTGGCTTCTTAAAGCCGAAAACCAATGCTTATATACAATTGAAATATTATGACTGTTTGCAAAAGAAGGTTGAGCACTCGTTGGATAATCTAGATAGTTACGTTCTGCCTTTAAATAAGAATACGAAAGCCAATAGTCCCCATTTTTTATGGTTTTCTTGTCACGGAAATACACATCTAAACCATATGCATAGCCATTGCCATCATTCGTATATCTCTCATTTTTGCCTGGATATTTAACCAAATTTTTATAGCCCTTGTAATATAGCTCTGCTCTAACATTTCGATCTTCTAACTTCTTAGTGAAACTAAAAATGTAGTGCTCTGCCTTTTCGTAATTCAAATAGTCTCTGCTAATGAGTTGCTCGTTTACCGGATCTTGGTAAAACCATCCGTAAGCCAAAGAAAATTGACTGTGATCTTTGGTTTTGTAGGCCATAGACAAGCGCGGTGAAATATTTGCCATTTCAAGATATGTGCTATACTCTCCTCTCAATCCGGCCTTCACCACAAATGTATTGCTCGTATAAATTTCTGCTTCCGCGAAAGCTGCAGGCTTATGATCTGCATAGCTATTTACGCTGTCTGCGCCAACACCAGAATTTATTCTCTTTTCATAGGATTTATAAAAAAATTCTGTTCCGAAACGTACATGTACTTTTTTATTCACTTCGTGAATCGCTAGACTTTTTAAATGACTTCCTAAAAGCTTATCGCGCAAAGCAATGGTGTTTATTTTATAATCGTCTGTGTTGTAGGTAAACGAACCACCCAGTTTTAAAATCCACTTTTCCGACAATTGTCCTTTCCAATTGGTATTGATGAATCTATTGTTGTTTTGTAAACCAACAGTTTGAGTTTGCTCTGGATTACCAACAAGCGATTGCTCTTGTGTTAGGTTAGATTGATCGGCAGTTGCATACACTTTTAACAAGCCGTTGTTAGCCGTTTTTTGTCGGATACTCAACCCAGCGCCTAAAGCCTCTGGTGCACTTTTCCAACCGTAATTTTGTGGAATGAGACTCATGTAAGGAGAGAGGTTCATGTAGTTGGCACTTGCAGTAATTGCTCCAGTCTTCCACTTTATTGTACCGGCAACGTCAGCGCCAATGGTCATTATTCCTAAGTTGAGAGATTCCTCTTCTTGCAATTCGTTGGTGTTTAACACCAAAACCGAAGACATGGCTTGACCGTATTCTGCGCTATACCCTCCCGCACTAAAAGCCGTTCCGCTAAACATAAATGGATTGAAGCGGCCTCTTACCGCCATGTTTGGAGCAGAACTGGTATACGGTTGATGCACTAGAATTCCATCGATATACGTTCCCGTTTCATCAGCGCTGCCGCCATGCACAAACAACCTTCCAGACTCGCCATTAGTCGAAGTTCCAGGTAACGTCTGAAGCGCGCCAGTTACATCGCCTAGAGCACCAGCAGTGGTCACGACATCTAAAGAATTTAAGACGGCAGTCTTATCATTGTCGCCTGTGCCGTAAGATCCTGCACTAACCGTTACTGCATTTAGTTTATCAAATGCTTCTTTTAAAGTGACATTGATTTCTACTTCACCCAGAAGGCTTATTGTTTGTCTAAAATCTTCAAAACCCAAAAACTCAACTACAAACGTGGCGCTGTCTGCTGCTTCTGCATCAAACTTAAAATAGCCCGCAGCATTTGTAGATGTGCCATAAAAAGTGCCTTCTAAATAAACATTGCACCCAGGAATGGGTTGATTGGATTCATCTAATACCTTACCTGAGATACTTTGAGCAGCAGCTTGAAAAAAGCTAAAGCTGAAAAGAAGAGTGAAAGTTATTTTAGTGAGAAAAGACATTTGAATTCTGTTTTGGTTTTAATTCTGTTGTAAATGTGCCGCGACTCTTGCGGTTGAGAAAACCAAAAGCGATGAACTGTAGAATTTTGAGGATGAATTGTAATTAAAGTCGATTTTGTTAATATTCGCAATCGCAAAATTTTATGAAAATCTTCATTACCATATTATTCACAAGCCTTTTTGGGGCGTCATTTGCTCAAAATTCTGGAGACGATATTCTTGGCGTTTGGTGGAACCCTGAAATGACGAGCCGTGTGGAGGTGTACAAAGAAAATGGCTTGTACTACGGTAAAATTATTTGGCTTAAAGCGGATGAAAACGAGGATGGAAGCACTCCTAGAAAAGACCTTAACAATGATGATGATGCATTGCGCAAGAGGAGAGTATTCGGCATGGTTGTCATGAAAGAGTTACGATGGGATGCAAAACAAAAGGAATGGGACAAGGGAAGACTTTACGACCCAAGAAGAGGTGAGGAATATTCTTTTTATGTCAAATTGAAAAAAGACGGTTCTTTGAGCTTGTTCGCTTATGTGATGGGTATGCCATTTTTAAATAAGGAAATGCGATGTACGCCTTACAATTTTGATTATTAATGCTTGATAAAAAATGAATTTTACTAATAGAACTTTTGAAAAACTCACCAATTCTGAATTGTACGCCATACTCAAATTACGCTCAGAGGTTTTTGTAGTAGAGCAAAATTGCGTTTATCAAGATCTCGATAATTTCGACCAAAAGTCTATTCATATATTTGGAAAACACGACAACGAAATTCACGCTTACACGAGAATTTTACCTCCAAAATTGTATTACAAAGAAGCTGCTATTGGAAGAGTGGTCACCTCAAAAGCAATTAGAATGGATGGCTATGGAAAAGAAATCATGAACTATTCTATCGCCTTGATCAAAACCAAATACACCTCAAACATTAGAATCATGGCGCAATGTTATTTAACAAGATTCTATGCCGACTTTGGATTTAAAATCGAAGGCCCCGAGTTTTTAGAAGACGGTATTCCGCATGTGGAGATGTTGTTAACAGTATCCGATTGATTTTTCCCCATTTATGGATTTAACCATATCCAGCCTAATTTCTTGTCCAGATTTCATTAAAACAAACTCCCCTTCTCCTTTTATTGTTCTTAAAGTTTCTATTCGGCCTTGAATTCTGTCTTCATTCTTCAAAACCAATTCAACTTCTTCTTTTCGCATTCCTGCGATTTCGAATAAATCGTAAAAACCACAAGCTATAGGTGTGTATGTATCTTTTGGCTCCATAAAAAAATCCCTCCCGAAACATCGGAAAGGATTTAAACGTTTTATAAATTTTTACTTACTCATCATAACTCACTACCAGTTTTGGGCTCGTAGGGTGGCTTTGGCAGGTCAAGATAAAACCTTCTGCTACTTCCTCATCTGTTAAGGCATAATTCATATCCATTTCAGCAGAGCCTTCCATGACCTTTGCTCTACAGGTACAGCAAACTGCGCCCTTACATGCAAATGGCACATCAGCGCCTGCGTCTAAAGCGGCATCTAAAACATTCTTTCCAGACGTGGCAACTTCAAAATGCGTTTCGTCTCCATCTAAAACAATAGTCACTGCAGATTTTACAGAGCTCTTAGATTTTTTGGACTTTTCTGTTTTAGCTTTCGCTGGAGTTGCTGCCGTAAACAATTCAAAGTGAATTTTACCTTGATCAACACCCAAAGATTCTAAAGTATCTCTAGAAATTTCAGTCATTTCTTGAGGCCCACAGATGTAATATGAAAACACATCTTTTACCTTAATAAAGTTCTCGGCAAAATATTTGACTTTTTCAGCATCAATTCTACCATGGGCATAATCCATTCCTTGATCTTCACGACTTAGGATATTATGGATTTCCAAACGACCTAAATAGGTGTTTCTTAAATCCTCAAGCTCCTCTTTAAAGATAATACTAGAGGCATTTTTATTTCCGTAGAATAATGTAAAGGAACTTTTCGGTTCGTTGAAAAGAACCGATTTTAAAATACTTATGACTGGAGTTATTCCAGAACCCGCAGCTATTCCAACATAATGGTGTTCGTTCTCATCTTTTGTATTCGCAATAAATCCACCGGTAGGCGTCATGACTTGAACCTCGTCACCAACTTTTAAAGTTTCGCAAGCCCAAGTACTGAAGACACCGTCCTCAACTTTTTTTATGGCTACTCTAATCACGCCTTCAAAAGGCGCAGAGCACAATGAATACGAGCGTCTTACATCTTCACCATTTATGGTGGCTCTCAACGTTAAATTCTGACCTGCAATAAACTCAAAATCGTAACGTAGGTCATCGGGAATAGTAAATCCCACAGAAACACAGTCTACAGTCTCCTTTACTATATCGCTTACTTTCAACGTATGAAAGTGACTTGCTTTATGGTGTTCGTCTGTGTTTTTTAGAGACGATTTATTCTTTTTATTTTTTGAAAAAAATTTCAACATGCGTAAGGTCATTTTTACAGAGCGACAAATGTAGTACACTTGACTTCAAATTCAACGTAATAGGAGTCAGGTACTTTCATTATTTTGTAAACTTGTACCGAATTTAAAGGAGCGTTAATATGACGAAAGAATTGTCGTTAGATGAGAAGTTTCAGGACTATGTGGATGGCGAAAATAAAATTGAGCCAAAAGACTGGATGCCTGAAAAGTACCGAAAGACACTGATCCGCCAAATTTCACAACACGCTCATTCCGAAATTATTGGAATGCAGCCGGAAGGCAATTGGATAACGCGTGCTCCATCGTTAAGAGCAAAACTTATCCTTTTAGCTAAAGTTCAAGATGAAGCTGGACATGGCCTCTATTTATATTCTGCTGCAGAAACTTTGGGTATAGATCGCAAAGAAATGCTCGAGCAGTTGCAAACTGGAAAAGCAAAGTATTCATCCATCTTTAATTACCCAACACTTACATGGGCTGATATCGGTGCTGTGGGCTGGTTAGTTGATGGCGCTGCCATTCAAAATCAAGTGATGCTAACGCGCACCTCTTACGGGCCGTACTCTAGAGCTATGGTAAAGATTTGTAAGGAAGAATCTTTCCACCAAAGACAAGGTTACGAGATCGTAATGCACATGGCACGCGGCACGAAAGAGCAAAAAGCAATGGCACAAGATGCATTGAACAGATGGTGGTGGCCCAGTTTAATGATGTTCGGACCTAGCGATGATGATTCTCCAAATTCTGCACAGAGCATGAAATGGAAAATCAAACGTAAATCGAATGATACTCTTCGTCAAGAATTTGTTGACAAAACAGTTCCTCAGGCTGAATTTATCGGTTTAACTATTCCGGACAAGGATTTGAAATGGAATGAAGAAAGAGGCGAATACGATTTCGGCAAAATGAACTGGGATGAGTTTTATAATGTAATTAAGGGAAATGGCCCTTGTAACAAGCAGCGCATTGCTCACCATGTAAAAGCGCACGAAGAAGGTGCTTGGGTTCGTGAAGCTGCAAATGCATACGCAGAAAAACAACAAAAACGAAAGCAAGCAAATACTGCTGCTTAAGATAACTCCTAATTATAATGAGCAAAGACAACTGGAAAATCTGGGAAGTTTTTATCCGCAGCAAAAACGGCCTAAATCATAAACATGTAGGCAGTTTGCACGCTCCTGATGCAGATATGGCTATTAAAAATGCACGCGATGTTTACACGAGAAGAAGCGAGGGTGTAAGTATTTGGGTTGTACCAAGTGATGCCGTGACCGCGAGCAGTCCAGATGAAAAAGAGCCTCTTTTTACCCCATCAGACGACAAAGTATACAGACATCCAACTTTTTATGACATACCCGATGAGGTAGGTCATATGTAAATATGATACCATGAAAGAGATTACTGGAGGTTGGTTAACGACAAGAGAACAAGAAAATAGTGTTGTTTCAAAAGAAGCAGCATTGTTAGAATACATTTTACGCCTAGGCGATAATGCTTTGATCCTTGGTCATAGATTAAGCGAGTGGTGCAGTAATGGGCCAGTTTTAGAACAAGACATTGCGATTATAAACATCTCCTTGGACCAAGTTGGCTTGGCGCGTAATTATTACAAGCTTGCCGCTGAAATTGAGGGTGGCGATCGCACAGAAGATCATTACGCATACCGCAGAGATGTTTTCGATTTTAAGAATATCCTAATGCTCGAACTTCCAAATGGACATTGGGGCGATACTATTGCACGCCAATTTTTCTACGACACCTATCACTTCTTTATTTTAGAAGAATTGAAAAATTGCGCTGACGAACGTATTGCAGCAATTGCTGCTAAGGCCATTAAAGAAGTTGCTTATCATGCGCAATACAGCGCAGAATGGGTTATCCGCTTAGGCGATGGCACAGACGAAAGCCACAAAAAAATGCAAGAAGCCATCGACAATGTGTGGGAATGGACAGGAGAAATGTTCGAAACCAATGAGATTGATGGTTTAATGGAAGACGCTAATATTGCGCCAAACACGGAGGCCATCAAAAAGCTTTGGAATGAAAAAGTAACTCAGGTATTAGAGATTGCCACTTTGACAAAGCCAGAAGAAGGCTGGAGCCAAACAGGTGGAAAAATGGGCGTGCATACGCAATACCTTGGTCTAATTTTAGCAGAAATGCAGTATTATCCAAAGTCTTACCCAGACGCGAAATGGTAAAATTTGCAAATTGAATAAAAAGGGACTTATTTTATACAAGTACGTTTTTATTGATTTATACATTTCACCAAACTCCAATAACCCATGAGATTTAAGACATTAGCACTTTTCGGCTTAGTTGCAGTTAGTCTTAATGCCCAAGACTATGTAGATATTGCTAAAGTCTTTTACGCAAACACTCCTGTAAATCAAAATGACACAGGAACCTATGCCGGTTCCAGAGTAGAAGAATACGGAATTGATTTACTTGTCCCTTTAGAATTAAAAAACAACAACGCCTTATTGTTTGGACTCTTCGCAGAATCTATCAACGCTACGGTAACCCCCGATGAATATAATCTAACATCCGTTTACTCTACAATGCTAAAGGCGGGAGTAAAACTTAACCACAGCGAAAAATGGTCTGGCACCTACTTGCTTTTACCTAAATTTTCTACAGACTTCAAAGGCACTTTGAATAGTGATGATTTTCAATTAGGTGCCATTGGATTGTTAAGTTACCAGCAAAGGTCCAATTTTAAATGGAAATTCGGGATTTACTATAACAGTGAAATGTTTGGCCCATTTTTCGTGCCAATTGTGGGGTTCTATTATCTCAGTCAAAATCAAAAGTTTGAAGCTAATATAACATTGCCATTAGCGGCAGATGCCAATTATGAATTCAACAAAACATTTCGAGCAGGGATGAATTTTTCTACTTTTGTACGAAGTTATAATCTAAATGAAGCTTACCAAGGCAACCCCAATAACTACTTAGTAAAAGCGAGCAACGAAGTGTTTTCATACCTTCAAATTCATGTAACGCCAAGTGCTATTTTACAGTTTAAAGTGGGTTATTCTATTGGACGAAACTATCGTATTTATGACATTCAAGATCGAGCAACGTGGGGCTTATCAGCATTTAAGTTTGGTGATAACAGAGAGCAACTAAATTCAGACTTCTCTGACGGTCTCATATTTAGAACAAGATTCATTTATCGTTTTCATTTAAACAAAGAAGAAAACTAAGGATTCTCGTCTCTTTTCAATTTTTTGAAATGTACCTTTAGCACCATGAAAACGGTGACCGAAATTTATACCCTTCTAGATGAAGTTAAAGATCCAGAAATACCTGTTCTAACAGTAAACGACATGGGCATTATTCGTGATGTAAACTGGAACCAAGACGTTTTGGAAGTCACCATTACGCCAACGTATACGGGTTGCCCTGCTATGGATTTGATTGAAACTCAAATTAAAGAAGAGCTTGCTAAACATGATTTAAATAATCATAAAGTCTTAATGACGCTTTCTCCACCTTGGAGCACCGATTGGATTACTGAGGACGGCTTGCGTAAGCTTGAAGAGTTTGGTATTGCCCCACCTGTAAAAGGAACAGCGGATAAACGCACACTATTTGCCGAAGCACCAAAGCCGCGTTGTCCATATTGTAAGTCTAAAAAAACAGAAATGGTTTCAGCGTTTGGCTCTACGGCTTGCAAAAGTCAATACAAATGCACCGACTGTCTTGAGCCCTTCGACTACTTTAAATGTATCTAGATTAGTCTACGTGTATTTCTGATTCTATGACGCTAAGATTCTCAATAACGCGTTCGTAGATTTTGTCAAAAACCTTTGGATTTTTACTGTAGTACACAAAGCTGCTATCGTATTGCGCTTGCGTTACGTTGTGTTTTACAAAAAAGGCTTTGTAATGTTCATTCACGCCTCCAACAGAATCGCCCATAATCACCAAACCTGTGCGTGCCCCTTCAATTAAATGAATATCTGTAAGTACAGCTACCATTTCATCTTGGGTTAACAAATCACCCGGTTTTTGAACCTCATCTTTCTCTTTGCAACTTGCAAAGATGAATAGTAAAGGGAGCAGTATTTTAAAAGTTTTTACCAATTTCTATCGAATAACAAACGCTGCCCCATGACCGCGTTGTTTATTTTACCTTGGTTATAAACGAGATTTCCATTGACAAAAGTATGCGTAACTCTAGATCTAAACGTTTGGCCTTCAAAAGGCGACCAACTACACTTTGCTAGAATGTTGTCTTGGTTTACACTCCAAGGTTTTGCTGGATCTACAACCACCACATCCGCTGCATAACCTTCACGGATGAAACCGCGATTTTTTACACCAAAAAGAATAGCCGGATTGTGACACATCTTCTCAACTAGTTTCTCCACGGTAATTTTTCCTTCCAGCACAAATCGCATCATCGCAACTAAACTGTGCTGAATTAATGGACCACCAGATGGCGCTTTTGTATATGGATTGTTTTTCTCTTCTAAAGTATGAGGCGCATGGTCTGTGGCGATAACATCAATTCTATCGTCTAACAACGCTTTCCAAATACCTTCTCTGTCTTCAGCAGTTTTCACAGCAGGGTTCCACTTTATAAGTGTTCCTTTTTCATCATAAGAACTGTCGTCAAACCAAAGGTGATGGATACACGCTTCACTTGTAATTTTCTTTTCTCCTAACGGTTTTGAATTGCTAAAAAGCGCTGTTTCTCTCTCCGTAGAAACGTGATACACATGAAAACGAGAATCATGTTTCTTTGCCAAATTAATGGCGTAGTTAGAACTTAAAAAGCATGCTTCAGCAGAACGAATCTCAGGGTGAAACTTCATCGGAATATCGTCTCCGTATTCCTTTTTAAATTTCTCGAAGTTTCGTTGAACAGTTCCTTCATCTTCGCAATGCGCAATAAGTTGATGGTTTACTTCTCCAAAAATCTTTTCTAGAACTTCTTGGTTGTCAACCAACATGTTTCCAGTACTCGAACCCATAAAGATTTTAATGCCAGCAATATTTTCTTTAGATGCTTTCTTTAGCTCTTCTAAATTGTCGTTTGTGGCGCCAAGGTTAAAAGAGTAATTCGCTAGTGAACTCGCAGCACCTATATCGTATTTCTGCTCTAAAAGCTCTAAAGTCGTGGCTTGAGGGACCGTATTTGGCTGCTCAATATAACTTGTTGTCCCTCCCGCAACAGCGGCAATAGACTCTGTTTGAATATTTGCCTTTTGCGTTAGACCCGGTTCGCGAAAATGGACTTGGTCATCAATAACACCTGGCATTAAAAAACTGCCGTTAATGTCAATTAATTTGGTCTCTCCGTCTTTATGGCTGATGTTATCATCAATCTGCTCAATAATGCCTTTGTTTATCAAGACATCACCTTCTATCACAGAACCCTCATTTACAATACGAGCGTTCTTAATCAGATACTTTTTCATGTGGAAATTAATTGGTGCAAAGGTACTTTTTAGGATAAATTAGGGCGCGAAATCTACTACAATTTTCACCTTTTCCAGTTCGTGAAATAACTGAAAAATTTGAGTTTGATTACTCCAAAAACCGCCTCTTTAAAAATTCCGCTAGACATCTTAGATGTGCCTTCTTGGCGATCGGTAAAAATTACAGGAACTTCCTTTATTTTAAACCCGTACTTCCATGTTTTAAACTTCATTTCTATCTGGAAGGCATAGCCCACGAAATGAATTTTATCAAAATTTATAGTTTCTAAAACTTCTCTGGTGTAGCATTTAAATCCGGCTGTGGTGTCGCAAATAGGCATACCCGTAATGATACGTACATACTTTGACGCGAAATAAGAAAGTAGAACTCTACTCATTGGCCAATTTACCACATTCACTCCTTTTACATAGCGCGAACCAATAGCTAAATCGTTACCCTCGAGTTTACACGTTTCGTACAATTTTTTCAGGTCTGCAGGATCATGAGAAAAATCAGCATCCATTTCGAATACAAAGTTGTACTGCCTAGCCAAAGCCCATTTGAACCCATGAATATATGCCGTTCCGAGGCCATTCTTCCCCTTGCGTTTCTCTAAATGCAAACGGCCATCAAATCGACCAATCATGCCTTCAACAATCTCTGCTGTGCCGTCAGGAGAACTGTCGTCTATTATCAACACATCAAACGGATAGTCTTGATGCATCACTGCTTCAATAATCCGAACGATATTCTCTTTCTCGTTATATGTTGGTATAATAACTAAGGCGTCCATCATGGAGTTTACTTGTCTGGCAAAAATAACTTTTGCGATTATATAAAATCCTTAATTTTTCGCCTTGTTTAGCATTCGGACTTAATTAACATTTCATTAAATTTCTTCAAGTATTTTCAAAGTATACCTAACTCTAATCTTCTCCGTTAAGAATAAGTATTTAAATTTCGACCATGGATATTTACAATAATAAGAACGCCATAAAATTGTTGCTTTTTCTTTTTGCAGCAACCATAGGAATTGGCACACTTATTTATACAGAGTCTTTCTTAAAAGAACTTCGCGCTGAAGAAATTAAAAAGGCAAAGATTTATGTAGAAGCCACCAATTTGGCGCAAAGCACCACAGACGATGAAACATTAAATCTTGTCATCAAGATTATTGAAGGCAACAACACCATTCCCGTAATTGTTGTAAATGAAGAAGGTGAAGTAGACACTCATAGAAACCTTGACCCAGAAAAATCTAAAAACCCTGAATACATAAAAAAACAGATCGAAATAATGGCAGAGAGTAATGATCCTATAGAAATTTCATACTATGGTGATCGCAAGGTTTACATCTATTTCAAAGAGTCTTTGCTCCTTACAAAATTACGTGTCTATCCAATTATTCTTCTGGGCGTTATCGCGATTTTCATTGTTATTGCATATCTCCTTTTCAGCAGCTCAAGACGAAGTGAACAAAATCGTGTTTGGACAGGTATGGCTAAAGAAACAGCACATCAAATCGGCACGCCACTTTCTTCCATAATGGGATGGATTGAAATCCTGAGAACCCAGAATGCGGATGAAATGGCGTTAACTGAAATGGAAAAAGATGTGAGTCGCTTACAAATGATAACCGATCGTTTTTCCAAAATCGGAAGCATTCCACAAATGACTGAGGAGAGCATTTACGAAACGGTTCAAACCTCATTCAACTATCTGGAGTCTCGCGTTTCCAAGAAGATTGATACGTCTTTAGAATCGAGCATAGATAAAGACCTTAAACTGTTAGTGAATACACAACTGCTGAGTTGGGTCATTGAAAACCTAATTCGAAATGCCATTGACGCGATAGAAGGGCCAGGCTTTGTTAAACTTGAATTGACAGATCAAGGAAAGAATATTCGCTTAGATGTCATCGACAGTGGAAAAGGTGTTCCTAAAGCACAACAGTCTGCAGTATTCAGACCTGGCTTTACAACTAAAAAAAGAGGCTGGGGCCTTGGACTCTCTTTAGCAAAAAGAATTGTTGAAGATTACCACAAAGGAAAAATCACTATCGCGCAAAGTGAATTAGGAAAGGGAACTATATTTAGAGTAATGTTGCCAAAAACAAATTGATTTTGAAAAGATTTCTACTTCTCATCTCCATCGGACTTTACACTTTAGGAAATGCACAAACTGCAGATTGCGAAGAACTAATGTCGAGCGAAGCACTTTTGAATTCATCGGAAGTAAACAGTAAACCGAAAGAAATTTTACAGAAATATTATCAGCTGCTGAGCTGTTCGAACTTAGACAGCGAGGATTCACTCATTCTTTCCCAGCCTTCATTAATTGGAAGCCTAGTAGTAGAATGGAAAGCGAGTGGTGAGATTAAAACGAACAGAGATTTAGCGGATAAAATTGAAGCTTTTGTAGCATCTGATCCGTATTTGAAGAATAAAGAGCTTTATGTAAAGTTGATAAAAACAAGCATGAAGCCTGTCACAAAAGAGTTGTTTCAAACTAAGGATGAAGGATTAGATATGCTTTTGTTTTATCAGGAATACGACAAAGCTGAACTTGAAGAATTTGTGACAGAAAACAACCTTTGGGGAAAAACGGTTGAAGAAGTTTTAGAAGCTCATGCAGAAGTTTATATAAGAGAATCTGCATTCATATCACACTTTATTAAATCCCCAGATTCATTATTTAACTATACCGATTTAAAACATATTACAAAACATGCTGATAAACCTACACTTCTCTATTTTACTGGACATGCTCTTGTAAATGGAAGAAAAATGGAAGAGGTTGTCTTCAATAAAATAGGTGCAGATACATTATTTACAAAGTTCAATTGCTATGCAGTTTACCTAGACGACAGAAGTAAAACCCCTGAAGGCTTTGCAGAACATCATGGCAAGTTTGAGACAACGGGCGATTACTGGACTGCGATTCAAAAAGATCATTTTGAAACCGACAAGCAGCCTTATTTTGTGATTTTAAATCATAAAATGCATACAGTTGAAGCCATCAGTTACACGCTAGAAACACAAGCGTTTATTCAGTTTTTAGAAAGTGGACTGTCAAAGTACTAACCCAAGTGGCTGGTATTTATCTTCATATTCCTTTTTGCAAGCAGGCTTGCCATTATTGCAATTTTCATTTCTCAACCACATTAAAAAATTATGAGTCTACGGTTGCTGCCATTTGCTGGGAAATAGAAAACCGAAGAGATTATTTGCCAACAAATCAAATCGATACCATCTACTTTGGGGGTGGCACGCCAAGTATTCTAAAACAATTGGAGTTAGAAAAAATACTGAAGGCCATTCGCAAGCATTATTCGGTAAACGCTTCCGCTGAAATCACTTTGGAAGCCAACCCAGATGACATTGACAAAGACAAATTAAAAGCCTGGAAAAAAGCAGGTATAAACCGTTTAAGTATTGGCGTTCAATCTTTCTTTGAAGACGATCTCAAATGGATGAACCGAGCCCACAATGCTGAGCAAGCAGAAACTTCAATCCGACTAGCAAAAGAAGAAGGATTTGAAAACATCACTGCAGATTTAATCTACGGTCTTCCTCATGGACATTGGCAAGAGAATGTTCAAAAAATGATCGATCTTGAAATACCCCACATTTCGTCTTATGCTTTAATGGTTGAAGAGAAAACTGCATTGCATCACTTTGTACAAGCAAAAAAAACAGCTTTACCACCTGATGAAAAAGTGCTGCAAGATTACAACGTGCTTTGCGACTACCTAAACGCAAGCGGCTACGAGCACTATGAAATAAGCAACTTCGCTAAACCCGGATTTACATCTCAACACAACGGATCGTACTGGAAAGGAACGCCCTATTTAGGAGTTGGCCCTTCTGCGCATTCTTATGATGGCACAAACAGAAGATGGAACGTTGCCAATAATCAACTGTATGTAAAGAACATTGATGAAGGACACGAATATTGGGAGGAAGAAGTTTTAAGCGAAACAGATCGCTTTAACGAATACCTGATGACCGGCCTTAGAAAAGCAGAAGGCATATCACTGGATTATATGGAACCGACATTCAGCGAAAAGTTAATTAAACATTTAATTGACTCTGCAGCGCCTTTGTTAACCCAGCGAAAATTGGTTTTAAAAGATGAAGTTTTAAGAATTCCTGAAACCGAATGGTTTACGGCAGACACGATTATTTCTGAGTTATTCTGGGTAGATTAAAAAGCCTCACCTATTCTAAAATACAGGCCCCAATCGTCTTTACCAACTGCAAAGTCTAAGCCCACATTCATGTGGTATTTTTCAAGAACATTGTACCTAAACCCCGTACCTATCCCAGGTAAAAAAGAGCCATCGTTTTCACCTCCAAGCGTATTAAAAACAGTAGCGACACCGACAAACCCAACAGCACTCCAACGTTCAAGGAAATTCCAACGGTATTCACCTTGTATGGCCACCATTTGTTCACCTCTATATTTACCCTGAGAATAGCCTCGTATGTCTTCTTGACCAACAACAAACTGTTGTTCAAACGGGACGCTTCCAATTCCGAAACCACCATAAAAACGTGCAGCAATCACATCCTTTTCTTGACGTGAAGAAAAGTAGTTGGTATGATCTATTTCAATTCTGTTAGACACAGAATCATTTCCTAAAAAAGTCGGATAGCTGTTCCAGTTTCCATTTGAATATGAACCATGATGCGGATAATACACATCGTCTCGTTTGTCATAACTCACCACTGGGCCAATACCATTCATGTACTTGGTTGGTGTTTTCAACTCTTCTGTAAATGCTGTTCCAAACTCAGAATAGATATAAGCTAAACCCAAATAAAAATCTTTAAATACTTTACGCTGGGCTTCTATGTAGAAGAAGTTCACCCCTGTATTGTATTTCACAAACTGATTAAAAGGAGCTCCGGCATAAGTCTGAAAATTTATCGAACCTCCTCCAGCGGCAAGTGTAATTCTCCAGCGGTCCTCATTTAAATACAATTGCTGAAACCCTAAAGCAAACCAAGTCTTATTCGTGGTATACATGCCAAATATCCCAGAAATGGAAGCCGGAGAAATGGTGTCTTTTTTATTCACTTTATACATGGCCATCGGCAATGCCCCAAACTGAAACTCCAAACTCCTATCGTAATTGATATAGGGAATAGGCATAAACTGAAAATTCTTTTCATCTTCAATTTTTTCACCACCACCGCTGCCACTTGGCATACCTTGAGAGAATGCTGAAAATGAAACAATACTGAATAAAAATAGTATCCAGCCTTTACACGATTTATATGTTGGCATAAATTTTTAGAATAGGTATGCGAATATAAAAGATAATTACATGAGCCATTTTTGTGTTGAAATGCGAGGTTTTTATTAAATATGCTGATTCAAAATAAATGGAGCATGAAAGCCAAGATTGAGTACAAAGGGAAAGAGATTGAGATTGACTTAAAAAAGGGGATTGACATTTCATTGCCAATAACGACAAACCCAAATGCGGCTCGTGCTTGGTATATAGACCCTCCAAAAATGGAACCTGTTGTTTTAGGCGATTGGATTGGAGATGTAAATCAAGGTAGCGGTGTAAACTTCTATAACATTCATTTCAACCCACATGCACACGGCACGCACACAGAAACTGCTGGACATGTCCTCAACGAACGTCATTCTATTAATACCCATTTAAAAGAGTTTTTCTTTTTCACTGAACTTATTTCAGTTCGTCCTGATTTTAAAGATGATAATCTTGAGATAACATTAGACTTACTTAAGGCCGCTAAAAACGATAGTCAAGAAGCTATTATCATTAGAACTTTGCCAAACGAAGAAGCTAAAAAGCAAAAAAACTATTCAAACACAAACCCGCCATACATTACCGTTGAAGGCATAGATTGGCTGCGCGAGCAAGGTGTAAAACATTTGTTGATTGACTTACCTTCTGTCGATCCCGAAAATGACGAAGGAGCCGTTGCAGCGCATCATACGTTTTGGCATACCGAAGGTGAAGTTCGTTTAGATTGTACCATTACTGAATTGGTATACATTCCCGATGAAGTAAAAGATGGTACCTATTTTATGAATCTACAGGTAGCTGCTTTTGAAAATGATGCCGCCCCAAGTAGGCCGCTTTTATTTGATCTTTAATAAATTTTTCGATTCTAATTTTATTTTCTTGAGAGCCAAATTGCGAGTTAAGCTAGAACTCTACTCGAGAAGTACTCATTAGAAAACCAAATCTTACGAATTCCGTTTATTTGCGCTCGTTTTTATTTAGAAAATCAATGGTTTTAACTTCTATCGTTGCCATAGCGCAAAATGGCGTAATTGGCAAAGACAATGATCTAATCTGGCATTTGCCAGACGATTTAAAGCACTTTAAAAACCTCACAAAAGGGCATACCATTATTATGGGTCGCAAAACGTGGGAGTCTATCGGGTCGAAACCTTTGCCTAAAAGACGACACATTATTATTACCCGAAATGCAGATTATGTTGCCAGCGGTGCTGAAGTTGTTACTTCTGTGGAAGCGGCCATTGCTTTAATCGAAAATGATGAACAACCTTTTATTGTTGGCGGTGCTGAGATTTATAAACTCGCTATGCCTTTTGTAAATCGTTTAGAGTTGACGTATGTCCACCACGACTTTGATGGCGATACGTTCTTTCCAGAGTTTGATAAAAACGAATGGGAGACAACTTCTGAAACACGCCACGAAGCAGATGAAAAACACAAATGGCCCTTTACATTTGTGCAGTTAAACCGAAAGACCTAAGCCAGCATTTTCTTAATTCTTTCGGCTAAACTTTCCGAACTCAGTTTTTCTCTTGTCCGGTCTACCATAATTGGGAAAGCCAATGGCGTTGGTTTTTGAATTTCCACAATTCGTATTTCTTGTTTGTTTATTCTCGAAAGCGCATCGCGGGTTCTCGCCTCTTCTAACTGAAACTCTCTTACTTCTTCGTGTGTTTGCTTTAAAAGCAAATTGTTCGGCTCGTAGTCCGAAAACACTTGAAAGAACAAACTTGAATTCGCCTGTAGGTGTTTGTCTTTTACTAACTTTCCAGGGTATCCCGCAAAAGTTAAACCTGAAATTCTTGCAATGTCACGAAAGCACCTTTTTGACATTTCTGTTTCATTTATACTGCTGATAATATCTTCCATCAAATCGTCTTCCGAAAAGATATCAGAATCTACCGCATCTTGAATCGGAATTTCTTCGTCAGACAAAAGCTCAAAACCATAATCGTTCATGGCAATAGAAAAACTGATAGGTTGAAAAAGTGATAAACGATACGCCAATAGAGCAGATAAGCCCTCATGGACTAAACGGCCTTCAAACGGATATATAAAAAGATGATGACCTTCATTTGAGTGCAAACTTTCGATTAACAGCACTTCGTTGTTCGGCACCATCGACTGTTCATTTTGAAGCTCCATTAAAGGCGCAATCATTTTTAGCTCAGGAGAATTTTGATTGGTTAAACTTTGCCCCATTTGAATGCGCAGCATGGCGCCCAATTCTGCTGAAAGCGGAATTCTTCCGCCATTGTAAGAGGGAACGAGCCCTTTGGTTTTGTTGGTCCGCTGCACCTCTACCACCATGCCTTTCATTTTAATAAACTGAAGGTTTTGACCCGCAAACCAAAACACATCTCCAGGCTTTAAGCGAGAAGCAAAGTATTCTTCAATAGTGCCGAGATAACCGCCTCTGCTCATACGCACTTGCAACATTTGGTCACTGGTAATAGTACCAATAGACATTCTATGACGCATTGCTATTTTTCGGTCGAGCACTTTGTAAAGGCCTTCTTCTAAAACCACTTTATGAAATTCATCGTAGCCCGAAAGCTGATTTCCGCCATTCACTAAAAAGTGTAAACACCAGTGCCACTCTTCTATCGTCACAGAATCGAACGAACGTGTTTGCGTAATTTCTTTGTAAAGTTCTTCTTGATTAAAACCATCGGCAACAGCCAACGTAACCATGTATTGAAGCAACACATCGAAACTGCGGATGTATGGCAAGCGCGATTCTACCACTTTCTGATCTATCGCAGCCCGCAAGCTTGCGGCTTCAATCAATTCTAAGGAATGTGTCGGCACAAAATATATTCTGCTTGTTGCGCCTGGTTGATGTCCACTTCGGCCAGCGCGTTGCATAAAGCGCGCAACTCCTTTCGGACTTCCAATCTGAATAATTGTCTCTACCGGTCTGAAGTCTACGCCCAAATCAAGTGATGAAGTACAGACCACCGCTTTGAGTCGGCCATCGTAAAGGGCATCTTCTACCCATCCGCGAATGTCTTTACTAATAGAACTGTGATGCATGGCCATGATTCCCGCTAAATGTGGAGCGACTTCCAAAATACGTTGGTACCAAATTTCCGCCTGCGAGCGGGTATTCGTGAAAATTAAAGTCGTTTTACTTTTTTCAATGACCGGAATAACTTTCTCTAAAAGTTTTATTCCTAAGTGCCCCGCCCATGGCAACTCTTTCACATCGTCTGGCATAATAGAAACCACCTCGAGTTTCTTTCGAATATTAGCCACAATACGTTCGGTAGATTGTGTATTCCTGGTTTCACCCAATAAGAATTCTTGTGCTTCTTCCATGTTTCCAATAGTGGCAGAAATACCCCACGTTCTCAAGGCTGGGTTCATTCCGCGCAAGCGCGACAAGGCCAATTCTAAAAGTACGGCTCGTTTTGTCCCGATGAGTTCATGCCATTCATCGGCTACAACAACTTTTAAATTTCTAAAACGTGGTTTCCCATTTTTTTGAGCCAATAAAATATGAAGGCTTTCGGGCGTGGTAATGAGTATTTCGGGCAGCTTTAGCTTTTGCTGATTCTTAACTTTTGCAGAAGTATCGCCTGTGCGTGTTTGGACTTCCCAATCTGAACCCAAAGCCAACAAAGCGCGCTTAGCCGATTGTTCTATTTCTTTTGACAATGCACGAATCGGTGTGATCCAAATGACTTGGAGCCCTTTGCTTTTTTTACCTGTTTGTTCCTGATTATACTGCGCTTCTAAAATAATGGGTAGTAAAAGTGAATATGTTTTTCCGCTACCCGTTGGGGCATTCACAATTCCAGAATAACCATCAGCATATTTTTGCCACGCTTTTTGCTGAAAGGGAAATGCAGTCCAACCGTTTTTTTTAAACCACGGTAAAATACGTTTCGTAATATAGGATGAAAGCTTTTCTTTTGTAACAGACAATGACTCGTGACTATTGGAGTTTTAACTCACTAAAAATACACTTATGCTTTCATCTGTTGCCAAAAATCTAACTGTTGTTTTCGGTTTTTTATTAATCACCTCATTTACTCAAAATTCGAGTGACTTAACTGTTAATGTCACCGGAATAAGGAATAGCGATGGTCATTTTATGGTGAGCTTATGGGACAAATCTGCAGGATTTCCAGATGACCAATTTACCAAAGAACTTATTTATAAAGAAATGAAAAGCCCAACATTTAGTTTCACCTTAAAAGGCTTGCCATATGGCAATTATGCTTTGGCTGCATTGCACGATGAAAATAAAGATGGTGAAATGGAATACAGTTGGATTGGAATGCCAAAAGAAGGTTTTGCTTTTTCTAGAAATTACAACGTGGTGATGCGGGCTCCAAAATGGGAAGAAAGTGTTTTTAAACTTGAGAGTCCTACAAAGGAAATTGAAATGAAAATGCAGTATTGATTTGATTTTTTCTTTTTTCTGTTAGCGTTTCTAATCGTAAAATAAAAG
>ERZ767310.408-NODE-408-length-27016-cov-4.590408_pt1 | contig 27016 bp, 32 predicted proteins | sample MGYA00374954_ERZ767310 | MGnify/ENA primary metagenome ERZ767310 (study PRJEB28948, sample SAMN06267188) | marine metagenome | isolation source: Columbia River Estuary | place: USA:Columbia River Estuary, USA | collected 2013-07-23 ...
ACTTTCTTCTTTTCAGGAGGACAAGAAGAACCTTTCGAAGGTGAGTCAAGATTGTTATGTCCATCGCCAAAAGTTGCGACATACGACCTGCAACCTGAAATGAGCGCTGGCGACATACGTGACAAAATTGTTCCTGAATTAGAAAAAGGAGAAGTTGACTTTGTATGTTTGAATTTCGCAAATCCAGACATGGTAGGCCATACTGGCGATTTCAATGCCGCTGTTATAGCTTGCGAAACAGTAGACGCATGCACCAAAGCAGTGGTTGAAGCAGGATTGGCTCAAGACTACACTTTTATCATTTTAGCAGATCATGGCAATTGCGATAAAATGGTGAATGAAGATGGCACGCCCAATACCGCACATACAACACAACCAGTACCATGCTTTTTAGTTGGAAACAACTTAAACGGCACAACACTTAAAGAAGGTAAACTAGGTGATATTGCCCCTACCCTTTTAGATTATATGGACATTGAACTTCCAGCAGAGATGACTGGAGAATCTTTACTCGTAAAATGAATTTTGAAAGACCACCATTAATCATAGCTGTAGATTTTGACGGCACAATTTGCGAAGACGGTTACCCCGGAATTGGCAAACCTCACATTTTTGCTTTTGAAACTTTAAAGCGCATGCAAGATGATGGCCATCGCTTAATTCTTTGGACATACAGGCATGGAAAAAAACTGCAAGACGCTGTTGAATTTTGCAAAGAAAACGGCATTGAGTTTTATGCGGTCAACAAAAGCAATCCGGAACAAGATGATGTTGAACCAGATGTGAGCAGAAAGATAAATGCAGATTTATTTATTGATGACAGAAATTTCGGTGGTTTTCCAGGTTGGGGCGAGATATATCAAAACTTGTACCCGCAAGAAATAGATTTTGATAAGCTGCAAGGCGGTGCCAAAAAGGGACTTTTAAGTGGCTTATTTAGACGACAAGGCCCTAAAAGATGATTAAATACAAGACGAGAGAAGAGATCGAAATAATGCGTGAAAGCGCGTTGTTGGTTTCCAAGACATTGGGAATGTTAGCCCCAGAGATTAAACCTGGCGTAGATCCTTTACATCTCGACAAATTGGCTCACGATTTTATTAAAGACCACGGAGGTGTTCCTGGATTTTTAGGTTTATATGACTTTCCTAATACTTTATGCACAAGTATTAACGAGCAGGTAGTTCATGGTATACCAACTAAAAAAGCATTGAAAGATGGCGATATTATCTCTGTAGATTGCGGTGTTATAATGAACGGTTATTATGGCGATCATGCCTACACATTTGAAGTTGGTGAAGTAGCTCCGGAAGTGACAGCATTGCTTAAAGCAACAAAAGAAAGCTTGTATAAAGGCATTGAGCAAACTCGTTCAGGAAGACGTATGGGCGACATTGGTTTTGCTATTCAAAAATACGCTGAAGACAGAGGCTATGGCGTTGTGCGCGAATTAGTTGGGCATGGACTGGGTAAGGTGATGCACGAAGATCCACAAGTGCCTAATTACGGAAAACAAGGAAAAGGAAAGAAAATTCAAGAAGGATTAGTCATTGCAATCGAACCGATGATTAACCTGGGCACGCACCTTGTTAAACAACTACCTGATGGCTGGAACATTGTTACAGCTGATGGAAAGTATTCTGCTCACTTTGAGCATGATGTCGCGGTAGTAAATGGTAAGCCAGAAATTCTTTCAACATTCGATTATATATATGAAGCTTTGGGTTTACCAAAAGATTCTATTGTCGCTTAATTCTAATTGATATTGATTACAAAAATTATAAAATTCGCCCTTAATACAATTCCACGTCCTTGGTTAATTCGCTTGAGTTATCCGGTACAATGGGCTGCTCCTATTTTCTTAAAAGGTGATAAGTTCATTGACCCAATTGATGGACGAGGCTATCGCAAATTTTTTCCATATGGCTACGGAGACACACAGCGCGAAAACGCTTTAGGTCCAGGTACAAATTCTTTGGAAAGACATCGACTTTTGTGGTTGTACCTTAAGAATGAAACCGACTTTTTAACAGCTCCTAAAAAAGTGATGCACATTGCACCAGAGCAATGTTTTTATGGGCGTTTCAAAAAATTAAAGAATCTAGATTATACTACAGCAGATTTATTCTCGCCTTTGGCGGATATGAAATTTGATGTTATGGATATCCCTTTAGGTGACGACCTTTATGACGTAGTTTTTTGCAACCATGTTTTAGAACATGTTGACGATGAGCTAAAGGCTATGAAAGAGCTTTGCCGAATTCTAAAACCAGGTGGACTGGCCATAATGCAAGTTCCTCAAGATCCAGATCTTGAAAAGACTATTTCTGACCCTACAATTACAGATCCAGAAGAAAGGCATCGTTTATTTGGCCAATACGATCATGTACGTTTGTTTGGCCAAGACTATCCCGATATATTGAAAAAAGCGGGCTTTAAAGTTGAAGAAGTAGACTATTCTAAAAAGCTTACTAAAGAAGAATTTGACAAATTCGCATTACCAAAGAGAGAGCTGCTATATGTTTGCACCAAGTAATTAGTTCAGCTTCTCTACTCTTTTAGTTACAGCTTTCGCTTGTTGTTGAATTCCATCCTGAAAAGGATAATCTTTAAATGCCAAAGTGAGTTTGAGGTAATAACGTGACGAGGCATACATCTTTTTCCTTTCTAAAATCAAAGCTAACTGCATGGCACTGTTTGCCGAGAAGTATGTACTTCGTCCATCAGAAGTTTCAATGGCCATTTTAAATGAACCAATAGCATCTAAATCTTTGCCCTCTGCTTCGTATACTCTTCCTAAGCGGTAATACATCTCCACAGAATCTGTATTGGTAATACAATAGTTTAGAGGTTTTGTTAATACAGAAAGTGCACTATCATAAAGTCCATTATCAAAATGGGCTTGAGATAAAAGCAAAGTATAGTTGAAATCTCGGCTCGCCATTTCTTCAGCCATTTTATCCGCTCCTGTAAAAAGATGGCCCGTAGATAGAATTTTGCTTTTATGCAATTGAGACTTCTCTAAATCACCTTGTAGGTAGAAATAAGCAGCCAACCTAAAATGTGTAGACTTAACAAAATTATTGCCTTTGTAATTTTCCAAATAATAATAAAACGGCACTTCCGCACTATCTAATAAAGCTGACGTCTTAGCCTTTCCTTCTACAAAATAGAGGTAGTTTATAGGATAAACGCTATTCGACTTGTCACGTTGTTCTAAGAGCTCAATAAGTGCAGTGTTATCTCTTTTATGTTGTAAAAACTTTGACTCTAAATAAACCAAGAGGTTATTCTTTCGAAAATCTTCTTTCAGGTCCAAGTCTTCTAAAGATGTCAATCTATTTTGATTCAATTGAAGACTTGTATAACCATAAATCAGAGTTGACTTTGGGCTTAGAAATTCATTTCCTTCCAGTTGAGAATCTTTCCAACTCTCTTCAATAAAATCCATTCCATGTTCAATGTCGCCATCAAAACCCAAGGCAGATACAAGTCCTTTGTATGAATCTGGAACACTACCTACCGCCACATTCATCAGGCCCCAATTGAGCCAACAGGGCTTAAATTCGGGATGGTTTTCTTTGGTTTCTTCCGCAAAATTGTAAGCTTTAATTCCATCAAATCCAGACTTGACGTTACGTCCAAATTTTAGTTTTAAAGCAGAGCGCAACATGTACATCTCCGAAAGGCATGTTCCGCGCCAAGGACTGTTTTCATTCGATGATTTAATACGATTAATGTAGTTGTTCATGGCTTTTTCAAGCTCCAGGTAAACAGCTTCATCTTCAGAAATAAAGATTTTAGTGAATCCTAAGTTAAAGCGTAAATAAGAAATGAAATCGTTCTTTGGGTTGACCTTGACTTCTTGCTGGATAATCGAATCCGCAGCGTCTAGATGGAGGCTGTAAATATTTAGGTACGCTTCTTTAACGTTGTCATTCAAAATGTAACTAGCTTTTGCCGATGAAAAGGCAAAAAGAACAATACAGCTGATTTGAAGTAGTTTTTTCATAATAAAAAAGGGATTCCAAAATAGGAATCCCTCGTTAAGTTTTCGAAAAACTTATTTATTTTTTTAGATCCGCAAGCAGACCAAGAATTCTGTCCTCTTCTTCTTTTGCTAAATCTGGATCTACTAAAATTCTTCCTGAATGCTCGTCTGTAATAATTTTTTTACGCTGAGCAATTTCTAACTGTCTCTGTGGTGGAATGACAAAAAACGAACCACCGCTTGCTCCTCTTTCGATAGATACAACAGCCAAACCGTTACGAGAATTACTTCTAATTCTTTTATAAGCAGTCAATAATCTTTCCTCTATTTCCTTTCCGAATTCTTCAGATTTTCCTAACAAGAAGTCTTCCTCTTTTTGAGTTTCACCCAAGATAGTATCCAATTCAGATTTTTTGAATTCTAAGTGACTTTTTCTTTCTGCTAACTTTTCATCGCTTGTCGCAATTACTCCGTTTTTGTTTTCGATAGTCGCTTTGTATTCTTTAATCCGCTTGTTCGCTAGCTCAATCTCTAGGCCTTGGTATTCTATCTCTTTAGAAATAGCATCGAACTCACGGTTATTGCGCACATTTTTTTGTTGTGCTTCGTACTTCGCAATTTTCTCTTCAGCGTCTTTAATTAAGATTTTCTTGTTCTTAACTTCAGCCTCGATTCCTCCAATTTCTTCTTGAAATTTATCTGATCTGATTTGTAAACCAGCAATTTCATCTTCTAAGTCTTCAACCTCTAAAGGTAACTCACCGCGCATTGCACGAATTCTATCAATATGCTTATCAATAATTTGAAGATCGTATAATGCTCTTAATTTATCTTCAACTGTAATTTCTTTGGTACTTGCCATTACTTATAATATGAGATTGGATTCGTATCTACCCCTGTTTTGAGGACGGCAAAAATAGGGAAATTTTCTTGAATTTTTTCAGCAATCAAATCAATGGTAAATTGTTCACTTTCAAAGTGTCCAACATCCAAAATCATGAGCTTACCGTCCGCATCAAAAAACTCATGGTATTTGAAATCACCTGTAATAAAAGCATCTGCTTTTTGGCGAATCGCCTGACCTAACAAGAAGCTACCAGAGCCACCACAAAAAGCGACTTTTTTCACTTCTCTATTTGTAAACGCAGTGTGTCGTATACAAGTTGTATCCATGTTTGTTTTGACATGAGCCAGAAAATCACTTTCCTTAAGAGGCTTTTCTAGCTCGCCTATCATCCCGGAGCCAATCGTCTGAATTGCATTATCTAAAGGGTAAAGATCATAAGCAACCTCTTCATAAGGATGAGAAGCATTAAGCGTATGAATTATTCTAGATTCTTTATCAGAAGTTAATACGACCTCAAGCCGCACCTCCTTTTCGTTATGACGAATATCTTGTTCGCCAACAAAAGGGTTTGTTTTTGCTCCCGCCTTGAAGTTCCCTTTGCCTTCAGTCTGAAAACTGCACTCGGAATAATTTCCGATATGGCCAGCTCCAGCTTCGAATAAAGCGTTTTTCACCTGTTCGGCATTTGCAACTGGGACAAAAGCAACTAGCTTTTTTAGTAAGCCCTGCTTAGGGGCCAATACTTTTATATTTATAAGCTTGAGCTTTTTAGCAATCTTAAAGTTTACGCCAGTGCTAATATTATCCAAATTTGTATGAATCGCATAAATCGCAATATTATTCTGAATTGCTTTTATGACCACGCGCTCAACGTAGTTTTTCCCTGTTAAAGATTTTAAGCCATTAAATACAATCGGATGATGTGAAACTATGAGTTCTGCCCCTTTTTCAATTGCTTCGTCTAAAACTGACTCTATGCAGTCTAAGGACACCAAACACTTAGTTACCTCACCTTCTGCACTGCCAACAATTAAACCGCTGTTGTCGTAAGGCTCTTGATAGCTTTTAGGAGCCCAATTTTCTAAAGCGGCAATAATTTCTTTAATCTTCACTTAGTAAAATTTGAACGCCCAATATGCCAAAAAAATAGTTCTTAAACGAAAAAGCCTCCCGATAAATCGGGAGGCTTTAATATTTAAAACGGGGAGAAAATTACTTTTCGCCTTTTTCCATTTCTTTTTTCAATGCAGCTAATCCGCCTAAGTCACCTAAAGTGGTTTTTTCTTGGCTAGATTGAACTTTCTTAACCGCAGATGCTGTTTTCTTAGCAGCAGTTGCTTTGTTCGCATTGTCAGTAGCTCTTTCTTTCTTAGCTACGTCTTTGTTCAACTGGCTGTGAGAAACAACAATACGTCTAGCGTCTTTCGAGAATTCTATTACTTTGAATTCTGCAGTTTCGTCATTTACCAATCTAGAGCCGTCTTCTTTCGTCATGTGACGAGATGGACAGAATCCTTCAACACCAAATGTTTCGAAGAAAATATCACATCCTTTGTCACCAGCATTTTTAACAACACCTGTATGAATAGAACCTTCATCAAAAACAGCTTCGTAATTCTCCCAAGGGTTATCAGTAACCTGCTTGTGACCTAAGCTTAATCTTCTGTTGTCAGTATCTATCTCAAGAACTACAACTTCGATTTCAGAACCGATAGCTGTAAAATCAGATGGATGCTTGATTTTCTTAGTCCAAGAAAGATCAGAGATATGAATCAAACCGTCAATCCCTTCTTCTAACTCGATGAATACACCGAAGTTTGTAAAGTTTCTAACGATTCCTTTGTGCTTAGATTCAGCTGGGTATTTAGTAGTAATATCCGTCCAAGGGTCTGGAGTTAATTGCTTAATACCAAGACTCATCTTACGCTCTTCTCTATCTAAAGTTAAGATTTGAGCTTCAACGTCTTCACCGACAGTTACAAAGTCTTGAGCACTTCTCAAGTGTGTAGACCAGCTCATTTCACTAACGTGAATTAAACCTTCAACACCTGGGATGATTTCTACGAATGCACCATAATCTGCAATAACAACAACTTTACCTGTAACCTTGTCTCCAATGTTTAAGTTAGTGTCTAAGTTATCCCAAGGATGAGCATCTAATTGCTTTATACCTAATTGGATTCTAGATCTGTCTTTGTCAAATTCTAAGATACAAACATTGATCTTCTGATCTAATTCAACCACCTCAGATGGGTGATTAATTCTACTCCAGCTCAAATCTGTAATGTGAACAAGACCATCAACACCACCTAAATCGATGAATACACCGTATGATGTGATGTTCTTAACAACACCTTCCAATACTTGACCTTTTTCAAGACCAGATATAATAGTTTTCTTTTGTTCTTCAAGATCAGCCTCAATAAGCGCTTTATGAGATACAACAACGTTTTTGAATTCGTGGTTAATCTTAACGATTTTGAATTCCATTGTTTTTTCAACGTAAGCATCGTAATCACGAATAGGCTTAACATCAATCTGAGATCCTGGCAAGAATGCTTCAAGTCCGAAAACATCTACAATCATACCACCTTTAGTACGACACTTAATGAAACCAGAAACTATTTCTTCTGTTTCGAAAGCAGAGTTCACACGATCCCATGCTTGGATAGCACGCGCCTTTCTGTGAGAAAGAACTAACTGACCTGTTTTATCTTCTTGTTTGTCTACTAAAACCTCAACGCTATCACCTTCTTTTAATTCAGGATTGTATCTGAATTCGTTCAAAGAAATAACACCTTCACTTTTACCACCTATGTCAATAATAACATCGCGGTCAGATTTTTGAACAACAACACCTTGAACAACTTCATGCTCTACAGAAGTAGTTAAAGTATCCTCATACATTTTCTCTAATGAAACTCTATCGTCATCAGACATGACTTTCATGCCGTATTCAAAAGAATCCCAATCAAAGTTTTCAGGAGAAACCTCTTCTTCTTCCTCAAGAATTTCAGCCAGTGTTAATGGCGCTTCGTCATCTTCAGTAGAATCTTCGGCAACAACTACAGGAACCTCTTCCGCTGCAACAGCAATAGCTTCTTCTGCAACAACTACAGGAGCTTCTTCAGAAACAGCTGCGGGAGCTTCTTCTTTAGTTTCAACTTTCTTTTTTGCTTTCTTAACGGGAGCAGCTTTTTCTTTTGCTGGCTCTTCTGCTTTTACTTCAACAACCTCTTCTTTGGCTGTTTTTTTAGCAGGAGCGTCAGCTTTCTTTTTTGCTTTTTTTACTGGAGCAACTTTTTCTTTAGCTGTATCTTCTGCTTTTGTTTCAACAACTTTTTTCTTAGTTGTTTTTTTCGCAGCAGTTTCAACTACCTCTTTTGTTGCTTTTTCAGCTTTTTTTGCCTCTTCAGACATATGGTAAATCTTTGTATCTCATTCAATGGGGGATCGTTAACAAACCACTAAAAGAGAGGAATTATAAATTTCTCATTTCCAATCCTTTTTCCGAGTCCCAACTCTGTTAAAAAAGGGCTGCAAAAGTAATCTTAATTACCACCTTTCAAAACATATTTAATCAATTTAATTACAGCCTTTTAGCTCGACCTAAAACCCACTGAATCAATCAGGACTTTCATTTTTAGCTGAACCCTAGATCAAGACATATTTGAAACCCACGAATTATGGTTATATCTCAGATTGATACCTCAGTATGATTATCGTTCTGACAAGAACATATTTAAATAATCGTGAATTTTTCTAAAATTGAAGCTTCCATACTTTTGGCTGTATTGTTTGTTTCAAACATTGCAATTAGCCAAATCATTTTATCTCCATCTGGTAACAACCAAAAAAGTTTTGTATCCCAAAATATGGGATTAGTAAAGGTTTCTATTAGTTATAGTAGTCCTGATGTTCATGATGACAAAGGAAATAACAGAACAGGAAAGATATGGGGAGATGTGGTTCCCTATGGTTACTTCAATATGTACTTTGGACTAAGTTCTGAAGAAAACCCTTCACCATGGCGAGCAGGCACAAATGAAAACACATCTATCGAATTTAGTCATGCTGTTTTAGTTAAAGGAAAAAATATTAAAGCTGGTAAATATGGATTCTTTATTGCCCCTGCTCAAGAAGGCGACTGGGAAGTTATTCTTTCAAAGAATTCTACGTCTTGGGGAAGTTATTTTTATGAGCCTGAAGATGTGGCCTATAGATTCTCTGCTTCACCGAAAGAAAACGAATTCACAAAATTTCTTACTTATGAATTCACCGAAAGGAAACTTGAGTCTTGTATTGTAGAGTTGCAATGGGAAAAAATAGCCCTTCCTTTAAAGATAGAAGTTGAAGACGTCTATGGTCTTTATGTTGAACAGATTAGAAATGAATTAAAAAATTATGCAGGTTTTGAGTATGCCTCTTGGGCTCAGGCAGCTTCATTTTGTGCTGATCAAAAAATAAACTTAGATGAAGCTCTAGAATGGGCAAATCATGCAATTGAAGGAAAATGGGTGGGCCAAAAAAATTACACGACTTATCTAACAAAAGCTCGAGTTTTGAAAGCGGCTGGTAAAGACGATGAAGCAAAGGTGTTTTTTGAAAAGGCAATTTTTCATCCAACAGCTGTAATTTTTGACGTGCATGGCTTAGGAAGAAAATACATTTCTGTAGGAGAAATTGATTTGGCTTTTGATATTTTTCAATGGAATGCAAAAGCCCATCCAAAACAATGGCCTATTAATGTTGGCTTGATGCGGGGCTATTCAGCAAAAGGAGATTATAAGTCAGCGTTAAAATATTGCAAGAAGGCTCAAAAAAATGTTGATCCAGAAGATGATCTTAATGTTAAAAGCCTTAAAAAGCTCCAAACCCTTTTAGAAGAAGGTAAAGACGTTAACTAAACGTACTTTTTCGCAGTTCCATTTACTCATTTAGCATCTACGTTTTCAAAAATTAGTGATTTTTTTGTCCCCTATTTTAGTTTGAGTTCGTAATCAATGTATAGGGCCATCTTATAACAATCTAAAAAACTAAAAATTATGAAAAAATTACTCTTCGCTTTACTTATTGGGTTAAGCACCCAAATCTCGGCACAACAAGTTGGTGCCTTTCAAATCTATGTCGTTAACCAGAATGGGGCTCCACTTTCAAACGTTCCTGTTACTGTTACAGATTTCAGCGGTGGATCCTCAACGACTATAACAAGCCTTACGAATACCAATGGTTTAGCTTCTGACAGCTTAGCACTAGGAAGCACAGGCACCTTAACTGCTATGGCTGGAACTGCTATTTGTATTGATACTGCAAGCATGTCTTACACTCCAAACAATGGCCCTTGGGTATGGTTTATAGACACACTTGTACTTTGCGGAACATCTACAGCTCAAAACAACTTTCAAATATCAGCATTGGTATTAACCAATAATTACCAAAATTTTGTTCCCTATTACCCGGTCACAGTTATTGATTCAGCATTAGGCGCCTCTGGTTCTCCTGGTGCGGTTGCATCATATAATTTCATGACTGACGGAACAGGTAATTTTACAGATTCGATTACTACAGTTGGTTCATCAGGTACCCTATGGTTTTTGGCACCAGACAGTTGTGGGTTTACAACCATTGCTCTTGGTTATTCACCAAATTCACCAAGCACTTTAGCCACAGCTGGCTTAGTATTGTGCAATAACATTGTTAATACGGGTTCAAACTGCAACTTCGCTTTTGGAGCAAGTGTTAGTCAAATAAGTAACTTTACCTTCGGCTTTTGGCATCAAGCCAATAGTGTGAACACCACTTGGGATTTTGGTGATGGAACGACTTCAACGCAAGCAAATCCAACGCATACTTACAATGCACCTGGCACATATGTATATTGTGTAACAGTAGATTCTTGCCCTACTGTATGTGATACAATTGTAATTGCGGGCTTCCCAACAAATTGTAGCGCCTCATTTATTATCGATTCTGTTAACTCGCAACCTGGTAATGTAGTTGTGTGGAATACAAGTACACCAGCTTACACTCCAAATACAACAACTCAGTACTTATGGGATTTTGGAGATGGAAACACATCTACACAGGCATTTCCAACGCACACCTACAATGGTGCGGGAACTTATGTAATTTGTTTAGCGATTTCGGTACCTGCAACGCCTACTGCGCCCGCCTGCTCAAGTCTTTACTGTGATACACTCAAAGTGGATTCTTTAGGAAATATTATTCAAAAGTCTACTGGTACTAGCATTACATTAAATGTGATTGATCCTAATACCATTAGCATAGAAGAAGATGTGTTTTCTACTTCAAAGATTTTCCCAAATCCAGCATCAGATTATATTAAAATTGAAATGGATGCAAAATCAACAGGCGACATAAGTATTGAGCTAATTAGCTTGAGCGGTGCTGTCGTGAATTCAACTTCTGGTGATGTTAATTCTGGATTAAACACTTTAGAAATAGATGTTCGCGATATGGTAAGTGGAATCTATTTTATTAAAATCTCTAAAGATGGAACAAATCACTTTGAAAAGGTAATTATTCAATAGATGCAGAAAACGAGAAGAAGATACAGAATGTCTGTATCTTCTTCTTTTTGCTATGATAGACATCCAAACAACCATAAGTAAATGCAAGGAAAATGACAGGATTGCTCAGAAGACTTTTTACGAGCATTATTTCAATTTTCTAATGTCTATCTGCTATCGCTATCAGAAAAATTATGACGATGCGGTTTTTCTCTTGAATTCAGGTTTCGTTAAAATAATGAGCAACCTTTCTAATTACGATACAAAAAAGCCCATTGAGCCATGGATGAAAGTCATCATGATAAATGTGGCCATTGATGAGTTTAGAAAGAATAAAAAATACGAGGAAAACAACGAGTTGCTAGACGACTTAGGTTGGAGTAAATTGAGTAATGAAGCGAATGAGATTGATGAAAATGCCGTTTTAGAAACGGAGGAGTATTGGAATTTGATAAGAGGTATTCCCGATCCCGCAGGGACGGTATTTAATCTTTTTGTGGTAGATGATTTTGGGCACAAAGAAATAGCTGAAAGACTGAAAATTTCTGAACGTTCATCAAAACGCTATTTAAGACAAGCCAGAGAGTGGCTGTTGAATAAAATAAAAAAGAATCACGTAAGTGTAAAGCAATATGGCTAAGCGAGATTTAGATAACGAATTTAAAGAGCAATTAAAAGGGCAAGGACCTTTTCAGTTTTCTGAGGAAAATTGGAAAGCTGCGTCTGCTATGCTCGATAAAGACCTTCCAGTTGCTGCGGTTGGATCGTTCTTTAATCGCACAACAATTATTTTGTCTGTCTTTGTTGTATTATTATTCAGCTTGACATTCATTTTAGCTGTTTCTAAAAATTCAGTTCAAAGCAAAACTGACATTAACGATAATTTAATTTCTAATTCTAGTTCTTCTTCACAACCCTCTACTCCTTCAAATTCTAGCAAAGAAGAGGATGCTTACAAAAACTCTTCTCCAAGAAATCCAGGTATAGAGTCAAAAGTCAATTTTACGGATGCAAGAAATGAAGAAGATTTTGCTGCCACCGAGATAGTAAATCAGAGTAAAAACCACAGCACAAAAAACACGGTTAACAAAAATAATAATGCAGTAGAAAGTTTCAAAGCAAAACAAACAACTCCAGACTTTTCAAAAATGCAAACGGCCACAGCCATTTCTGCAACAGGAAATATTGAAAAAACTTATTCACCGGAGGTCACAAATAAAACTTTTGACCAATCTTCAAATTCTATTATTGATAAGTCCAATTCTGCTGAGGATCAATTTAAAAATGAATCAGGATCGGAGATAAATTCAGCTGCGACTGAAATCGATAGCGAGACTAACAATGACGCAAGCATTTCAAACCAAACCCTAACGGAAGGTGAAGAAACTGCTACAAACCAGGCTCAACAGATAGATTTAGATGAACATACTCCAATTGATGAAGTCAATAATGAAGGAGTTGTCAATAAACATAATAATGACGCTCAAAATCAAATTGGAAATACCAATTCCGTACAAAACTCAAACTACTTTAAAGTAGGATTCGAAACAGGGGTGTTTTCTACATCAAGAACACTAAAGGCTTTAGATGTAGATTGCGAAAACTACGTTGCAAAACGCAACTCCCAAGAAACCATGAAACCCTCGTATTATTTTGGTTTGACCTTTGGCCAACAAATCCATAATCTCAACTGGCAAGTTGGATTGAATTACTCTTTATACCAAGAGAATATTTCATACAACAACGAAGTATTAGGGTTAGATTTTCTCGACAATGGGTATTGGAATCGATTCAACACAACAGATACTACACTAAGCAGTCAATGGGTTATCGATAGCATTTTTGTAGGTCACTGGGATTTTGACACTACCTACACCAATAGTGTAGACTCCAATTATGTTGAGCAATGGGATACGACAACTGCAATCAAACTAGATTCTACGATTGAACAAAACAATGGCACACATACCCTTAGTTACTTTGAAATCCCTCTTTTTCTAGGCTATACTTTCGGGAAAGACAAATGGTTATTTGGTGTGCAGCCGGGAATCTCCATAGGCTTCTTATCTGGTAGCCGAGGATCTAGATATATTGACAAAAATCTATCTGGTTTGGTAAGCTCCACAAACACTCTAGAGCAATTCAATAAGGTAATTTGGAAAGCTCACTTTAGAGTTGGTGTTCGCTACTCATTAGAAAAGTTGGATGTTGGATTGTACCCTCACTATTCTTACACGTTAAACAATGTTCTTAATTTCACCAAAGTTGATCAACGCTTTAGTAATTTAGAATTGAGTTTGGGCGTATACTACAAATTCTAACTACCTCTTTATTAGCTTTAGGGTATGTTTATCTAAATGATTAATGGCATAAAGGCCATTCCAATGACTGCTACCGGTGATTTGAATGAATTGATCACCTTTAACAAATTTCCAATTTGAGATAGAAAATGGGTTACTCGTTTCAGGCCCGTGTCGCTCTACAAGCACACTATTTTCTTTAAAAATCAAACTTGTTTCCAAGTTTTCATTTTTTGCATGAACATGCTTATTCGTAAATTGATGATGATTGCTCTTTGATTTCGATTCAATCAGCATCCATTTTTCATCAAGCAATTGATTTTCAACATTCATATTTAACACACTGCTGCTGGTCAAACCAATTAGAATTAAACTACTTAAAAGCCACTTCATTTTATGATTGTTTCTAGGTTAACGACATTTATCATGTCACTAGTATTAAGCGACTTAAATTTTATAAAACAAAAAGCCCTAATTCTTTCAAATCAGGGCTCTCTTTTGAAAAGATAATTCCTATTTACTTAGCAAACTTTTCCTTCATTAAATCTGTAGTCGTAGAACCTGGTCTTTCTAAAGCAGAACCAATTGCTCTATCCCAAATGAGGTTTGCCATTGTACCTAAAGAACGAGCTACACCAAACAAAACAGTATAAAACTCATATTCCGTAAGGTTGTAATGCATCAACAATTGACCACTGTGTGCGTCTACATTTGGCCAAGGGTTTTTAACCTTGCCAGTAGCCTCTAATATCTCTGGAACAACTTCATAAACACGACTCACGATTAAGAATAAATCTTCATGAGGCATGTGCTCCAAAGCAAATTCTCTTTGAGCAGTGTATCTCGGGTCTGTTTTTCTTAGAACAGCATGTCCAAAACCAGGAATAACTTTTCCTTCTGCTAATGTCTTTCGACAATAGTTTGCAATCTCTTCTTTGGACGGTAACCCCCCACCTAACTCCTGACGCATAGACTGAATCCAACGGATGACTTCTTGATTTGCCAATCCGTGTAAAGGGCCTGCGAGACCGTTCATACCTGCTGAGAACGATAAGTAGGCATCGCTTAATGCTGAACCTACTAAATGCACTGCATGTGCCGAAACGTTTCCTCCTTCGTGATCCGAGTGAATTGACATGTATAAACGCATCAATTCCATAAATTCTTTGTTCTCGAAACCTAACATATGTGCAAAGTTTCCTGACCAATCTAGATTGTGATCTGGCTCAATATGCTCACCATTGTGGTATCTTCTTCTGTAAATGTATGCAGCTAAACGGGGTAATCTCGCAATCAAATTCATTGCATCCTCATAGGTAGGATCCCAATAATCTTTCTTGCTAATTCCTTTTTTATAAGCTTTTGTGAATTCGCTTTCCGTTTGCAAAGCCATAATACCCACTGTAAACTGTGTCATTGGATGAGCCGACATCGGCAATGCATCAATAGCTTTAAAAACATGAGGAGGTACTGTACTTCTTCTTACCCAGTTGTTACTCAATCTTCTTACATCATCATCTGTAGGAATCTCATTCATCAACATTAAATAGAAAATACCCTCTGGTAAAGGCTCATTTCCACCGCCTGGATATTTCGGAAGTTTTTCTTGTAACTCAGGAATGCTGTAACCTCTAAAACGAATTCCTTCGTCCGGATCTAATTTTGAAGTCTCACAAATTAATGCTAGCATTCCACGCATGCCACCATAAACTTGAGAAACGTTTATATCTCCCACTTTTTCATCGCCATGTGCAGCTAAAAAGTCTTTTATTTCTTTTATCTGGCCAGCAATTTTCCCTTCAAAATGTGCTTTTATCTTATCTACCATAATTCTTTATTTAATGTATTTGAAGTTTTTTCCTTGAAAAACAGCCAAATCTCCAAGTTGTTCTTCTATGCGTAGTAATTGGTTGTATTTCGCCATTCTATCAGAACGTGAAGCAGAACCTGTTTTGATTTGACCTGTGTTTAAAGCTACTGCTAAATCTGCAATTGTACTATCTTCAGTTTCTCCTGAACGATGGCTCATCACACACGTGTAGTCATTATTTTGAGCTTTGGTTACTGTTTCTATCGTTTCAGTTAACGTACCAATTTGGTTAACCTTAACCAATACTGAATTTGCAACACCTTCGTCAATACCTCTAGAAACACGCTCTACGTTAGTCACGAATAAATCATCTCCAACCACCTGAACTCTATCTCCAATAGCATCTGTCATTTTCTTGAAGCCAGTCCAGTCGTCTTCATCCAAACCATCTTCAATAGATATAATTGGGTATTTCTTAGTCCAGTCGGTCCAGTAGTCCACTAATTCGTCAGAAGTCATCTTGCGATTATCCGATTTATGGAAAGAATACAAACCTGTTTTTTTATCGTAAAACTCAGAAGCTGCAGCGTCCATGGCAATCCACATATCCACACCAGGTTTAAACCCAGCTTTTTCTATAGCCGTTAAAACAGTCTCAATTGCTTCTTCGTTACTTTTTATATTCGGTGCAAAACCACCTTCATCTCCTACGTTAGTTGAGTAACCTTTACTTTTCAAAACATTTTTTAAATGGTGAAAAACTTCAGTACCCATTCTTAAACCTTCGCTAAAACTCTCTGCCCCAAAAGGCATTACCATAAACTCTTGAAAGTCTATCGAGTTATCTGCGTGTGAACCTCCATTTAAGATGTTCATCATCGGCACGGGAAGTTGGCGAGCATTTACACCACCTATATATCTGTAAAGGTATTGTCCAGTTTCTTGAGCAGCAGCTTTGGCAACAGCTAGAGAAACAGCTAAGATTGCGTTGGCTCCTAAATTTGCTTTATTTGGTGTACCATCAATCTGAAGCATCAAAGTATCCACTCCAGCCTGATCTGTAACGGGCATTCCTAATAACTCTTCTGCCAAGACATCGTTTACGTTTTTAATGGCGCTCAACACACCTTTACCCATGTAAACATTTTTATCATTATCGCGCAACTCTACTGCTTCATGAATTCCAGTTGATGCACCAGAAGGTACAGCCGCACGACCAAATGCTCCGCTCTCAGTTACCACATCTACTTCAACAGTTGGGTTACCTCTAGAGTCTAAAATTTGACGTGCATGAATTCCTGATATTAATGACATAGCTTTTATTTTTTATGTTGGTTGATTAATTCTATAAATTGATCGAAAAGGTATCTCGAGTCATGAGGACCTGGAGATGCTTCAGGATGAAACTGAACAGAGAAAACAGGCTTATCTGTTCTTTTTATTCCCGCCACTGTGCCATCATTTAAATGCTGATGCGTTAATTCAATTAAATCATTTGAATCTACATCTTCCTTAGTTACTGCAAAACCATGGTTTTGAGAAGTAATTTCTCCTAATCCTGAAACCAAGTTTTTTACTGGGTGATTAATTCCTCTATGCCCATTGTGCATTTTGAAAGTCGTTAGGTCAGAAGCTAAAGACACCATTTGGTGACCTAGACAGATTCCAAAAACGGGCATGTCAGAGTCTATTACTTTTCTTACTTCTTCTACAACTGTTTGCATTGCAGCAGGATCGCCAGGACCGTTTGATAAGAAATATCCATCAGGATTCCATTCCTTCATTTCTTCGTATGAAGTATTCCATGGAAACACCTTAATGTAGCATCCTATTTCAGATAAGCAATTTAAAATACTACGCTTAATCCCGATATCTAAGGCTGCCACTTTTATTGGTGCAGACTCATCTCCGTAAAAATAACTTTCACCTGTACTCACTTTTGAAGACAACTCTAAACCTTCCATACTTGGCACTTCGTCCAATCTTTTTTGCAATTCGGCTATATCTGTTATCTCTGTGGACACAATAGCGTTCATCGCACCGTTGTCACGGATATGTTTTACTAAAGCACGCGTATCAACATCCTGAATAGCGACTTTATTTTGCTCTTCAAAATATTTTGCTAATGTTTTCTTCGATGATGGTCTTGTTTGGTATTCACTAAAATTCTTAGTGATCAAACCAGCAATTTGAATATTACCAGATTCTTCCTCGTTAATGTTCACACCATAGTTACCAATATGCGCTGTGGCAGTAACCATCAATTGACCAAAATAAGAAGGATCCGTAAAAATCTCTTGATACCCAGTCATACCGGTATTAAAACATATTTCGCCCCATGCGGTGCCATCAAGACCAGTCGATCTTCCGTGGAATACAGTACCGTCTTTTAACAGCACTATTGCTTTTTTTCTATTTGTATAAGACATATATATATTTTGCTTTTTTTCAAAAAAAAAGGATAAGACTATAAAGCCTTATCCTTTTTCTTATATAAAAACATTCATTCTACTACTCAGACTTGCCTTCATCATTTGCTTTCGCATCATTGGTCGGAGCATCCTCTACATTGTTTGTTTTATTTTCAGAAACAGGAGCGTCTTTAGTTGCTTCTTCTGCTTTTGCTTCTTCAACAACCGGAGCAGCCTCTGCCTTAGGAGCAGACTTACGACTTCTTCTTGTTGATTTGGCTTTCGCTTCTTTCTTTTCGTTAGAGTAGATTTCGTTATAGTCAACTAACTCAATCATACACATCTCAGCGTTATCACCTAAACGATTTCCCGTTTTAATGATTCTAGTATATCCACCTGGTCTGTCTCCAATCTTTACAGAAACATCTCTAAAAAGCTCAGTCACAGCATACTTACTTCTTAAGTATCTGAATACTGTTCTTCTGTTATGAGTACTGTCTTCTTTAGAGCGAGTAATCAAAGGCTCTACGAATTTTCTCAATTCTTTTGCCTTAGCTACAGTCGTATTAATACGCTTGTGCTCTATTAAAGAACATGCCATGTTAGCTAACATAGCTTTTCTATGAGCGGTCTTACGACCTAGGTGATTAAATTTCTTCCCGTGTCTCATTATTCTTTGTCCAATTTAAATTTTGACAAATCCATACCGAATTGTAAGCTCTTGTTTTGAACCAGTTCTTCTAATTCAGTAAGAGATTTTCTTCCGAAGTTTCTAAACTTCATTAAGTCAGCTTTAGTAAACGTTACTAAATCTCCTAACGTATCAACCTCTGCAGCTTTCAAGCAATTTAATGCTCTCACTGAAAGATCCATATCCGTTAATTTCGTTTTCAATAACTGACGCATGTGAAGAATTTCTTCATCATAGTTATCTACTTCAGCTCTTTCTGTATCTTCTAACGTAATTCTTTCGTCAGAGAATAACATAAAGTGGTGAATCAATATTTTTGCAGCTTCAGTTAAAGCATCCTTGGGATTTATAGAACCATCAGTTTCGATTTCAACGATAAGTTTTTCGAAATCTGTCTTTTGCTCTACTCTATAGTTTTCGATACTATATTTTACATTCTTAATAGGAGTGTAAATAGAATCAACATATATAGTTCCTACAGGAGTTTCTAAACCTTTGTTTTCTTCTGCTGGTACATAACCTCTTCCCTTGCCAATGCTAAGTTCAAGATCAAGCTTTACAGACGGATCCATTTGGCAAATCACCAAATCCGGATTTAATACTTGGAATCCAGATGTAAACTGGCCAATATCACCAGCAGTAAAGTAATCTTTTCCAGTAACTGAAACTTTAACTACTTCATTATCTGAATCTTCAATCTGACGTTTGAAACGTACTTGTTTCAAGTTCAAAATCATCTCAGTAACGTCTTCTACAACGCCTTCGATAGAAGAAAACTCATGATCTACTCCTTGAATTCTAACCGAAGTAAATGCGTGACCTTCTAAAGATGATAAAAGAACTCTTCGAAGTGCATTTCCTATGGTCAGTCCGTAACCTGGTTCTAGTGGTCTGAACTCAAACTGTCCTTCAGTTTCAGAACCTGAATTCATTATTACCTTATCCGGTTTTTGGAAATCTAAAATTGCCATAGCTTTTTGTTAGTGTTAATGAATTACTTAGAATACAATTCTACGATTAACTGCTCTTTGATGTTTTCTGGAATTGCTTCTCTCTGTGGTACAGATAAAAATTTCCCAGAAAGCGTCTCTCTATTCCATTCTAACCATTCGTATTTTGAGTCGCTTGCAACACTGTCGCTAATAACCTCTAATGATTTAGATTTTTCGCGCACAGCTACAACATCACCAGGCTTAACCTGATATGAAGCAATGTTTACAATATGGCCATTCACAGTAATGTGTCTGTGACCAACCAATTGACGAGCACCTCTGCGTGTTGGAGCAATGCTTAGACGGTATACTACATTGTCTAAACGTCCTTCACAATACTGAAGTAAAATCTCACCAGTAATACCTTTGGTACTTTGCGCTTTCTCAAACATATTTCTGAACTGACGCTCTAATACACCATAAGTATATTTTGCCTTTTGCTTTTCAGCTAATTGGCTTGAGTATTCAGATTTTTTTCCTCTTCTACGGGTGTTACCGTGTTGTCCAGGAGGATAATTTTTCTTTTCAAATGAACGGTCTGGGCCGAAAATTGGTTCACCAAATTTTCGGGCTATTCTCGTTACAGGACCTCTATATCTTGCCATCTCTTCCGATCAATTAAGATTAAACTCTTCTTCTTTTTGGAGGACGACATCCATTATGAGGCATTGGAGTCACGTCCACTATCTCAGTAACTTCGATACCGTTATTATGTAGAGTTCTGATTGCAGACTCTCTACCAGCACCTGGTCCTTTTACGTATACTTTAACTTTCTTAAGGCCAGCTTCAGAAGCTACCTTAGAACAATCTTCGGCTGCCATTTGAGCAGCGTAAGGAGTGTTTTTCTTTGATCCTCTAAAGCCCATTTTACCTGCGCTAGACCAAGAAATAACCTGTCCTTGAGTGTTCGTAAGAGAAATAATGATGTTGTTAAAGGTTGCGTTAATACGCGCAGCTCCAACAGCTTCAACTTTAACTTTTCTCTTCTTTGTTGTTCTTTGGGATTTTGCCATGCTACAACACTGTTATTTAGTTGCCTTCTTTTTGTTGGCAACAGTTTTTCTTTTTCCTTTTCTAGTACGAGAGTTGTTCTTCGTACGTTGGCCTCTTAACGGTAAACCAACACGGTGACGAATTCCTCTGTAACAACCGATGTCCATTAATCGCTTAATGTTCAACTGAACTTCAGAACGTAATTCACCTTCTACTTTCATAGAATCGCTAATTACTGCTCTAATAGCATTTAATTGATCATCGTTCCAATCATCAACTTTTGTATTATAATCAACTCCTGCTTGATCTAAGATCTCGCGAGAACGACTATGTCCAATGCCGTAGATGTAAGTAAGGCCTATTTCGCCTCTCTTGTTTTTAGGTAAATCTATACCAGCTATCCTTGCCATGTTTTACTACAATTATCGTTTACCCTTGTCTTTGTTTGAACTTAGGGTTCTTCTTGTTAATAACGTATAGACGACCTTTACGTCTAACTATTTTGCATTCAGCGCTACGCTTTTTTATCGATGCTCTAACTTTCATTTTTCTTGAAATTAATAGCGATAGGTAATTCTTGCTTTTGTTAAATCATATGGGCTTAAAGCCAACTTCACTTTGTCACCAGGCAACAACTTGATATAATTCATTCTCATTTTTCCTGAGATATGAGCCGTTACAATATGTCCATTTTCTAATTCAACTCTGAACATAGCGTTACTTAACGCCTCTGTAATTACACCATCTTGTTCTATTGCTGCTTGTTTTGCCATTTAAAATGCTGTTGTTGCTGTTCTACCCTTGAGTCTACCAGATCTCATTAAGCCGTCATAGTGACGATTCAACAAATAACTCTCTATCTGTTGCAGCGTATCTAACGATACACCTACTATAATAAGTAAACTAGTTCCTCCGTAAAAATAAGACCATTGCATTCCCATGTTCATTGTCATTGCGATAGCTGGCAAGATTGCCAATACTGCAAGTAAAATAGAACCCGGAAGCGTGATCTTAGACAAAATATTGTCAATGTATTCTGCAGTAGCCTTACCCGGTTTGATACCTGGAACGAACCCACCGTTTCTTTTTAAATCTTCAGCCATTTGATTGGTATTAACCTGAATAGCAGTGTAGAAATATGTAAAAAGAATAATCATAATTGCAAAGGTGAAGTTGTACCAAAACCCTTGTATGTTACTAAAAAAGGACACAAAACTTGAGATACTTTCTCCTTCAGCTCCAGAATACTGAAGCACTGTTAGAGGGATAAACATAATAGCTTGTGCAAAGATAATCGGCATAACTCCCGCAGCATTCACCTTGAGAGGGATAAATGATCTTGCTACTTCTTGGCCATAACCTCCCTTTCCTGCGCTTCTACGTGCGTATTGAACAGGAACTTTTCTTACCGCTTGTGTTAGCGCAATTGCAAACATAAATACCATGTAAAGTGCAGCAATTTCAATCACAAAGATTGCAATACCACCACCGTCTCCACCAGACACTTTTGCGAGTAATTCTTGTAATAATGCTTGAGGGAAATTAGCGATAATACCCACCATAATTAAAAGTGAGATACCATTACCAATACCTTTATCTGTAATCTTTTCTCCTAACCACATCGCGAATACTGTACCTGTTACCAAGCATAACATTGCCATTGGATAGAAAGAACCTTCCATTGATGGGAATACTAAAGCGTTTTGACCCATAAGGTTGGCTAAATAACCTGGAGCCTGTGCCAATGCAATTACTATCGTAAGTATTCTAGTAATTTGGTTAAGCTTGCGTCTTCCACTCTCGCCTTCCTTTTGCATTTTTTGAATGCTTGGAACGGCCATACCCAACAATTGAATAACAATAGATGCAGAAATATATGGCATAATACCCAAGGCCAAAATAGATGCATTTGCAAATGCCCCACCCGTAAAGGCGTTAAGCAAACCAATCAAACCATCAGATGCTTGATTTTGCAATTGTGCTAAACTGTCTGGATTTATACCAGGTAATACTACGTTAGAACCTAACCTGTATACCAACAAAAGACCAAGAGTAAAAAGAATCTTTTCTCTTAATTCTTTTATTCTCCAGATATTCTGTAATGTTTCAATAAATTTCTTCATCAATCCTTAATCTTACAAAGTGTTAACTGTACCGCCCTTCGCTTCTATAGCTGCTTTGGCAGAGGCGCTAAATTTATGCGCTGTAACGTTTAGTTTAACAGATAACTCGCCACGACCCAATATTTTTATCAAGTCTTTCTTTACTGCTAAACCATTGTTTATCAACACTTCATTATCAACAGTGTCAGTAACTTTTTTGGTGTCTACAAGTTTTTGTAAAACATCAATGTTAATGCCTCTGTATTCTACTCTATTAGGATTCGTAAATCCGAATTTTGGAACACGTCTTTGTAACGGCATCTGACCACCTTCAAATCCAATTTTAGATTTGTAACCTGATCTAGATTTCGCTCCTTTGTGACCTCTTGTCGAAGTCCCGCCATGTCCTGATCCCTGACCGCGGCCTATCCTTTTAGTGTTCTTGGTAGAGCCACTCGCTGGTTTTAAATTGCTAAGATCCATTCTGACTAATTATTTAATTTCTTCAATTTTGATCAAGTGAGAAATTTTTCTCACCATACCTTCTACTGCAGGATTCAACTCTCTTTCTGAGGTAGAATTGATTTTTCTAAGTCCCAAAGCCATAAGAGTATCTCTTTGCTTTTGCGAACGGTGAATCATGCTTCGAACTTGAGTTAACTTTCTTCATCGCTATAATTATTAACCGTTAAATACTTGGTCCATAGTAATTCTTCTAGCTTTCGCTACATCCTGTGCACTTCTCATTTTAAGTAATGCTTGGAAAGTTGCCTTTACCACGTTATGTGGGTTAGAAGATCCTTTTGATTTTGCAAGTACATCATGTACGCCAACACTTTCTAACACAGCACGCATCGCACCACCAGCAATTACACCAGTACCGTGTGAAGCTGGACGCAAGAATACTCTTGCTCCACCAAATTTTCCATTCTCTTCGTGGGGTACAGTTTGCCTCAATAAAGGAATACGATACAAATTTTTCTTAGCATCCTCAATACCTTTAACAATTGCTTCAGAAACTTCTTTCGATTTTCCTAAACCAAATCCAGCAACACCTTTCTCATCTCCTACAACAACAATTGCAGAAAACCCAAATGTTCTACCACCCTTAGTTACCTTTGTAACACGATTAATCGATACCAAACGATCTGTCAATTCGAGACCTCCTGGTTTAACCGTAATGGCATTTTTAATTCCTTTCAACATGTCTTTTAGAATTTTAGTCCACCTTTTCTGGCGCCTTCTGCCAATGATTTTACTCTACCATGATAAAGGAAACCTCCTCTATCAAAAGCACATGACTCAATGCCTTTATCGCTTGCTTTAGAAGCTATGGCTTTACCCACTTCAAAAGCCATCTCTGTCTTTGTTCCTTTCGCAACGCCTTTATCTTTCGATGATGCAGCAGCGATAGTAACACCACTAATATCATCAACCAACTGAGCGTAGATCTCTTTATTACTTCTGAAAACAGCCAATCTTGGAGTAGATGCATCACCCGCAACAATCTTGCGAATACGCATTCTAATTCTGTCTCTTCTTTCCGACTTTGATAATGCCATCCTAAATATTATTTAGCAGCAGATTTACCTGCTTTTCTTCTAATTTGTTCTCCGACAAAACGAACACCTTTTCCTTTGTATGGCTCAGGCTTACGGAAAGAACGAATCTTAGCCGCGATAGAACCAACCAACTGCTTATCGTGAGACGAAAGCGTAATAAGTGGATTCTGACCTTTTTTCATTTCAGTCTCAACCTTCACTTCAGCAGGTACCTCTAACATAATGTTATGAGAATATCCCAAAGAAAGATCTATAATTTGTCCTTGATTAGATGCTCTATAACCAACACCTACCAATTCTAATTCCTTTTTGTATCCAGTAGCAACACCAATAATCATATTATTGATTAATGAACGGTATAGACCGTGCATTGCTCTATGGTTAGGAGTTTCAGATGGACGCTCAACAGTTAATACCCCATCTTCCATTTTCACAGAAAGATCAGAATGAACTGTTTCACTTAACTCACCAAGTTTACCTTTAACAGAAACCTTGTTTCCGTCAATTTTAATTTCTATACCTTCCGGAATAGAGATGGGTGCTTTACCTACTCTTGACATCTTTCTTCCTTTTTAGTAAACAAAACAAAGAACCTCGCCACCAACATTTTGCTTGCGAGCATCTTTATCTGTCATTACGCCTTTGTTTGTAGAAACAATTGCGATTCCTAATCCATTTTTAATACGTGGCGCATCACTTCCGGCAACGTATTTTCTCAAACCAGGCTTACTAATTCGCTGTATATCGCGAATAGCAGACTGTCTTGTACTTCTATCGTATTTCAAAGCAATTTTAATTGTGCCTTGAGCCGAATCCTCCACCTTCTTATAGTTTAGAATATAACCTTGTTCCATAAGGATCTTAGTCATTTCTACTTTTAAGTTAGAAGCAGGAATCTCTACGATTTTGTGATTTGCACTTACAGCATTACGAATACGTGTAAGGAAATCTGCGATTACATCTGAGTACATCTCTGTTCTATTAATTATTAATTACCAACTAGACTTTTTAACTCCGGGTATAAGACCGTTCAAAGCCATTTCTCTAAATGTTACTCTAGATAGGCCAAACTGTCGCATATAACCTTTAGGTCTTCCCGTTAATTTACAACGGTTGTGCATACGGATTGGTGAAGCATTCTTAGGCAACTTTTGTAAACCTTCGTAATCTCCTGCTTCTTTAAGCGCTGCGCGCTTATCTGCAAACTTCTTTACCGTGTTTTCGCGTTTTACTTCGCGAGCTTTCATAGACTCTTTTGCCATCTCCTTTTATTTTTGGAACGGTAAACCGTACTGAGTTAACAATGCTTTCGCTTCTTTATCAGTGTCTGCACTGGTAACGAAAGTTATATCCATTCCTGTAATCTTATTGATTTTATCAATATCAATCTCAGGGAAAATGATTTGTTCAGTGATACCTAAAGTGTAGTTACCTCTTCCATCAAAACCGCTGTTCTTAATACCTCTAAAATCACGGATTCTAGGTAAAGAAGCTGAGATAAGTCTGTCCAAAAATTCGAACATCTTCTCACCTCTTAGAGTAACTTTCACTCCAATCGGCATCCCTTTTCTCAATTTGAAATTAGAGATATCCTTTTTAGATTTCGTGTTAACTGCTTTTTGACCAGCAATTGTCGTCATCTCGTTCGTGGCATTCTCTACCAATTTCTTATCAGCAACCGCTGCACCTAAACCTTGACTCAGGTTAATTTTCATTAAACGAGGAACTTGCATTACATTTTTGTAACCGAATTCTTTCGTTAACGTAGGAATGATTTCCTCTTTGTACTTTACTTTTAATCTTGGATCAGCCATCTTACTTAAGAATTTCTCCTGATTTCTTTGCGTAGCGAACTAACTTGTCACCTTCCATTCTGCGACCTATCCTTGTTGGTTTGTTGTCTTTTGGATCAACAATCATCAAGTTAGATACATGCAAGGGTGCTTCCATTTCCATGATGCCTCCTTGTGGACTTGAAGCACTAGGCTTCTGGTGTTTTGATACCATGTTCAGGCCCTCAACAACCGCTCTGTGTTGTTTAGGAATCATTCTGATTATACGACCTGATTGTCCTTTGGACTCTCCTGCCATCACCATTACGGTATCTCCTTTTTTAATATGAAATTTTGCCATTGTAATTTTCATCTTATCGCTTAAAGCACTTCTGGTGCTAACGATACAATTTTCATATACTGCTTATCACGTAACTCTCTAGCTACTGGTCCGAATACACGAGTACCCTTCATTTCACCAGTTGGATTTAACAACACACATGCATTGTCATCGAATCTTATATAAGACCCATCCGCTCTACGTACTTCCTTTTTAACTCTTACCACTACAGCTGTAGAAACAGTACCACTTTTAGTACTTCCTGACGGTGTAGCTTCTTTTACAGTAACAACAATTTTATCACCTACAGAAGCGTATCTTCTTTTCGTACCTCCCAACACTCTAATGCAAAGAACTGTTTTTGCACCAGTATTGTCAGCTACCTTTAATCTAGATTCCTGTTGTATCATTGTTACTTAGCTCTTTCTATGATTTCTACTACTCTCCACTTTTTGGTCTTACTCAAAGGACGAGTCTCCATAATCTTAACGGTATCGCCAGGATTACACGAGTTTTCTTCGTCATGTGCGTGAAACTTCTTAGTAAAGGTTAAAAACTTACCATACTTAGGGTGTTTTACTCTTCTAGATACAGATACAACAACTGACTTGTCCATCTTGTTACTAGTGATAACACCGATTCTCTCTTTTCTTAAATTTCTTTTGATCTCCATG
>ERZ767310.427-NODE-427-length-26343-cov-24.176392_pt1 | contig 26343 bp, 27 predicted proteins | sample MGYA00374954_ERZ767310 | MGnify/ENA primary metagenome ERZ767310 (study PRJEB28948, sample SAMN06267188) | marine metagenome | isolation source: Columbia River Estuary | place: USA:Columbia River Estuary, USA | collected 2013-07-23 ...
GGTCAATTCCCATTTTATAAGCCAAGTCATAAAAAAAGACATCACAAGATTGAGCAATTGCCTCAATAGTGTCAACACTGCCATGACCAGTTCGCTTCCAATCATTAAACTTTCTAGAATAATTGGAGAGCTTATAAAAACCTGGGCAAAAAGTTGTATGCTTTATGGTTATATTTTTTTGTTCAAGTCCTGCAAGCGCTACCATTGGTTTAATGGTTGACCCAGGTGGATATAACCCCTTAGTACTCCTATCAAAAAGAGGTAGATCTTCATTATTTTTAAGCTCATCATACTGCTTAACTGATATTCCATCGACAAACCAATTAGGATCAAAAGAGGGGGTGCTAACTAAGCTAATCACTGAGCCATCTGTAACATCAATAAGCGCAATAACACCTCTAGTGTCGCCTAAAAGGGATTCTGCTTTTATTTGCAAATCAATATCAATATTGAGATAGATATCTTGACCAGGGATAGAGGGATCAATGACTTTTGAGTCTACAACTCTTCCTGCAACATTTCTTTCAATCTGTTTAATGCCTGATCGCCCATGAAGTAAGTTTTCATATTGCCTTTCAATGCCAATCTTTCCTACAAAACTTGTGCCAGCATAATTTTTCTTGTCATATTTACTTTTATCTTCCTTACTGATAGCAGCAACATAACCAATAAGGTGAGAGCTAGAGGCGCCATAGGGATAAACGCGATGAAAGTAGGGCTCAATTTCAACACCTGGCATTTGGTTATTAACCAGAAATGATGAGGCTAAAGACTCAGGAAGATTGAACTTGATTGGAATGTTATGAAATTTTTTAAAGCGATTTAAGTTTTTATTAAACTTTTCAATATCAATTGTATCAATGTAATCATTGATTTCTAGTTCAACAAGAGTGTCATTTAAATTAGTGACTTTCTCAGGAGTTATGGTCAATCTATAACCAAATTGATTCGTCGCTAAAATCTTTCCATTGCGATCTAAGATATCACCCCTTATAGGCGTAATAGGAAGATTTTGCATTTGGTTTCCGAGTGCTTCTTCAACATAAAAATCATGCTTTGTTATTTGAAGATTAAAGAGCCTCAGTGTCAAAATTAAAGTCATTGAAAGCATAATGACTACAGAGAAAATAACTCTAGATCTGAATACTTTTTTTTCGCGCTTTAAATTCCCAATTTTATCCATAGAAAAAACTCAATTATTGCTTTAGTTTTGCCAACAAAAAGCGAACAACTGGCCACATCAAGGCGCCTGTAAATGGTACAAATAAGATGAGCCATTGGATTTGAAGACCTTGAACGACTAGATGCGTCATTAAAAATAATACGAGATAAATGAGTGAAGCAATAAATACATAGACCTGCTGGGTTGTCAAATTGGATACAAAAAAAGACTTCTTTACACTTAATATGAATGCAGAACTAACGATAAGCGCAAGTGCATTCTGTCCCAAGATAGCTCCTTGAAGGACATCTAAGAGTAAACCAAGTATCAACGCCGCACTGAAGATTCCATTACTATCAGAGTAAATCAGCCAGTAAATAAAAAACATTAATAACCAAAATGGTGAAATCAACTCAAGAATAATAGGCAGAGATATAGATCCTAAAATAAAAGCCAGAATCGTTACTTTTAGTAAGAGAAGGAGCTGCGTTTGATTAATCATTTTTCTCCTTAACGATAAGAACTAATTCTAATTGATTCATATTTTGAGTGGGGTCAATAGAAACCCTCATAAACGATGAGTTAGGAGATTCATCAACTGATTTCACTCTCCCAACGAAATAGCCAGACGGATAAGAATTTCCAATACCACTGGTTACAAATATATCCCCTATCTTAATATCAGACTCTAGAGGAATAAATTCAACGACCATACCCTTTTCATTTGAGGCCAAGCCTTTCGTGATACCTCGCGCGCCTGTTCTTGAGTTTTTTACAGGCATATGAAGGGTTGGGTCAGATAAGAGTTTTACGGTCGCAAATAACGCCGTAACTTCTGTAACCTGACCGACAACTCCATCAGAGCCGATAACCAGGTCTGAGAGAGTAACGGCATCATTGAGACCTTTATTAATGATGATTTGCTTTGAGAGTCTTGACTGAGTGATTGATTTAATTCTTGCTAGCATGACATTATGATCAGGAATGAAGTAGCTTGATTCAAGAAGTTTAGATATTTTTTGATTTTCTAAAGCTAAATTATTGTAGGTCTGAAGCTTAGCTTTAAGTTCAATCAGTTGCCCTTCAAGATAGTCATTTTGGGAGACAAGCAATTCATTTTCTGTGCCTTTGTCATTGACCCAATCAATAACATGACCGGGTAAGTCAACAATGACATAAATTGGACTGAGAAGTGTAAGTGTAAAACGCTTAAAGTTATCTAGATATGAGAATCTAGCATCCAGAAAGATAAGAATTATAGAGAGTAATACAGGGACAAAAAGTTTTAAAAGTCGCATTATTAAGATCTCGACTTATGTTGAATCACTCTGCTGCCAAGAACCCCATATCATGTTGATTAATCATTTCTAGGGCTATTCCACCGCCTCTAGCAACACAAGTGAGAGGATCATCTGCAATAGTGACTGGTAAATTTGTTTGACTGTGAATGAGTTTATCAAGTCCCTCAAGAAGTGCTCCGCCACCCGTAATAACTAATCCATTTTGAGCAATATCAGATGATAATTCAGGTGGCGTTTGTTCTAACGCTGTCCTTAAAGCTGCAATAATCATCCCCAAAGGTTCGCTAAGAGCCTCTAGGATTTCAGAGTTTGTGACTTCAAAACTAACTGGGAGTCCAGTTGAAACAGCGCGTCCTCTAAATTCGTTTTTTCTAATAATTTTTGATTCAAAGGCACTGCCAACTTCTTCTTTAATCTGCTCAGCTGTAGCCTCACCAATAATAATTCCATGAACCCTTCTGACAAACTTTACAATGGTATCGTCAAATACGTCCCCACCCACCCTGAGTGAGTCAGAATATACAATTCCATTGAGTGAAAGGATAGCAATTTCTGATGTTCCGCCTCCAATATCTAAAACCATTGCGCCAGATGCCTCTTCAATGGCCATGCCAGCACCCAATGCTGCAGCCATAGGCTCTTCAATTAGATAGACGTCTCTTGCACCTGCGCCTACAGCACTTTCTTTAATGGCTCGTCTTTCAACTTGCGTAGCACCGCAAGGAACACAAATCAATACTTTAGGGCTAGGAGAGAAAAAACCTGACTTTAGGACCTTTTTCATGAAGAATTGAAGCATTTTTTCAGTTACCTTAAAGTCCGCAATTACGCCATCCTTCATGGGTCTGATTGCTTCAATAGCACCAGGCGTCCTTCCAAGCATATTTTTTGCTTCCTGTCCTACAGCTATTACAGACGACTCTGAGGCGCCTTTTTCATGCCTTAATGCTACAACAGAAGGCTCATTCAGGACGACTTTTCCATCCATATAAATAAGAGTGTTAGCTGTACCAAGGTCAACAGAAAGATTTTGGCCTGTGAATAAATTGAACATAAGGGGTCCCTAGCAAAAAATATAAAAATGATTAGAGGTTATAATATAACCTGATTGCCCTCTTTAGACAATACCAAAGCCTAAATAAATATGATTATAAAACAAGAGCATTTAATAGAAAGTATCCATTCAGCACTGCAATATATCTCGTATTATCACTCACCTGATTTTATTAATGCAATGGTATCAGCTTATGAAAGAGAAACGAATCAGAGTGCTAAAAATGCAATAGAACAAATTTTGATTAATTCTAAAATGTGTGCGCTTGGGAAAAGACCGATTTGTCAAGATACTGGAATTGTTAATGTATTTCTAGAGGTTGGGATGAACGTTCAGTGGGAGTCAGAATTATCTTTAGAAGATATGATTAATGAGGGCGTAAGAAGAGCATATAACGAACCAGATAATCGTTTAAGAGCTTCGATAGTAGATGATCCATTATTCAGTCGAAAGAATACCCAAGATAACTCACCAGCAGTTATTCATACCAAAATAGTTAAGGGCGATACATTAGATATTACAGTCGCTGCAAAGGGAGGAGGATCTGAAAATAAGTCAAAGTTTACGGTGCTTAATCCTGATGATAGTCTGACTGACTGGGTCCTTAAAACGATCCCAACAATGGGCGCTGGCTGGTGTCCACCAGGTATGATTGGGATTGGTGCTGGAGGCACAGCTGAAAAAGCGATGCTGATGGCTAAAGCATCCCTAATGGAGCCCATCGATATCAATAGCATTAAAACGAAAGCTAACCCAAGTGATATTGAAAAGTTAAGAATTGATTTATTTGATCAGATCAATGGACTCGGTATTGGCGCTCAAGGTTTGGGAGGTCTTACAACAGTTCTTGATGTCAAAATAAATGACTACCCAACTCATGCTGCTTCGCTGCCAGTGGCTATGATTCCAAACTGCGCTTCGACGAGGCATGTCCACTTCTCACTCGATGGAACAGGTGTTGCAGAGTTGCCAGAAGTTGATTTAAGTCTTTATCCTGACTTAGAGATGGACGTTTCTAAATATACAAAGGTTGACCTAAATAGCCTGACTCAATCTCAGATGAATGAATGGAATATAGGTGACACTTTGCTTCTCACTGGAACCATTATTACTGGGAGAGATGCAGCGCACAAAAGACTGAAGACAATGATTGAGAATGGTGAGGGCTTGCCAGAAGGGGTCAATTTTGATAACAAGTTTATTTATTATGTGGGTCCTGTGGATGCTGTTGGTGATGAAGTGATTGGTCCTGCAGGCCCAACAACCGCAACTAGAATGGATAAATTTACCGATTTGATGCTTGAAAATACGAAAATTCTTGGGATGATTGGTAAGGCTGAGCGAGGCGATGAAACAGTTGCAAGTATAAAAAAACACAAAGCGAGTTATTTGATTGCTGTAGGCGGCGCTGCTTATTTAATTTCTAAATCAATTAAAAAGGCTAAGGTTGTTGCATTTGAAGAAATGGGCATGGAGGCGATCTATGAAATGGAAGTTAAGGATATGCCTGTAACCGTTGCAGTCGATACTGATGGAGAAAATATTCATAAAGCCCAATATAGTATTCCTGTGTCATTCAAGAGCTAGAATAACTTTTTATTCTGCATCATCGGGCTGCATTTAAAGACTCTATTCATAGCGTATAATTTTCCCTGAAGTTGGCCGGATAGTCGCTGGATGCTATTGCATTGAGAGGAAAGTCCGGGCTCCATAGAGCAAAGTGCTAGTTAACGGCTAGGCGCAGTGATGCGACGGAAAGTGCAGCAGAAAATAAACCGCCTACTTCGGTAGGTAAGGGTGAAATGGTGTGGTAAGAGCGCACCGCAAACTTAGTGATAAGTTTGGCAGGGTAAACCCCACTTGGAGCAAGCTCAAATAGGGAGGCATTGGCGCTGCTCGCGTTGTCTTCGGGTAGAGTGCTCAAGATTCTTGGTAACAAGTCTCGTAGATGAATGACTATCATGGCTTCGGTCATACAGAACCCGGCTTATAGGCCAACTTCAACTTATTAATTTTTTAGATGACCAAGTTAAATCTTTTGAAAAGTTCATTTCTTAAGGTTATACTGTGATTTTTTCATAGACACTTAAATCTTAATGACTTATGTTTATTTGGCTCTTGCGATAGCAGCAGAGGTTGCTGGAACAACGCTTCTAAAGGCTACTGAAGAGTTTACCAAACTCGTACCAACGACATTCCTGGTTATTTTTTACCTGATCTCTTTTTGGCTGATGACTCTTGCACTTAGGGAGTTACCATTGGGCGTTGTTTACGCTGTTTGGTCTGGACTTGGAATTGTTTTGGTAGCTTGTTCTGGGGCAATTATTTATAAAGAGATGCCAGATTTAGCTTCAATTATTGGTATGTTGTTAATTATTTCAGGTGTGGTAGTGATGCACCTATTCTCAACATCTATTAAACATTAATTTATTATGACAATAGAATCAAAAAAATATCAGATATCCGATGCTTTGAGTGAGAGGAGGGATAGGCCATCAGTAGGTCTGATAGTCTTGAATACTGATTTCACCTTTGAGCGTGATTTTGTAAGAATGTACACCGAGCAAAAGCCAGACTATGACTTCTATTTTAATCGGATTTATTTCGCAAACCCAATGACCCCAGAGTCCTTAGCTGCAATTGGCGATGATTTGACTGAAGCAGCTGCCCTTATACTCCCTAATTATGACCTCGATTTAGTTGTATTTAATTGCACTTCATCTTCATCCATTGTCGGTGATGAGGCAATAGAGCTTGCAATTCAAGAGAGCAAGCCAACTGCAAAAGTTTTATCTACCTCTCAAGCCGTTGTTGCTAATTTTAAGGCGCGAGGTTTTAAAAAAATCAGTGTATTAACGCCTTATAGCGAAGAGGTCTCCTCTCTTTTAAGAGGTTATCTAGAGCGTAATGGAGTTGAAATGGTATCCTCAATGCATATGGATATGGATGATGACAGGGATGTCGCTATGCTTCCTGCTGATGAAATTATTAAAGCAGCTAAAGCAGCAATACACGATGATGCTGACGCCATTTTTATATCGTGCACAGCGATGAGATCGGCAGAAATCATTCCAGAAATTGAAGCAGCAATTGGTAAGCCTGTATTCACATCTAACCAAGCTACTTTTGATCAAATTTCTAATATGATTGAGAATCTTCATACCTAAAAGTAGTTCCATATAATTTTGTAAATCACTGATTAATATCAAAAATTCATACTTGATTGAATTTTTTTGATAATTTAAGTTTCATTTAGAGCGATAATGTATTGATGCACAAGCTCGATGAAAGGGATATCCAAATTTTATCTATTCTTCAAGAAGAAGGAAGGATTACCAAAACTGCGCTCGCTGACAAACTGAATTTATCACTTACCCCATCTTGGGATAGACTTCAAAGGCTTGAAGAGGCTGGAATCATTGAAAGTTACGGTGCTAAGCTATCTTCATCCTTTTTAAGTAACTTTCATCTTGTCATTACAGAGGTTGAGTTAGAGAGCCACAAGCAGGGTGAGTTCGCTAGATTTGAAGAGGCCATTATGGAGTTTGATGAGGTCCTCTCCTGTTGGTCAGTGGGCGGGAGCCTGGATTACATTCTGAGAGTATTTGTAAAGGATGTGATAGATTATCAAGACTTCCTAAAGAGAGTTCTAAAGGCAGACATCGGAATGAGGCGTTATTTCAGTTATGCTGTATTAGACACAATCAAGCACACTGATATGATCTCTGAGACCTTAATCAAAAGATCTGATCTAGCAAAATAAGCTGAAAAAAGCTATTTAACTAATAGCTTTCTTGGGACAGCTGATAAACATTCTCCGCCATTACTTCCAACACGAATACTTTCAGTCATCTCAAAACCCCAGTCATCGAACCAGATCGCTGGCATAAAATGAAAAGTCATATTTTCTTCAAGTACAGTCTGATCATTTCCACGAAGACTCATCGTCCGCTCACCCCAGTCTGGTGGGTAACTACAGCCGATGGGATATCCACATCGATTATTCTTTTCATAGCCATATTTTTTTAGCGTTGCAGTAAAGTTATCTGATATTTGTGCACAAGTATTACCTGGCTTAAACATTCCAATCGCATTCTCAATGCACTCATTAATCACTTTTTCAATATCAAGGTATTGTTGAGGAGGCGTTCCTAAAAATAAGGTTCTTGAGCAGGGACAGTGATACCTCGCATAGGCAGCTCCAAGCTCTAAGAACATGCCTTCGTTATTTTTTAGTGGCTCATCATTCCAAGTCATGTGACACGCAGCAGCTTCTTCACCTGCACCAATCAATGGCACAAAAGAGGCGTAGTCACCATAGTGACCCTGATGACCCTTGACTCCAGCATGATAGATTTCAGCTACCAAATCATTTTTTCTCATCCCCGGCTCTGCGACCTGCATAACTCTCTCGTAAACCCCTTCAATGACCTTACCAGCCCTTTTCATGTAGGTAATTTCAGTTTCAGATTTAACGGCTCTTTGCCAGTTAACAAGACCCGTATGATCGCTAAATGTTGCATCCGGAAGTGAGCTATATAAAGATTCAGCAGCTCTGGCTGAGAAATAATAATTATCTTTCTCTAAGCCAATTCTTTTATTGGAGAATCCCTTTTCTTTGAGAATTCCAGCAAGATGCTCCATAGGATGTTTCTCAGGGGTCATCACGTAGTCGTCAGGATAAGAGAGAATATTTTTTAATTCTAGATCTGTAGTGAGTTCAGCACCCTTTGCATCAATCCCTCTGCCATACCAAAAAAGATCACCATCTGTTGAAATAACAACACACTGATGAACATAGAATGACCATCCATCATAGCCTGTCAGCCAGAACATGTTGGCAGGATCATAAATTATGAGAGCATCAACATTTGAGGCATTCATAGATTGCCGAACTTTTAATTGTCTTGCTAGATACTCCTCCTTGCTAAATCTTCTTCTCTCTTTCTTCATGACCCCTCCCTTTAAGATATATGTGTAAATGCTTGCTTCAAATCATCTATTAGATCCTCAACATCTTCAATTCCTGTGGAATACCTTACTAGACCTTCAGGAATGCCTGCAGCCTTTCTCTCTTCAGCACTGCACTCCACATGACTTGTCGTCAAAGGAGGGCCGACTACCGTCTCAACACAACCTAAGTTCGCTGCCATATGGGCATATTTGAGTTTGGGTAGAAATTTTTTGATTGACTCCAGACCCCCTTTGACAGAAAAACTAAGCATCCCACCATAGCCACCATTCATTTGAACTTTCGCAATCTGATGGCCAGGATGAGATTCTAATCCTGGGTAGTTTACCTGCTCAACTAGTGGATGGTTTTCAAGGAAATTTGCAATTTTGAGAGCGCTCTCATTCTGCCTCTCAACGCGAAGCTTTAAAGTTTTCATACCCCTTAGGAGGCTATAGGCATCCATCGGTGCAAGCGTTGCACCATTGATTTCACGGTAGTGATAAACCTTCTTTACTAAATCTTTGTTGCCACATATGACGCCTCCAAGGGCGTCAGCATGACCGCCAAGATACTTAGATGCAGAGTGAAGCGTGATGTCGGCCCCAAGCAGTAAAGGGTTTTGATTAATAGGGGTAGCAAATGTATTGTCAACAACGACAAGTGCCCCCACTTTTTTGGCCGCTGCGCTCAGTCTTTTAATGTCCGTTATTTTTATGGTGGGGTTTGTTGGTGTTTCCAGATATAGCAAGGTACAACCTTTAGCTATTTCTGCTTCTATTTGCTCATAGTCGCCTGTTTCGCATAGGCTTACAATAATATTAAGTGGGGGTAAAAACTCATTAAAGATAACATTAGTGCCTCCATAGCTGTCCTTGATAGAAACAACTCGGTCTCCTGGCTTTAAAAAGGTGGCCAGCGTATTACTAATGGCGGCCATGCCAGAGGCAAAGCTGGTAGCAGCCTGGGCGCTCTCTAACTCCTTTACCTTGTCCTCAAAAGCACGAACAGTTGGATTCGTATTTCTAGAGTAAATATGTCCTTCAGCCTCCTCTAGGGCGACTTTGTGCCATGTATCAATATCTTTATAAGCAAACGAAACGCTGTGAACAACGGGCACCTGAGTAGAGCGCTCATAAAGCTCATGTTCCTGTTCACCGCTCCAGATACTTTGAGTAGACTTTCCGATTTGTTTTTTATCAAGCATAGCCATTCCTTTAAATTGCATTGAGTTTAAATAAAAATATATTTTTATTCTATTTTCAAGGCAGCGCTTTAAAAGCCTTTATCTTGATAAATTTGATTATACATCGAGATCGAATCGTTTGACAATCCAAGAAATGTTGGCTAAGAAAAAAAACATCATTAAATAAAGTTTTCTGATATATTTCAAACCTTTATTGATGTTAGATAGTTTCGCAACTATTATGAATAGCAATCCCCAAAAAAATCAAGCTGAAAAAGATAAAAGCGCTATTAAGTCTAATTTAATATGTGTCTTTTCAATCCTTTTATTTGCAATGGGCTTTCCTGCTGCAGAGTACTTATTGGATGACTGGGATGTCGTCAGCGTTATTACTGCTCGAAATGTATTTTCATTTATTTTAATTTTCTTAATATGGTTATCAATTGAGGGGATTCAAGAGGTTAAATCTGCTAAATGGCTTAAAGGTTTTTTTATTGGGGTCTCGGGATTTGGTATAGGGGCATTTTTGATTCTCTACCTACAGTCTATTACAACTCCAGTGATTGCGGCATTAGCGGTAGCCACGATGCCTGTATTTGCGGTTTCACTTGAGATGCTCCTTGATGGACGCAAAATGACGTTTTGGTTTTTCTTTGGCGTTGTTTTGGTTCTTTGGGGCGGCTATATTGCTTCTGGAGCTTCATTGGTTGAGAGTAATATTGGATTTGCTATTCTGATTGGGTTTCTAGGGGTAGCACTATTTGCATGGGGATCTAGAGCAACCGTTAAAAACCTTCCAGGTATGACTACTTTAGGTCAGGTAGCAGTGACATCATTTGGAATGGCTGGGCTTTCAATTGCGTTGTATTTTATTTGCACTATTTTTATGGATTTAACGAACAGCGCCACATCAATAACACTCAAGCATCTTGGTTTAGTGCTAATCTATGCTTGGCTTGGTCTAGGTATTTCGCAAATCTTATGGATAAAGGCTGTGAGTCAGCTGGGTATTGGTATTTCGTCATTTCATTTGAATGCGGTTCCATTCTACGTCATGTTTATGCTGTTTCTTCTTGGCGATAGCTGGATATGGCACCAAGCAGTTGGTGCTCTAATCGTAATTTCTGGGGTCATATTAGCGCAACAAAAGTCTTCGAAGAAAAAAGCAGAATTTTTTGAGCTACCTTAGTTTTGCAAGGACAGCCCTGTCAACCTTGTTCAGATCTTTAAATGTTTTGATACTTGTATAAGACTCTTCTAATAACTTCACAATTCTATCTTTTTGATCATACCCATGCTCAAGGAGTAAGTAGCCACCACTATTAAGAAATAATGTTGATTTGGTAATGATTTCCCTAATGTCATTTAGACCATCATCGCCTGAAACTAAGGCCTCTATGGGCTCATATCTTAGATCTTGTAAGTGTGGGTCATGCTCATTAATATAGGGTGGGTTACTAACAATTAAATCAAATGTTTCAGGCGGGACTGGATCAAACCAACTGCCACAATAAAAATCAATATTTTTAGTTGAATTGAGTCTGGCAATATTAAGCGCATCTAATGACAGATCAGTAGCTGAGAGTTTCCATTTTGGACACTTTTCAGAGATTGTAATTGCAATAACCCCGCTACCTGTTCCTAAGTCTAATACCTTGAGATTTTTATTTTTATCAAGTAAATTGAGTGTTATGTCTATTAATAGTTCAGTTTCAGGTCGAGGAATAAGGGTTGCAGGTGATACAATAAAATCTAAATCATAAAAGCCTTTACTGCCCTTGATATAGGCGAATGGCTTACCTTTTTTTCTTTGATCGATATAGCTCAAGAGAACTGATAGTTCAGTATCCACTAGTTGGTAGTCTAAATTAGCATATAGCTGCTCTTGGGTTTTGTTAAGCGCTAAACTCAAAAGTTTAGAAATATCTTCAACATCATTCCTTAGAAAGTCTTTAATTGATTTCATAGAAATAATTAGACCAGACTTTGAGGGCTTGTATTAACTGAGATACTTTTTAAGTTATCTTGCACGAGCGATATTATATCAATCAGTGAGTTTTGAAAAATGTTTTATGTTCTATGGGATGATAGCATTATTTATATAAACTAGCGACATGTTAAATTTAGTGTTATTTGAGCCTGAGATTCCTACTAATACAGGCAGCCTTATTCGATTATCAGCAAATATGGGTTCTAATCTCCACCTCATTAAACCATATGGATTTGAGATTAATGATAAGCGATTGAGACGCGCTGGGCTTGATTATAAAGAGTTAGCAAATGTATATGAATACGATAATTTTGATGATTATTTAGACAAGGCTTGTCCAACTAAAATTTATATAGTGAGCACAAAAGTAAAAACGAGTTATGCCGATGTTAAATATCATAGGGGGGATTCATTTCTTTTTGGCTCCGAGACTAAAGGGCTTCCAAAAGAAATAATGGATGAATATGATGGCATCACACTTCCAATGCAAAAAGGCTCAAGGAGTTTAAATCTCTCAAACTGTGTTTCAATAGTTGCATACGAGGCATGGCGTCAACTAGGGTTTGAGACTTAACCTTTTACAGTGATTTCTAGCTGAGTTTAATGAGCTGATAGGCATTATTGAAGTCTCTAATGGAAACCTCATTTTTGCCCGCTAGCTGAACTCTTTTGATGCTTAATAGTCCACTTCCAGTGGCAATATGGCAAGAGTCCTTTTTCTGCTCAACAACCATTCCAGGGGATTTTGAGCAGTCAATGTTTAATGGTTCAGCATCAATAATTCTAATAACCTTATCTTTAAACTGTTTCGCCTCAGCTTGAGATTGCGCAATAGGGCGTGGATTAAAAGCCCTTATTTTTTGACTGATTGAAAGAGCACTTTGACTCCAGTCTATTTGTGCTTCAGCTTTCAGTATTTTTTTTGCATAGATGGCATCACTCGAATTTTGAGGTAAATGTTTTATTTGATTAATGCTATCTAGAGTCTTAAGAATTAGATGGGCGCCCATAACCGATAAAGACTCTGTTAACGAGCCAGAGGTTTCTGTATTTGAGATAGGGTGTTTATCCTTCAGGAGAATGTCACCAGTATCGAGTCCTTCATTCATCTGCATAATGGTGATTCCTGTTTCGTTATCTCCTGCAATAATAGCTCTTTCAATAGGTGCAGCGCCTCTCCATCGCGGCAGAAGAGAAGCGTGTATATTTAGGCAACCAAACTTTGGCACTTCGAGTATTTCTTTGGTAAGAATCTGACCATAAGCTGCAACAATCATTACATCGGGATTAAGAGACAATAACCTCTTATAATTTTCTGGATGGCTTAATTTTTCTGGCTGTACAACAGTTAAATTATTCTCAAGGGCATAGAGCTTAACTGGGCAAGGAGTTAAGACTTTTCCTCTTCCTTTAGGTCTATCTGGCTGACAATAAACAGCAATAATCTCATGATTAGAATCGTGAAGGTGAGATAGTGCTTTGACCGCAAAATTGGGTGTACCTGCGAAAACTATGCGCATTACTTTATAGCGTTGCGACCAGCTTTAATAGCAATCAGGATTTGCTCAGGAGAGGTTCCACCTATATGATTACGTGATCGAATAGATCCCTCTAGTGAGATCACTTCAAATACATCATTTTCGATAGATGTATCAAATTCTTTTAACTCATTTAAAGTAAATTCACTTAGATCTTTATTTTCTTTGATTCCAAAGGCAACAGCTTTACCGACAACATCATGAGCATCCCTAAAGGCCAAACCTTTTTTGACAAGATAGTCTGCCAGATCGGTAGCAGTGGTGTACCCCTTAATTGCTGATTGATACATATTATCCTTATTGGCTTTAATTGTAGGCACCATTTCAGAAAAAACGCGGAGGCAAGAGTAGATTGTTTCTACGCTATCAAAGAGCGGCTCTTTGTCTTCTTGATTATCTTTATTGTAAGCTAATGGTTGGCCCTTCATCAAAGTAAGAAGAGCAATCAAATTACCATTAACCCTTCCTGTTTTTCCTCGAACCAGCTCTGGCACATCTGGATTTTTCTTTTGGGGCATAATCGATGAGCCTGTACAAAAGCTATCAGGAAGAGCAATAAATTCAAACTGAGCGCTAGACCAAAGAATGAGTTCCTCGGAGAACCTAGAGAGATGCATCATGATGAGGCTCGCATTTGAGGCAAACTCAATTGCAAAGTCACGGTCACTAACGGCGTCCAAAGAGTTCAAGCTGATACGCTCAAAGCCCAAGAGTTCAGCGGTTCGTTCACGATTGATCGGATAACTCGTTCCTGCAAGGGCAGCACTACCTAGAGGCATTGTATTGATTCGTTTAAAGCTATCCTCAAGACGTTCTTTGTCACGCTTAAACATTTCGAAGTAGGCTAATAGGTGGTGCCCAAAACTGATTGGCTGAGCTGCTTGTAGGTGAGTAAAACCAGGCATAATGGTCTCATTTTCTTGTTCAGCAAGATCGAGAAGGGCATGCAGAAGTTTTTGAAGTTCATTCTGGATGCGCTGAACATTATCTCTTAGATAGAGCCTAATATCTGTAGCAACCTGATCATTTCGAGAGCGCCCAGTATGAAGTTTTTTACCTGGCTCACCACAAATCTCTGTTAATCGAGACTCAATATTCATGTGGACATCTTCAAGATCAATTGACCAGGTAAATTCTCCTGAAACGATCTCTTGTTTGACTTGTTCAAGCCCTTTTATAATCTTCTTTAACTCGTCACTGGTTAGCACTTTAGCTTCCATGAGCATAGTTGCGTGCGCTATAGAACCTTCAATATCATAGAGCGCAAGGGTTTTATCAAAAGCAACAGATGCGCCAAATATTTTGACAAACTCATCAGTTGGCTCATTGAAACGGCCACCCCATAAATGATTTGTTTTAGAAGTCATTCTATTTTTACTCTCTATTAAATACAAATTTAAATTAATGCGTATTATTCCAGCATATGGAAGATAAGTTACTGAAAATGATATAAAAAGCTTTTTTAAGTAGATATTTAAAGCGGATATATTTCAAAGTTTTCACCACAATATTGTCCTAATAACCCACATTATCAAGAAACACTCGATAAAATATTGGTGAAATTGATATTTTGGAGAAATCAAAGCAGTGCTTAGAATTGCAACACGCAAAAGTCCACTGGCTCTTTGGCAGGCAGAGTTTGTCAAGTCAAGGCTAGAGCATTTCTATCCTGAGTTGAAGATAGAGTTAGTAAAAATGACGACTCAGGGTGATAAGATACTTGATACACCCCTTTCAAAAATTGGTGGCAAAAACCTTTTCATTAAGGAACTTGAAATTGGAATGATGGAGGGCAGGGCTGATATAGCAGTTCATTCAATGAAAGATGTTCCCTATGAATTACCGGAAGGTTTTGTTATTGGAGCTATTCTAGAGCGTGAAAATCCATTTGATGCTTTTGTTTCAAATCATTTCAACAGTATTACAGACCTTCCAATTGGTTCACGAGTTGGCTCATGCAGTCTAAGGCGAATCGTCCAATTAAAGGCATTGAGGCCAGACTTAGTTATTTTAGACTTAAGAGGAAATGTCAATACCCGCCTACAAAAACTTGATGATGGTGAGTATGATGCAATCATTCTGGCCTGCTCAGGGCTTATTAGGCTTGGTTTTGAGAATCGAATCAAGCAGCATCTTAACGCTCAACAATCGTTACCAGCTGTTGGACAAGGAGCCCTTGGAATTGAGGTTAAAGAAAATGATAGTGAAATTATCAAGCTTTTAGAGCCACTCATTCACAAGAAAACGATGGATGAAGTAAGCGCTGAAAGAGCAATGAATGCATCACTTCAGGGAGGTTGCTCGGTTGCAATTGGTGCTTATGCTACAAGCAATGGGAGTAAATTAAACCTCAGAGGTATGGTTGGTAATGTTGATTCTGGAGAAGTGATAAGGGTTGATGAGCATGGAGATTTGAGCCAACCAAAAGATTTGGGCGAACGAGTAGCCAATAAGCTTTTATCTTTGGGCGCAAGAAAACTATTAAGCGGAGTATGATTTGATCTTGTCTGATGAACAACTAGAGCAATTTTTAATAGAGCTTGCTGAATGGCGTATAAAAGATGAAAAACTATTTAGAGTTCTTCGCTTTAAAGACTTTAATAAAGCTATTGAGTTTATGAATCAAGTTGCAATCACTGCAGAGGCAATGGATCACCATCCTGAGTGGTCGAATGTCTACAATAAAGTAGAGATTTATCTAGTGACTCATAGTGAGGGCGGAATTACGCAGCTTGATATTGATTTAGCGAGAGAGATTGATTCTCATTTCAGTACTTTTAAGCTCTAATCAAATAAAGCGTTGACAAAATCTTTTGCATTAAAAGGCTTTAGATCTTCAATTGCTTCCCCAACTCCAATATAGCGAATAGGCAACTTTAAGGAATCTGATATTGAGAATAAGACGCCACCTTTCGCTGTGCCATCTAGTTTAGTGATGGCTAGACCTGTTAAATTAATGGACTTGTGAAATTCATTTGCTTGTTGAATGGCGTTCTGTCCTGAGCCTCCATCAATCACAAGAAGGGTTTCATGAGGCGCATCCTCATTATGTTTTTTAAGAACTCTCTTAATTTTTTCAAGTTCTTGCATTAAGTTATCTTGAGTATGAAGTCTTCCCGCTGTATCAGCAATTAATATATCAATATCTTTAGCAATCGCTGACTGATAGGCATCATATACAACCGAGGCTGCGTCAGCCCCTGTTTTTTGAGCGATGACGGGAATATCATTTCTCTCACCCCATACCTGAAGCTGCTCAACCGCAGCCGCTCTAAATGTGTCTCCAGCAGCAAGCATAACTGATTTACCTTCACCTTGAAATAACTTTGCAAGCTTGCCAATAGTTGTTGTTTTTCCAGCACCATTTATTCCCACTACAAGAATGACAAAAGGATTATTAGAGCTTGGCTCTAATAGATTTTCCTTGATTAATAACGACTCTAGTTCCTCCTTAATCAGCTGATAGAGGCTATCCTCATCTTTTAATTCCTTTCTGGATGCTTTTTTTCTGACGACTTCAATTACTTTATCAGTTGTTTGGATTCCAATATCTGATCCAATTAAGAGCATTTCCAACTCTTCAAGAAGGTCTTCATCAATCTTTTTTTTGCCAATAACAAGTGAGGAGAGGCCATCACCAAGCTTTTTTTTGGATTTAAATAGCCTTTCCTTAAGCGAAGTTTTATTTTTTACTTCTTGAGGATCTTGACTTTGAGTTTTTTTAAAAAAATTTAGCATTCTATAAAACTGTATGTTTGATATCAAATTTTACTCTGTGATAAGTCATAAGATAAATTAATGAGTAAATGATAAATAAACTAATCTTTATTAATATCCGACATAATAGCCAGTCAAAAACGGTATTATAATTTATATTTTTTTTGGATTATTATGCTTTGGGTTAAGGCCATACACGTTTTTGGATTTGTTTCTTGGATGGCAGGAATGTTTTACTTGCCTCGGTTATTTGTTTATCACTCGATGGCGGAAGATGCGATCAGCATAGAGCGCTTTAAGGTTATGGAGCGAAAGCTTTATAACGGCATCATGATGCCAAGCTTTATCTTAACCACTATAATGGGTCTCTGGATGCTTCATAGCTATGCCTGGGAGGTTTACAGCAGCATGTATTGGCTTAAGACTAAGCTGTTTCTTGTGGCTATTCTTATAGCGTATCACTTTTACTGTGGTCATCTAGTTGGCGTTTTTGCGGCCGATAAAAATGATAAGTCTCATGTTTTCTTTAGGTGGTTTAATGAATTTCCAGTCGTTTTCCTGATTTCTATTATCGTCCTCGCAGTCGTTAAACCTTTTTAAGGGCTTTTATGAGTATTTCTGAAGATACAAAAGAATTAAATTCATATATTAATGAACGAGTTGATATTGATTCCGTTGCCACTTTTAAAGGGAATGAGCATATAGTCAAGCTTAAGCTTAAATTTGATATTGAAAGCATTAGAGGGGCTCTTGATCATATCAAGTCGACCTCGGAGTTCAAGACTGCTGCGTCTGGTTTTCATGCGCTAGCGATGACGCGAAGGAAAAATGGTACAACAGATTCTGACAAAGATTTGGTGGGCCGCTACTATACGCGTGTTGATGACAGCTATGAGGAGATAGCCAAAGATGAGCTGGTTGATGAATCATTATTTAGTGAGCTTGTTGATATCTTTAAGGGGACTTACTTTGAGACAATCTACAAAGAATTAACGGCGCGCTACCCCATTGGAAGAGTCAGAATACTTGAAAAAGATAGCTATAACTGTAATTCTTGGCATAGAGACCCAGAGCCTAGAATTCATATTCCCATTTATACTAATCCAGGCTCTTTATTTATAGTCAACCACCACTGTACCCATCTACCTGCTGACGGCTCAGTTTATTTTACGGATACGCGTGGTTACCACACAGCTCTAAATGGTGGTGAGCATCCCAGAACACATCTTGTCGCTACGCTAGCCTATCCTGAGTACCAGCCTTAAATCTAACTCAATATGAATCAATACAAAAGAAATAGTAGTCATTCTCGAAAAAATGAATTTAAAAATCTTATTGATTTTAGAAGTGATACCGTAACTCTTCCTTCTAAAGAAATGTTATCAAGCATTCAAGAAGCCAAGATGGGTGACGATGTATATGAGGAGGATGATGAGGTTAATGAGCTGCAGGAATATGCAGCTAACTTATTAGGAAAAGAGGCAGCCTTATTTTTTCCAAGTGGGACTCAAAGTAATTTAACGGCAATGCTCTCTCATTGCCAGCGTGGTGATGAGGTGCTCATTGGAAAAAACTATCACACCAATGTTTATGAAGCGCGAGGAGTATCTGTTCTAGGGGGTGTAGGCATTTGTCCCATTGAAACTTCTGATTCAGGTTCGATGGATGTTGCTGACATGCTTGGTGAAATTAAAGATGATGATCCGCATTATGCAGTCACTAAATTACTTTGCTTAGAAAATACTATTTCAGGTAAAGTTCAGCCTCAAAATCATCTTGAAGTGCTAGCTAATGCTGCCCATAAAAAAAATCTTAAAGTGCACTTAGATGGTGCTCGGCTATTTAATGCTCATATTTATACGGGTGCCTCAATGGAGAGCTTAACAAACTGTTTTGATAGTGTTTCAATATGTTTGTCTAAAGGCCTTGGAGCGCCCATTGGCTCCTTGCTTGTTTCGGATCAAGTTACCATTGATAAAGCCCGCCGTCTGAGAAAAATGCTTGGCGGAGGAATGAGGCAAGTTGGTGTAATTGCTTCATGCGGAATGTATGCATTAAAAAATAATGTTAAAAGACTTCAGGAGGATCACGATAACGCAAAACTTCTTGCTGATGGGTTATCATCGATTTCAGAGTTATCAGTTGATTATGCTAATAATCAGACCAATATGGTATTTGTCAATTGTCCTAAAGAGCATAGAGAGTCTCTAGAAAAATTCCTATTGGATAGAGAAATTATGATCTCTAATCTGGATAGAGGGCGTTTAGTTTGTCACCTTGGTATAGAGGAAAAAGATATATTATTTGTGATTGATTCTTTTAAAGAATACTTTAAAAAGACTAGCTAAGAATCTGATTTAAAAAGGTTTTTGTGCGTTCATTTTGAGGATTATTAAAGAATTCTTCTGGCGTATTCTGCTCGACAATCTCCCCACCATCCATAAAGATGATTCTATCAGCAACTTGTCTTGCAAATCCCATTTCATGAGTCACACAAATCATCGTCATCCCACTTTTTGCCAGCTCAATCATAGTCTCTAATACCTCTGAGACCATTTCAGGATCGAGAGCAGAAGTTGGCTCATCAAAAAGCATTACTTTAGGCTCCATACACAAGCTTCTTGCAATCGCAACTCGCTGCTGCTGTCCACCTGAAAGCTGCTCGGGGTATTTATCAGCTTGCTCAGGAATCTTTACTTGTTTAAGAAGTGCCATTGCTCTTTCTTTTGCTTCGTTTTGGTCAATACCTCTGACCCAATTAGGTCCCGCCATACAGTTCTCTAAAACTGTTAAGTGGGGAAATAAGTTAAAACTTTGAAACACCATGCCGATATCTTGTCGAATAATATCAATATCTTTCATAGTCTCATGAAGCTCAATATCTGTGACATGTATCTGGCCTTCTTGGTGCGCCTCTAATCGATTAAGACATCTAATTAGGGTAGATTTTCCTGAACCTGATGGGCCGCATATTACAATTTTTTCTTTTGGGTTAATCTCTAGATTGATATCTTTAAGGGCCTGAAAATCTCCATACCATTTATTGACTCCTTTTAAAGAGATGACTGGCTTTTCATTTTTTATACTATCATTCATAGTCAAGTTTTTTGTTGATATTTTCTTTCAATGCGCGCCTGAATCATCTCTAGAATAATAGTTAAACCCCAATAAATCATTGCGGCTGTTAGAAGCATCTCCATGTGCCTAAAATCTCTTTGACCTAGGGTTTTAGCAAGGTACATCAACTCCCATATTCCGAGCACAGAGACCAATGAGCTATCTTTAAGCATTGCAATAAATTGGTTTCCAGTTGGAGGAACTATAATTGGGATCGATTGAGGTAAGATGATTTTTCGTAGAATGAGACTGGACTTAAAACCTAAAGCTCTTGATGCTTCCCATTGCCCTTTAGGTATGCTTTGTATACCAGCACGAAAAATTTCAGTCATGTAGGCACCATAACAAAGCGAAAGTGCTGCAATTCCTGAAGGTATAGCATCAACCATAAATCCTAGTTGAGGTAATCCTTTATAAATCAAATATACTTGAAGGAGAAGAGGGAGACCTCTAAACAAGGATGTATAAAAACTGGCGATAGCATAAGCAAAGCCATTATTGGATAATTTAGCTATTGCGCCAACTATTGCAATAGCAGTTGCAATAACAATTGATACTGCTGAAATATATATTGTGGTAAATAGGCCTTTAGATATCATGAGGCCAATTCTGCTTTGAATGAATGAGAGTTTTAAGTCAAATGAGTATGCAAACGCAAGAAACAAAAGAAATAACTCTATCCACACAATGAAAATTTGTACTTTTATTCTAGTTAAACTAATTGCAAGTAGATTAAGTACAAAAATTACTGATAGGACAAACGAGACTACAAGTCTTCCAAAAAGACCACTTTCTTCAGGGTTTCCAATGACTGGACTAAGAAATTCACCAAAGATTGTGTTGGTGAAATTAAAGGCAAAGAAAAACGCCAATACCGTTACTGAGAGTCCGACAAGGAAAGCTGGCTTATGCAGCGCCTTATCTTCAACAACGGTATCGACGAACATACCTTTTTCTAAAGCTTAAGTAAAACTTTTACTAATAATAACTATATTAGTATGCAGTAGTGTAGTCGTTAGAGCTACCATCTGCATTCTTAAACCACTTCATTGACAGAGAAGTCAACGTGTAGTCTTTTTGCATTTCTGTAATAATTCTAGCAATCTCAGCATCTAGCTCAGCATCACTATTGCCTTTATCAGTTGCAACTGAAAGCGGCTCATAGAAAGCAGGATCACCTAAGAACTTGATTGGATATCCAGCTTCGATTGCATTTTGAATCATTGGAACAGAATCAATAATTCCATCATTACGAACACCAGCACCTAGGCGAGTGTCATCTAAACAAGCAGAACCATCAACTAAAGATGTGATTGTTCCTGGAGTCACCTTGTATGTAAATGCTGGAGCATCTAACATATCAAGACTTCCTTGAAGATACATTTCCCAAGTTGAAGCTGCTGTAGTACAAACATTCTTACCATTTAAGCCGGCTAATGTAGTTACAGGTGAGCCAGTATGAACGGCAAATGCAGCTGGCGTGTAATAGTATACAGCCGGGAAGTTTAGAACTTCAGAGCGACTTTCAGTTGGAGTCATTGACCCAACTGACACGTCCCAACGCATATTCCAGTTACCAGAAGTAATCACATCCCAAGCAGGTGTGATGAATCGAGCTTCAACTCCCATACGCTTTGCAATTTCTCTACCGACGTCTACATCAAAGCCTTCCATTTCACCCGCATCATTAATGTATGAGAATGGTGCCCAGTTTGCATCGGTTGCAATCATTAATTCATTATTGTTTTTTATGTAATCATAAACAACTCCTGCTTTAGCAGTCATTCCTATTGATAGAAGTGCTACTGCAAAAACAATTGATGACTTTTTAAAGCCTAACTTAATACTCATTTATCTCTCCTTTATATGTTTAAGAATTTATGAACCTACAATTGTACACATATTTTGAAATGAATCTAGTCATCAAAACAGATTAAACAATAAAAAAAGTGAAGCGTTTTATGCTTTAAAAACGCCTGTAGAAAGGTACCTGTCCCCGCGATCACATATGATTGTAACAATCACAGCATTATCAACTTGTTTAGAAAGCTCAATGGCTGAAGCGACCGCACCGCCAGCAGATATGCCAGAAAAAATACCCTCATGAATAGCAAGATCCCTTGTTGCTTGCTCAGCATTTGCCTGTGAGACATCCATAATTCTGTCAACGCGGGATGGATTGAAAATGGTTGGAAGATACCCCTCAGGCCACCTTCTAATGCCAGGTATATGAGAGTCACCATCAGGCTGTATGCCTACAATTTGAATGGATGGATTTTTTTCTTTAAGATATTTAGAAACGCCCATAATGGTTCCCGTGGTCCCCATTGAGCTAACAAAATGTGTAATTTCACCGTTCGTATCATTCCATATTTCTTTTGCAGTGGAAGAGGTATGGGCATTTGGATTATCTTCATTAGCAAACTGATTGAGTTGAAGCCCTTTTCCATCTTGACTCATCTCATTCGCTAAATCTCTAGCTCCTTCCATACCGAGCTGCTCAGAAACGAGGATTAGTTCAGCGCCATAGGCTGTCATCGCATCCCTTCTTTCTTGCGATAAGTTTTCTTGCATGACAAGAATCATCTTGTAGCCTTTGATTGCTGCAACCATGGCAAGTGCAATTCCTGTGTTTCCACTTGTAGCCTCTATCAAGGTATCTCCAGGATGAATTTCACCTCTATTTTCAGCTTCAGAAATCATTTTGAGAGCTGCACGATCTTTGACTGAGCCGGCAGGATTATTGCCTTCTAGCTTGCCAAGGATAATATTTGAAGGGTTTGGGTTTAATCTTTGAAGGCGAACTAGTGGCGTTCCACCGACACATTGATCAATTGTTTTGTAGGGCTGTTTGCTCATAAATCTTAGATAGTATCATAAACTTATAGCCTTAAAAAGCTACATGTTATCAAGGATAGCTTTTTTAACTTCATCTAATGTTGGGTTGATATTAATCATTGCCCCAGTGTCACATTGAGAGATCGCTGTATCTGGATCTTTCAGGCCATGACCTGTCAGCGTACATACAACGCTTGAGTGATCAGGAATTTTTCCAGATTTAATATCTCTTAATGCTCCTGCCACTGAGATAGCTGAAGCAGGCTCACAAAAAATTCCTTCCTTTTCAGTTAACAATTTTTGAGTGGCTAGAATTTCTTTATCAGAAAATGAATCAAACCAACCGTTTGACTCTTTGCTTAGTTTGAGAGCCTGATCCCAACTTTGAGGGTTACCAATTCTAATTGCTGTCGCAATCGTTTCAGGTTTTTCAACCCTAGAGCCTTTGATAAATGGCGCGGCACCTTCTGCTTGATAGCCAAGCATTGTAGGAGTTGAAGAGGCTTTCCCAGCTTCAAAATATTCTGTATAACCCATCCAGTGTGCCGTTATGTTTCCTGCATTACCAACAGGTAGACAATGAAAATCTGGGGCATGACCGAGCTCTTCAATGATCTCAAATGCTGCCGTTTTTTGACCTTGAAGCCTGAAAGGATTGATTGAATTTACGATGGACACTGGTGCGAATTCAGCTACCTCTTTAACAAGCTGCATTCCGTCATCAAAGTTACCTTTAATCTGAATAATGGTTGAGCCATGGATCATGGCTTGCGCGAGCTTACCTAAAGCAATTTTCCCTTCAGGTATGACAACAAAAGCTTTAATTCCTGCTCTTGCAGCATAAGCGGCTGCAGCGGCAGAGGTATTTCCAGTTGATGCGCAAATGATCGCCTTGGAGCCACTCTCGACGGCTTTAGTGACTGCCATAGTCATACCTCGATCCTTGAAAGAGCCAGTAGGATTTAATCCTTCATACTTGATATAGAGTTCAACCTGAGTGCCCATTTCGCATGGAATGTTTTCCAGTTTTATTAGTGGGGTGTTACCCTCACCTAGGCTTATCAGGCGAGTCTTTTCACCAACAGGTAGTCTGTCTCTATATTTCTCAATTAATCCTGTGTATCTCATAATTATTAATAGTTTAGTCTAGTAGTTCAATATGAATGAGTTGGACTTCAGCTTGGTTGAAGTCACTTGCTTCAATTGCTTTCTTAATATTCATCACTGTCTTAGTGCTGACTCTGTCAGTTGTGATTGCAATATGCGCATTTTTATTCTCATCAACTTGTTTTTGAATTAAGGCTTCAATACTGACATTGTGATCGTTAAAAATTCCTGTTACTTTTGAAAGAACACCCTTAATATCAGACACTAGTAACCTTAAAAAGAATTCACTAACTATTGCGTCATTGTCAACTACATTGATCTTTTCTTGAGATTTCCATCCTAATATGTGGTTGCTGGTTTGATTATTAATAATGTCATTAAGGTCAGCTATGACAGCAGATGCAGTAGCTTCGTCACCAGCACCAGCGCCATAATATAGGCTCGTGCCGAGCGCATCACTCTTAACCATGACAGCGTTCATGACGCCATCCACCTGTGCAATTAATTGACTGTTAGAAACCAGGGTTGGATGAACACGAAGTTCTATACCATCTTCCACTCTTTTTGCAATTCCGAGATGTTTTATTGTGTAACCCAACTCTGTTGCATGGAGGATATCTTCCGTTGTAATTTTGCTAATACCTTGCGTATAGACTTTACTGAATTGAATTTCTGTTCCAAAAGCAATTGCCGCAAGGATTGAGAGTTTGTGTGCAGCATCGATTCCTTCAATATCAAAGGTTGGGTCTTCTTCTGCATAACCAAGAGCCTGTGCTTCTTTTAATACATCATCAAAGTCTCTACCCTTTTCCTTCATGTCGGTTAGGATGAAGTTTCCAGTTCCATTAATAATACCTGCCACTGATTCAATGTTATTAGCGCTTAAGCCTTGGCCTAAGGCCTTAATGATTGGAATTCCTCCAGCAACTGAGGCTTCAAATAAGAAGCGAACTTGTTTCTTATTTGCAAGCTTCATTAACTCGTTACCATGATTACCAATGAGTGCTTTATTAGCCGTAATAATATGCTTACCATTATTGATAGCCGCCTCAACCAATTCTTTGGCTAGACCAAAACCACCAATAAGCTCCAAAACAACATCAATGTCAGGATGATTGACAACCTCGAATGGATCTTCCGTTAATTTAATATTAGAGGTGTCACAAATTCGTTTTTTTGTTACATCTCGAACACCCGCTATGACGAGCTCTATTTGAACACCAGTGCGCCTTTCTATCGATGCACTATTTTTTTGTAACACATTGATAACGCCGCCACCAACTGTCCCGAGACCAAGAATTCCAACTTTCATTATTGTATTTTATAAATTCGAATGCGCCATTATACCAAGCAGCGAAATGACTCATCAGAAATCATGTTTAAAAATGTTGCTACAGTAATTGAACTCTGATAACCAACAATTTATATGAGTCAATTATTTAAGTCCACCCATACAGATGTACTTAAGTTCCATGAAGTCATCAATACCATAGTGAGAGCCCTCTCTTCCAAGTCCCGATTCTTTCACGCCACCAAATGGAGCTACTTCATTAGATATAACGCCTTCATTAATACCCACCATGCCATACTCTAAAGCCTCTGAGACGCGCCAAATGCGATTAATATCCGTTGTGTAGAAATAAGAAGCTAAGCCAAACTCAGTATCGTTTGCAAGTTGGATTGCCTCTTCCTCAGTTTTGAACTTAAAAACGGGTGCAAGAGGTCCAAAAGTCTCCTCTGAGGCCATTTTCATGGAGGCATCAACGTTTCCAATAACGGTTGGCTCAAACATAGTGCCGCCATTCTTATGGGGCTTTCCGCCAGCAACAATGACAGCGCCACGATCTAAAGCATCTGCCAAGTGATCTTTAACTTTGTCAAGTGCTTTAAAGCTAATAAGTGGGCCCTGATTAACGCCTTCATCCATTCCATTGCCAACGTTAAGCGTTTTAACGGCTTCTCCTAGTTTTTCAACGAACTGATCATAAATGCCTTCTTGGACAATAAAGCGGTTTGTGCAAACACAGGTCTGTCCAGTGTTTCTAAATTTTGAGATGAGCGCGCCGGCCACCGCAGAATCTAAATCAGCATCATCAAAAACGATAAATGGGGCATTGCCTCCAAGCTCCATTGAAACCTTTTTCATAGTATCAGCACAGTTACGTGTTAAGATTTTTCCAACAGCTGTAGATCCGGTAAATGATAGTTTTCGAACAATCGGACTATCGGTTAAAGCCTTTCCAATTTCACTCGACTGAGTCCCAACCACAACATTTAAAATACCACTAGGGATTCCAGCTTGCTCAGCCAGTTCAGCAATTGCAAGAGCTGATAATGGGGTCTCTGCAGCTGGTTTAATGACCACTGGGCAACCTGCAGCTA
>ERZ767310.429-NODE-429-length-26294-cov-3.919242_pt1 | contig 26294 bp, 23 predicted proteins | sample MGYA00374954_ERZ767310 | MGnify/ENA primary metagenome ERZ767310 (study PRJEB28948, sample SAMN06267188) | marine metagenome | isolation source: Columbia River Estuary | place: USA:Columbia River Estuary, USA | collected 2013-07-23 ...
TATATAACGAAACAGTCTAAGGATTTTATTGAGTTCAAGTGTTCGCTCCTTCTAGAAGAGGCCAAAGAAGACCCGATTAAGCGCGCGGAACTCATTAAGGATGTTGCAGCCACTATTGCTTTAATTCCAGACAATGTTTCTAGAACAGTTTATGCCCAAAGCTCTTCTAGTATTTTAGGCGTAGATGAGCAATTGATTTTTACAAGTATTGAGCAGTCTCGTTCTGGAAATCATGCCAAAAACACTTCCGAGCCAATGCAGGTTGTTTTTAGCAAACCTAAAACAGCTACCAAGCAAAACGAGTTAAGTATTGACTTAGAAGAATCTACCTTAATAAGACTCTTGGTTATATATGGAGAGACACTTTTAAATTTTGAATACGAAGACGAGCAAGGCGAGCCGCAGGAGACCCAAATTACTACTGCGGAGTATATTATAACGCAATTAAGTGAGGATGATATTCTTTTTACACAGCCTGTTTTTAACAAAATTTATTTAGATTTTATTGAAGCGTTTCAAGAGCGTGAAACAATTTTAAATGCGCAACATTTTGTTCGTCATCAAGACGTTGAGCTTTCTCAATCGATGTCTGAGTTATTAAGTGACAAACACCAAATAAGCGATTGGTCTAAAAAAGAAATTTTTGTGCCTACAGAAACCGATAAACTTAAAGATTTAGTTGTAGAAGGGGTAATTCGTTTAAAGTCTAAACAAGTTAAGTTAAAGCTTAATATAATGCTTAAGCAGTTAAAGAATAATGAAATTGAAGAGCACGATCGGGTGAATTTCTTAGCTAATTTTCAACAGCTAAATCAGTTGTCAATCCACATAGACAAAGAGCTGGGAAGAGAGTGTTAAAATCGCATTATTTTTTTTCATTACGATTATATTTACTTTTATTTGCTGGTAAAATAAGTATTGTTTTTAATTTTGTAAAGAATTAATGTTTTTGCCTTTTCAAAGAATTTAAAATGGATGATTTACCAAACATTTCTAAACCTACTCACTTTAAGGTAGGTGGCGTTCCGGAGCATTTTAACTTCCCATGGATAAAAGCAATAGAAGAAGGTCTATTTGAAAAAAATAATATTTCCATTTCATGGAAAGATTATTTTGGCGGAACGGGAGCTATGACAAAAGCGCTTCGATCAAGTGAGTTAGATATTGCCATACTTCTTACAGAAGGCATTATTGCAGACATACATAAAGGAAACCCAAGTAAAATAGTTCAATTTTACGTTCAATCTTCTCTTCGTTGGGGAATTCATGTAGGGTCAGAGTCTAAATTCAAATCGGTTTCTGATCTAGAAAAAACCCGCTCAGCCATCTCAAGGTTTGGTTCAGGATCTCACCTAATGTCTTACGTTAACTCTAGCAATGAAGGTTGGGATTTAGACAAACAAAAATTTGAAGTTGTTAACGATTTAAAAGGAGGCAGATCCTTTTTAGCAAACGGAAAAGCAGATTATTTTCTTTGGGAAAAGTACACCACCAAACCATTTGTTGATAATGGAGAGTTTAGAATTCTTGGCGAGTGCCCTACTCCTTGGCCGAGTTTTGTGGTTGCAGTTCGTGAAGATTTATTACACACCCACTCCCAGCAAATAAAACAAATACTTGACATTGTAAATCAATCGTGTTTTGAAGTAAAATCAAGCAAACTGTCTGTTAAACAGATTGCAGACTATTATCAATTACAAGAACAAGACATTACACAATGGTTAGGAGAAACCCAGTGGAGCTGTAACAGCGAAATAGATCCTAAAACTATTGATCTCGTTCAAGAAAGACTTTTGAGCTTACAAATTATTGATGACAAAAAGAGTTTTTATACACTTTGCAGTCCATTTCAAACAAAGTTGATGAACAAGTCAGTATAAGTAAACATCACGTAGTAATTCCTAGAAGAACCCAAAACAGATAACCAAAGCGCATATATTTATATTTTAGGATAGATAAAACGAAAAAATAAAATAATTTTGCTTTTAAGCAGTTAATGCTAAAAACAATAAATTTGAAAAACGCTCACAAAATTTTTACGGCTCTTCTACTGACCGTCTTTTTCTATTCTTGCTCCACCCAAAAGGATCGACTTCTGAATAGATCCTACCATAAAGTAGCAGCTCATTACAACGGTTATTTTAATGCGGTTGAGAGCTTAAAAGAAGCGTTATTAAAACTAGAGAAAAACCACCAAGAAGATTACAGTAATTTATTGCCCACATCTATATTGGGTGATACTAAGCAGGCTCAAAAAATATACCCTCAACTCAATCGAGTCATTGATAAGGCGGCTATAGTTGTGGAAAATCATTCCATGGAAATTAAGGGTAAAGAGAAGAATAAATGGATAGAAGACGCCTATTTTATAATGGGTAAGGCCTTATTTTACAAACAAGAATATGGAAAAGCCATTGAAATGTTTACTTATGTTACCAGAGAATACGAGGGGTACATCTCAGACCTGTCTTTAATTTGGTGTGCTAGAGCTCATATAGAGATGGGTAACTTTACAACCGCAAAAAATCAGCTCTTATATCTAGAAAGTGACGCCCGCTTAAAAAACATTGACAAAGGATTACTAGCAGAGGTTTATGCAAACTACCATCTTAAAAAAGAAGATTGGGAAGAGATGAATTCTTATATACACACCACTATTAAGTACACCAAATCTAAAGCAAAAAAAGCCAGACTTACGTTTGTTTTAGCTCAGTTATACCAAAAGGTAGAAGATTATGAAATGGCTTATTTGTATTTTGATAAGGTGGTTAAAATGAATCCTGATTATCAATTTAAGTTTAACGCTTTGTTAAGTAGAGCTAGAGCCTTTGATCCAAAACGCAACGATTCATCTAAGCTCATTAATGAAATCGAAAAGATGTTAAAGGATGACAAAAACATAGACTACAAAGACCAAATCTATTTTGCCTTAGCAGAAATAGCACTGAAAGAAGACAATAAAGAGGGCGCTAAAATTCATTTGTTAAATTCAACAGCGAGTAATTTAGGTAACGACCAGCAGCAGTCAATTTCTCACTTAACATTAGCCAATTTGTATTTTGATGAGGCTTCTTACTTACCAGCCCAAGGACATTACGATACTGCGATGACTTTTTTAAGTCAAAATCATCCAGATTATGAAGCTCTTTCAATCAAGAGAAACAACCTAAACGAATTGGTTGAACTGTACAATACCATTACCCTCCAAGACAGCTTGATGACGCTCTCAAATTTAAACAAAGAGGACTTACTAGATTTTATTGATGAATACATAGAAGAGCTCAAAGAGGCAGACTTAAGGGCACAACAATCGTTACAAGCAAATGTTGGAGCCAGACAAAACACCACCAATTCTCGTAACCAGTTTAATCCAATGGCTGGCGGTGGCGGCGCCTGGTATTTTTACAACCCATCTGCTGTAAGTTTTGGTTATTCTGAATTTATTACCAAGTGGGGCGAACGAAAATTGGAAGACAACTGGAGACGTAAAAATAAACAGCAAAACGATTCGAATCAGAACGAAGAGGATGAGGACAAGGACTTGTACAGTCAAGAATATTACTTGGGCATCATTCCAACAACAGATTCGGCAAAGCGCGTAACAGTAAACATAATTGTTCAATCTTTTTATCAGCTCGGGTTAATTTACAAAGAGGAACTTAGAGATTATGAAGAAGCTTTGGAAGTTTTTGAAACACTCCTGTCTGCTTACCCCAAAAATAAATACGAAGCCTTATCTTATTACCAGCTTTACACCATACACCTTTTGTTGAACGAAACTCTTTATGCCCAAAATTACTTCACAAAACTTCAGCAAGAATACCCCGAAAGTGATTATGTGAAAATGATTTTAGACCCCGATTCATACTACGCTCAAAACACCGAATTAGTGGACAGTGCACTTTTTTATTACGAAGAGGTATACGAGCTGTTTGTAAACAATGCTTTTACTGAAGTAATAAGCCATGTGGAGTTTTTAACAAAAAAGTACAACGCTCACCCTGTGGCAGATCAACTGTATCTATTAAAAGCACTTGCTAATGGTCATCTATTTGGTGAAAAAGAACTCATCACGAGTTTAAACGACCTACTTGCCGTTTTTAATAGTGGCGAAGTAGCTGATGAGGCTAGAGCTATACTCCAAGGTATTGAAGCAAGTTCTCAAGTCATTGAAGAGACTATGTATAGCCTTGATGAAGAAGAAACGCACTTTTATGTATTGGCTATTGAAACTTCTGGCCCTAGCATTAATAAGTTAAAAATAATATTATCTGACTACAATAAAAAGTTCTACAACACCGAAATGTATAAGACGCAAAGTTTAATGTTAAACTTAAATTATCAGCTCATTATTGTAAAATCATTCGAAAACTCGAACACATCACTAAAATACCTTGAAGCTATTAAAGAGCTGGATGAGCTAAAAAGCATACTGGGTAGGTCTGATTTTGAGCATTTTATTATATCTTCGAGTAACTTTAAGGTTTTTTACAAAAACAAATCTCTAGATCAATACCTTGTGTATTTTGAGGATGCCTTTTTAAAGTATTAATAAAAAAAACAAGATTCATGTTTTCAAAATCCAATTCAAGTATGAGTAAACCTAACGAAAAAACGAACAACACTGTTAACGCTATTGGTCAAGGAAGTGTTATTAATGGAGACATCAGCACCGAAGGAGACTTGAGAATTGACGGAACGTTAATAGGCTCGATTACAACAAAAGGTAGGCTTGTTTTGGGCGAAAGTGGTCTTGTAGAAGGAAATGTTTTTTGTCAAAACGCTCTGATAGCCGGCACACTAAAGGCAAAAATCCAAGTATCTGAACTTCTTAGTTTAAAATCTACAGCCAACTTATTAGGCGATATTGTAACGGCAAAATTATCGATTGAGCCAGGCGCAAATTTTTCAGGATCTTGTAGTATGGGCGCCTCAATAAAAAACATTAAATCATTTGAAGCCAATGAAAACGCCAAAGAAAAGAGCAGCAGATCAGTTTCTTAAATTTTCTGGACTTGCCTTTCAAATGGGCCTCATTATATGTGTTGGCTCTTATTCAGGAAACAAGTTAGATGCTTTTCTTGAAAAAGACACGCCATTATACACCATTACTTTTTCTCTTTTATCCGTTTTTTTAGCCCTTTACTTTGTTCTAAAAGAAGTAATTTCTCAATCCGATGATACTTAATTTCATACATTTTTTGTTAAAATTAGTAAGCGCATCTCTGTTGGTTTTTGGTCTACACTCTGTTTTTAATCATTTTGGTCCTTTCCCATTAGAAAGTACTTTGTTTTTCACCCTTCATAGCTTTCATTTTTTTGCAAGTTTATTTACCTACCTCATAGTTCTTATTTCATTCCAAAAACATTTTGACCGAGCGGGTTTTGTTTTTTTAGCAGCTAGTATTTTAAAAATGTTAATTTCATGGATTTTCTTACTTCCTCACGTACTCCCTAAGCAAGATTACAGCCAAAACTTTGCACTTCAATTCTGTGTTATTTTTACTTATTATCTAATTTTTGAATCGTTTTTAACCATCAGAAAATTAAACGCCTAAGTCAATCTCCCAAAATTTCAACCTACTAGAAACCCACTTTTATCTAACAAATTTGTATTTATTTTTGATAAGGTATCAATATGCTTCGTTCATTAAAGAATATTATCTATTTTTGCATCGATTTTCACAGGCTCTAAAACCATATTTGAAAACAAGATGAAAACAGTATTTAAGACATTTTTGCTTATTGCAACGTTTACCTTTGGTAATCTCTCTTTATTTGCAACAGAAGCTCATACTGATGATGCTCATGAAGAAAAGCCTTTTGATGCTGTAGAGGTAATTATGCACCATATTGCAGATGCACACGAGTTTCATATTTTAGATTACACTGATGATTTTGGCGTAGAGCATCCTGTATCTATTCCGCTACCAGTTATTTTGTATACTGACGGTAATTTTGATGTTTTTATGTCTAGCGAATTCAATCATGGTCACAGTGAGGTTGTTCGAGACGATCGAACGTACACGTTAGATCACGGACATATTGTTGAGCTAAATGGAGGCCACCCGATAGACTTTTCTATTACGAAGAATGTTTTTTCGATGTTTCTTTCAATCCTAATTATCCTGTTACTTTTTATTTCCGTTGGCCGTTCGTACCGCAACGGAAGATTAGCCCCTTCAGGCTTAGCATCTTTCATAGAGCCTCTGGTTTTGTTTGTTAGAGATGATATTGCCATACCAAATATTGGAGAGAAAAAAGCCGATAAATTTTTACCTTACCTACTTACGGTATTTTTCTTTATATGGGTCAATAACCTTTTGGGTTTAATTCCATTTTTCCCTGGTTCTGCCAATTTAACCGGAAACATTTCTTTTACAATTACTTTAGCATTTTTAACATTCATAATTACAAACATGAATGGAAATAAAGAGTACTGGAAACACGTATTTGCAACACCAGGAGTTCCCTTTTGGTTATTGCCAATAATGATTCCAGTAGAATTGATGGGTATCCTAGCGAAACCTGTTGCCCTATTGATACGTTTGTTCGCAAACATAACTGCGGGACACATTATCATCTTAAGTTTGATCTCACTGATCTTTATATTTAAGACTGTAATGATTGCCCCTGTATCAGTAGCATTTGTATTGTTTATGGATGTATTGGAGCTACTTGTAGCTGCATTGCAAGCATATATTTTCACGTTATTGTCGTCGTTATTCATTGGAATGGCGGTAGCAGAACATGAACATCATTAAGTAAGTTTTTTGTTTAACCCTAAAAAATTAATTATGGGACCATTAGCTGCAATTGGTGCAGGTTTAGCTGTAATAGGCGCTGGACTAGGTATCGGAAAAATTGGTGGATCTGCAATGGAAGGTATTGCAAGACAACCAGAAGCAACCTCAAAAATTCAAACTGCAATGATTATTGCTGCTGCCCTTGTTGAGGGTGTAGCTCTTTTCGCCGTAGTAGTTTCTTTGTTAGTTGCAAGCAACTAGTAATTGCTTTAACAAACCTTTCAGGGATTGCCTGAAAGGTTTGTTTTAAAAACAACGATCACACAAACAATTAAATAGTAAGACATGGAATTAGTTACTCCTCAAATAGGGTTGATATTCTGGACAACATTATCCTTTTTTATATTGTTGTTTATCTTAAAGAAATTAGCTTGGACACCAATATTGGGTGCTGTTAAGGATCGTGAAGCATCTATAAAAGATGCTCTAGCTTCTGCAGAAAATGCCCGTAATGAGATGGCTAATTTACAAGCAGACAACCAACGGATTCTTCAAGAAGCTCGTGCCGAAAGAGACGAAATGCTTAAAGAAGCCAGAGACATTAAAGCAACGATTGTTACGGATGCTAAAAATGCCGCTAAGGCAGAGGCAGATGCAATCATTTCCGCCGCTAAGGCGCTTATCGAAAATGAGAAAGTTGCAGCAATAACTGAATTAAAAAGTTCTGTTGGTTCCCTGTCCGTTGATATTGCTGAAAAAGTTTTAAAAGCAGAATTAAAAGATACAGAAAAGCAAAATGCTTACATAGCTGAAATGCTTAAAGATATTAAGCTTAACTAAGAAAAGATGAAAGGAACTAGAGTTGCCCTTCGCTATGCTAAGTCTTTGCTTTCTTTAGCTGATGAGCGAAATATTCTTGAACAAGTTAAAGACGATATGTTGGCTTTAGCCTCTGTTTGTGAAGAGAACACAGACTTTCGTGATATGCTAAAAAGTCCTGTAGTAAAATCTGATAGAAAAGCAGCGATTTTAAAGCAGGTTTTTGAAAAAGAAGTTTGTGAATTAAGTATGAAATTTATAAATCTTGTCTTAGAGAAGAGACGTGAAGCAATTTTAGGCGCTATTGCCAATAGCTTTATTGATCTATACAACGACTTAAAAAACATTGTAAAAGCAACAGTAGTTACTGCTAATGCTATTACAGAAGACACAAGAAATAAAGTGTTATCTCAACTAAAACTCGTTGCAGGTGATGCAAATATTTTAATAGAAGAACAGGTTGACGAGTCCATTATTGGTGGATTTGTTCTTCGTATTGGCGATACAGAGTACAACGCAAGTATAGCTAATAAACTTCAACAACTAAAAAGAGAATTTGTTTCCAATCCTTACCTAAAATAGTACTCCTATGGCAAGTGTAAAACCAGCTGAAGTTTCAGCAATATTAAAAGAGCAACTTTCAGGTCTTAAAACTGAGGCAGAAGTAGCAGAAGTAGGAACCGTTCTTCAAGTAGGAGACGGTATTGCTCGTGTTTATGGGCTTTCAAATGTAGGTTCTGGAGAACTTATTGAATTTAAATCAGGTTTACAAGGTATTGTATTAAACTTGGAAGAAGACAACGTAGGTGCCGTACTTTTAGGTTCTTCGAAAGAAGTAAAAGAGGGTGATACCGTTAAGCGTACTGGTCGTATTGCTTCCATAAATGTTGGAGATGGTGTGTTAGGCCGTGTTGTGGATACCTTAGGCTCTCCAATAGATGGTAAAGGACCAATTGCTGGTACAACTTACGAAATGCCGCTTGAGCGAACTGCTCCGGGTGTTATTTATCGCCAACCTGTAACAGAACCTTTACAAACGGGAATTAAAGCTGTTGATGCAATGATTCCAATTGGACGTGGTCAACGTGAATTGATCATTGGTGACCGTCAGACAGGTAAAACTTCTGTTGCTATTGACACCATAATAAACCAAAAAGAATTTTTCGATGCTGGAGAGCCTGTTTATTGTATCTATGTTGCTATAGGTCAAAAGGCGTCTACAGTAGCAAATATAGTTCAAACACTTGAAGAGGCTGGCGCTATGGCTTATACCGTTATTGTAGCTGCTAACGCTTCAGATCCTGCTCCAATGCAGTTTTACGCTCCATTTGCTGGCGCTGCCATTGGGGAATACTTCCGCGATACAGGACGTCATGGTTTAATCATCTACGATGATTTATCCAAGCAGGCAGTAGCTTACCGTGAGGTTTCTTTACTTTTAAGACGTCCACCAGGTCGTGAAGCTTATCCTGGAGATGTATTTTTCTTACACTCTAGATTACTAGAGCGTGCAGCAAAAATAAACGATTCTGACGCTATTGCTCAGGACATGAATGACCTTCCGGAATCCATTAAAGGAATTGTTAAGGGTGGTGGTTCGTTAACCGCTCTTCCAATTATCGAAACACAAGCCGGAGATGTTTCGGCTTATATTCCTACCAATGTAATTTCGATTACAGATGGTCAAATTTTCTTAGAAGCTGATTTATTTAATTCTGGGGTACGCCCGGCAATTAATGTGGGTATTTCTGTATCTCGTGTGGGTGGAAATGCACAAATTAAATCAATGAAAAAAGTATCTGGTACTTTAAAGTTAGATCAAGCTCAATACCGTGAATTAGAAGCATTTGCTAAGTTTGGATCTGATCTTGATGATGCAACTTTATTGGTAATTAATAAAGGTAAACGTAACGTAGAAATGTTAAAGCAAGGCTTAAACTCTCCACTTCCAGTGCAAGAGCAAGTAGCCATGATTTACTGTGGTACTAAAAACTTAATGTCTAAGGTTCCTGTTGCTAAAGTGAAAGAATTCGAAATAGAATTTTTATCTTTCATGAGAAACAAATACGCAGCAGAATTGGCTTCATTAAAAGCTGGTAAATTATCTACTGAAGCTACTTCAGCTATTGAAAGTGCAGCAGCAGAAATTTCTTCTAAATACTAATAAGACTGAACCAGAGAAGATTTTAATCTTCACATTCAATTGATTTACAAATGGCGAACTTAAAAGAAATACGCACTAGAATTACCTCTGTAGCTTCTACAATGCAAATTACCAGTGCTATGAAAATGGTTTCTGCTGCAAAATTAAAAAGAGCTCAAGATGCAATTACTCAAATGCGTCCCTATGCAGAGAAGTTGTCTGAAATTTTGGTAAACTTAAGTGCTACGCTAGAAAACTCAACTGAGGATATTTACAGTCAAGAAAGAGAAATCAAAAAAGTTCTATTGGTTTCAATTGCTTCCAATCGTGGTTTGTGTGGTGCCTTTAACGCAAATGTATTTAAAGCAACAGAAAAGCGAGCACACGAACTATCTGATAGTAATGTTTTAGTTTATCCAATTGGAAAAAGAGCTGTGGATTATTTCACAGGGAAGCATGAATTATTCAATTCAAATCTTGAAATTTTTAATGATTTGAATTTTAATTCTTCCACTGAAATTGCTCAGGAAATAATGGATGCTTTTGTAGAAGGTTCTTTTGACAAAGTTGAAATCATTTACAACGAATTTGTAAATGCGGCAACTCAAAATATAATCACCGAAACTTTTCTGCCTGTTTCATCGGATCAAACGGAAAGCAACGCAATTCAATCAGATTATCTTTTTGAACCCTCTAAGGCTTCTATTGTTTTAAATCTTATACCAAAATCACTTAAGATTCAGCTTTACAAATGCCTTTTAGACTCTCATGCTTCTGAGCATGGGGCTCGGATGACTGCAATGCACAAAGCTACAGACAACGCACAAGACCTAAAAGACGATTTAACACTTACATACAACCGTCAACGTCAAGCTGCTATTACCAACGAAATACTAGAAATTGTTGGTGGTGCAGAAGCGCTTAAGCAATAAATATTTATACTAATTGAACCCTGCCTTGGCAGGGTTTTTTTGTTTTATATCTTTGAGGTTATGAAGTCGATTGTATTATACCCAAAAAAACTCGGGAACCGAATTTATTTCTCAATGATTGCCCTATTATTGGCCTCATTTCTATTTATTGGTATTTCTACTTTTTATAATTTTAAAAGTCAGAACATTGAGTACCACAACAATAGACTCCAACGTAAGGAAGCAGCAACTCTATCTTCTATTGCGTATTACCTAAGCGAGCGTACTGTATCACTTTCGGACTCTTCTATTTATGAATCTTTTAAATACAAATTGGATGAGTTAGCCGATATTCATAGCCTAGACCTTATTGTGTATAATCTTGAAGGAGATTTACTTCTTAACGCAACCAAAGACGTCAAACAACCAGAATTTTTACGTAGTAATTTAGAGGTGAGCGTTATTGAAGATCTTACAAAGTCCAGAGCAAGGCTCACAAAAATTTTAAAGAATAACGGCCACGAGTATCTTAATTCCTATCAATTTTTATACGACACCAACTCATTGCCTTTTGCTATTATTAGTATTCCTTATTTTCAACTCAACGAATCTTATAAGAGAGATTTACAAGCGTACTTTATTGCACTTACTCCAATTTATTTATTACTCTTTTTAATTACAAGTTTATTTGCTTTCTTACTTTCCAAACAGATTTCAGAACCTATAGTTAAGTTATCTTCAGTTATGCAAGAGGCGGCCTTAGCGAAACAATACATGCCTTTATCTTGGAATTCTGCAGACGAAGTTGGCCGTTTAGTAAAGCACTACAACTTTATGGTAAAAGAGCTGCAAATAAGCTCAGAGAAGCTCGCGCAAAAAGAAAAAGAATCCGCTTGGAAAGGGATGGCTAAACAGGTTGCACACGAAATAAAGAACCCACTTACGCCCATGAAATTGAATATTCAAATGTTTGAGCGAAAGATAAACCCTCAAGATCCTGAATTTCCTATCAAGATAAAAAAATTCACCTCTTCTCTTATCAAACAAATTGATACGTTAGCAAACATTGCTTCTGCCTTTTCTGATTTTGCAAGGATGCCTTCAAGTAAAAAGAAATCTTTAAACCTATCTGAGATCGTTGATAAAACAATTTCCTTTTACGACTCATTGTCCACCGGTGAATTAACAATAGCTAAAGATTGTTTTGTTTATGCTGATCACGACCAAATAGTACGTGTGTTAAACAACCTAATAAGCAATGCTATTGAATGTGTTCATACTGGAGAGACTCCACTAATAACGATTATTTTAGAAAAAAGAAAGGAGCACGCTCTTCTTAGTATCACCGACAATGGCTCGGGTATTCCAGAAAAACAACAAAGCCAAATATTTGAGCCAAACTTCACTACCAAATCAAGTGGCACTGGTTTAGGATTAGCCATGGTTAAACGTATTATAGACGATCTTAATGGAGATTTATACTTTACCACAGAACTAGGTATCGGAACTACATTTTACGTTAGTATTCCCCTACTCAAACAAAAAGTGTAATTTTATATACTAGACAAAGAATTAATTATGACTTACGAGAACTTAAACTTACACACGGAAGCTGGAGTACAAACTATAACAATTAACCGACCTTCTAAGTTAAATGCTCTAAATAGCGCAACGATTCAAGAATTAAGTACAGCACTCAAGGCCTCAAATGCCAATCCAATTGTTCGTGTAATTGTACTTACTGGTTCTGGTGAAAAAGCCTTTGTTGCAGGCGCAGATATTTCAGAATTTGCACATTTTTCTGTTGCTGAAGGAAAGGCGCTTTCTCAGAAGGGACACGACGATTTATTTACTTTAGTTGAACAGTTAGATACGCCCGTTATAGCAGCCGTAAATGGATTTGCTTTAGGCGGTGGTTTAGAGCTTGCTATGGCCGCACATATTCGTATTTTTTCTGAAAACGCTCTTGTTGGCTTACCCGAAACTTCTTTGGGAGTGATACCAGGCTATGGTGGCACCCAAAGACTCGCTCAAATTGCGGGAAAAGGTATAGCCATGCAAATGATATTAACTGCTGAAATGGTTGACGCTAAAACTGCACTATCTTACGGTATAACTACAAAAGTAGTCCCTTTAGAAGAGCTTTTACCTACGGCACTCAAAACCGCTAAAAAGATTCTAAAAAACGCACCTAGCGCTCTTGCGTCAGCAATTAAGTGTGTAAATGCAAATTATGAAGCTGATGTTGACGGCTTATCTTATGAGGTAAATGCTTTTGGTACTTGTTTTGGTACAGCCGATTTTAAGGAAGGAACCACCGCTTTTTTAGAAAAAAGAAGAGCGAACTTTTAACACTTATTCTTATAAAATAAAATCAATTGACTGTATTAAGAAAATTAGTAGGACAAACGGCTGTTTATGGATTAAGTAGCATAGTTGGTCGTTTGCTAAATTTTTTACTTGTTCCCTTATATACGACTATTTTTCTTCCAGATGAATTTGGTGTACTGTCTGTATTAATGTCCTGGGTTGCTTTTGCTATGGTTGTGTTAAGCTATGGCTTAGAAACCTCTTTTTTTCATTTTGCTGCAAAAGAGAAAAACCAGGCAAATGTTTTCTCTACCGGTTTACTATCACTAGCCCTCAGTACTTCTTTTTTTTTGGTTCTAACGGTCCCTAATTCAATTTCAATTGCAAGGTTACTACATGTGCCAGAAAACCCATTATTTATTACCCTTTTGGCTTTTACTATTGCACTAGACACCCTTACAACACTACCTTTTGCCAAGCTACGTTTGGACAATAGACCCTGGAGGTTTGCCTCCATTAGGCTCGTTAATATTAGTATTAACATTGGTCTTAATCTATTTTTCTTTTTGCTTTGTCCTGAACTTTTAAAACAAGGGTACAGTGCTTCTTTTTTCACTACTATTTACGATCCTACTTTCGGTATTGGCTACATATTTGTTTCCTACTTAGTCTCAAGTTTTATTACCTGTATGTTACTTTTGCCCCAGTTCTTTAAGGTTAGGCTCATTTTCGACTTTGTTTTATGGAAAAGGATGATCTCTTACGGCCTCCCTCTTCTTATTGGAGGGTTAGCCTATGTTGTAAACGAAATGATTGATAAAATACTTCTTGTATACCTTTTACCCCCCACCATTGCAAGTACTCAAGTAGGAATCTACTCAGCCTGTTATAAAATTTCAATATTTATGACTCTTTTTATTCAAGCGTACAGGTATGGTGTTGAGCCTTTTTTCTTTACCCAATCGCAAAAGGCAGATGCAAAAAAACAATTTGCCAAACTTATGCGTTATTTTGTTGCCTTCACATCCTTCATCTTTTTAGGTGTAAATGTATTTATAGACTTTTTAAAAGCGTTTATACGAGATGATTCTTATCATGTTGGTTTAAAAGTTGTCCCTATTTTGCTTTTAGCAAACCTATTTGCAGGTGTTTATTACAACCTGTCCGTTTGGTATAAAGTAACTGGTAAAACTCGTTACGGAGCCTATTTTTCTGTTTTTGGCGCGCTCATTACCATTACTTTAAACATTATACTAATTCCTTCAATGTCTTATTTTGGCTCTGCTTACGCAACCTTATTTTGTTATTTTTCTATGTGTGTTGTTTCTTATTATGTTGGTAGGAATCATTACTCAATTCCGTACAACTTTAAGTTTATAGCTCTCTATCTTTCCTCCGCAATTGGCTTGTATTATATTTGGTACTATCTACGTTTTGAAAATAATTTAGCAAACTTGATTTCTAGTTTTTCAATCTGTTTCGTTTATATGTTAATTGTACTTGCCGTAGAAAAGAAAAAAAGAACTACTTTCATTCCATAAATTTAGGACTATTACTATGCAAATAGAGATTATAAACCGTTCCAATCATCCTTTGCCAACGTATGCAACAGAACTATCTGCTGGCATGGATTTGTATGCCAACATCGAATCCCCGATTTTGCTTAAACCTATGCAAAGAATTCTTGTTAAGACGGGTTTATTTATTGCCTTACCCAATAATTATGAGGCACAGATTAGACCACGTAGTGGCCTTGCATTCAAGCACGGTTTATCTGTTTTAAATAGCCCTGGCACCATAGATGCTGATTATCGTGGTGAAATAGGTGTTTTATTGGTAAATTTGTCAACGGACGACTATGTCATTGAAGATGGCACTCGTATTGCCCAAATGGTAATAGCACCGTATACTAAAGTTACGCTTAACTCCGTTGAAGAACTTTCAGAAACTCATAGAGGAGCTGGCGGTTTTGGTTCAACTGGAAAAAAATAACATAATTTATATTTAATATGAAAATAATTGTACCCATGGCCGGAAGAGGCTCTCGCCTAAGACCCCATACACTTACAGTACCCAAGCCATTAGTTCCGATTGCAGGGAAACCTATCGTTGAGCGTTTAGTTGAAGATATTACGCGTGTTTGTGGCCAAACGGTTGATGAGATCGCTTTCGTAATTGGTGATTTTGGCAAAGAAGTTGAATCGGAGCTTGTCAATATAGCCGAGGGTTTAGGTGCAAAAGGATCTATTTACCATCAACATGAAGCGCTTGGTACGGCACATGCCATTTTATGTGCAAAAGATTCTTTAAGTGGCCCTGTTGTTGTTGCCTTTGCGGACACATTATTTAGAGCAGATTTTAAGTTGGACTCAAGTAAAGATAGTATCATTTGGGTTCAGCAAGTAAAAGACCCTAGTGCCTATGGCGTTGTAAAAATGGACGATAATTCTGTTATAACACACTTCATAGAAAAACCTACAGAGTTTGTTTCTGACCTTGCGATTATTGGAATTTACTTTTTTAAAGATGGTGCTAATCTGCGTAATGAATTGCAGTATTTAATCGACCACAATATAACCGATAAGGGGGAGTACCAAATAACCGAAGCGCTAGAAAACATGAAACTCAAAGGCCTCAAATTTTACCCTGGTAAAGTTGATGAGTGGCTCGACTGTGGTAATCCTAAGGCAGCTATACATGCAAACAAAAGAGTATTAGATTTTTCTGAAAACAAGCATGAAAGAAGTGGTTTAAAACTAGACAATGCAACAATTATTGAACCTTGTTATATTGGTGCTAACGTGCAGTTATCGAATTGCACAATTGGACCATATGTTTCATTAGGCGATGGCACCGTTGTTTCAGATAGTCTATTAAAAAACACAATTGTTCAAAACAATACAACCCTTAAAAATGCCGACTTAGAGGATTCTATGATAGGTAATAACGTTACCTACAAAGGCGGATCAAAGCAGGTTAGTATTGGAGATTATTCTACAATCGGATGAAAAAAGGCAATGCAATTATTTACCTATTAGCTTTTGTACTAATAGTATCGGCTTGTACTGGAACCAAAAAAACCGCACAGTCGAGCCTCACCCGTCTAAATTCATACTCTGAGGGGGAATTATCTTACAAAAGCCAATTTCGATTTAAATACCTATTTTTTGAGTCTCAACGCCTAAAAGCCCTTGAAGATTACCCTAAAGCAGTTGGTTTAATGGAGCAGTGTGTTGCTATTGACCCTTTAAATGCAGACGCCAATCTCGAATTGTCTGTACTGCATACGATAACAGAGAATTTAACCTCTGCTTTATTTTACGCAAACATGGCTTTTAAGCTCGACCCAGACAATACTTGGATATTACTTCATTTAGCTCAGGTAAACTTAGCTTTAGGCAACCTTCAGGGTGAGCTTAATGCCCACCTGAGCCTTGTTAAACTTGAGCCGTCTAATCTAGACTTTAAGTACAGTTTAGCACAATCTTATACCAGCAACAATCTCTTTAAAAAAGCGATAGGAGTTTATGAGACTATTGAAGATAGGCTTGGAGTTTCTCAAGAGGTTTCTGTTGTTAAGGAGCGTTTGTATATTGCACTTGGCGATTTGAAGTCAGCGGTTAAAGAATTGCAAATATTAATAGATCATTTCCCTGCTAATTTGAGTTACAGAGGCATGCTTGCGGAGCTCTATCAAGCCAATAACATGACCGAGGAAGCCTTAAAGATTTATACGAATATTTTAATTGAAAACCCTTCGGATCCACTCTCTAACGTTGCTTTAGCTGAGCATTACCGTCTAAAAAACGATTTTAGCAAGGCATTTAAGTACCTAAATTATTGCTTTGACAATCCTAGTTTTAGTCGAGAAATTAAGTTTCAAATCTTACTCAGTTATTTTGAATTAGCGACCAGCGATTCATCTTACCTTGTATTGTTAGAACCCCTTTTAGATAAAGCGTTATTTTACCACCCTAAAGACCCAAGTTTTCATGCTTTAAGTGGCGATTTGTATTACCAAAGTAATCAAATGGATTTGGCTTATAAGTCTTATTTAAAAGCTCTTGATTTTGGTGCATCGGATTATTTTATATGGAATAGGTGTTTACTTATTGGCTTAGAGCTAAAGCTGTACAAGGAAGTTATTGACCTAGGAGATAAAGCAATACAATTGAACCCCATACAGCCTATGCTTTATCTTCTTACAGGATTAGCGTACTCAATAGACACACGATATGACAACGCAATTTTAGTACTTAACAAGGGCTTAAAGTATGTGGTAAACAACAAACCGCTGCGTGCTGAGTTTTACAGTTATTTAGGTGATGCTTATCATAGTTTAGCGCTCCATAAACTGTCTGACGAGAGTTATGAGATATCACTGACATTACAACCCGACAACCCTGTTGTATTAAATAATTACAGTTACTATTTATCCTTACGCGAGGTAAATCTTGAAAAAGCAGAACAGCTCTCTAAGGCTTGTAATGAATTAATACCAGACCAAGCCAATTATCAAGACACTTATGGTTGGATCCTTTATAAGTTAGGCATGCACAGTAAGTCTCTCGATTGGCTTCGAAATGCCTTGCTTAATTCTAACTCAGCGAGTTTTGTAATTATGGAGCATTATGCGGATGCCTTGTACCAGAATGGACTAAAAGAAGAAGCAGTTCAATTTTGGCGAAAAGCTATTTCTTTAGGAGGCGATTCACCTTTATTGCTTAAAAAAGCTAAAGACGAGGCCTTGTATGAATAAACTCCTACTGGCTTTTCTTTTATTACTGGGTGTATCGAGTTGTCGTTCATCTAAACTAACAGCGCCTATTTTTACCAAAGCCCCAAAACCTCAAGTGCTTATTAATTCTGTTAACAACGCTCAATTTGATTCTGAGCTCTTTAGTTGTAAAATATCAGGAAAATATAAGGGTGAGAATCAAACTTTTTCATTTAAGGGGTCTTTAAAAATTCATAAAGACAGCTTAATTTGGATCTCTATAAGTCCGGGTTTGGGTTTAGAATTGGGGCGTTTTTTGTTTGACGAAGACTCGCTTTATTTTATGAATCGTTTTGACAAAACCTACTTCAAAAGCAGTTATTCTGATTTAAGTGAAAAAACCCAAAGTCCCTTGAGTTTTTCTAGAATCCAAGCTCTTTTGTTGGGCAATTCGATGAGTAAATTTGAAGAAAGAAAGTACCATTCAGAAATTGAAAAACAAGCGTTTACAATTTCTTCTGTGAGTGAAAAACAGCTTAAAAAAATAAGCCGAAGTCGTCGTAAGCCGGATGAAACTTATTTTACAGCCACGGTTGATCCTTATACCTATAGAATTACTTCTCAAGGGCTGTCCAATCTAAAATTGAATCGATCCCTTTCCATCTTTTATGAGGACTTTGAAATTCACGATACTCATAATTTTGCAGAATCTATTGATTTTAGGATTCTTGCCAATGCGAGTTTAAGTTTAAACTTAGCTTATTCTAAAATTAACCTGACCAAAAAACTGAAGTTTCCTTTTAAAGTTCCAAAATCCTATGAAGTTATTTATTAGTATAGGTTTTGTTTTACTGTCCTTTTTAAGTTTAACAGCTCAAACTCGGGCAGAACTTCAAAACAGAAAGAAAAAACTCTTAGAAGAGATTGAACTCAGCAATACGCTTTTAGATCAAACTTTAAGTAACAAAAAAGTATCTCTTCATCAGTTAAAGGCCTTAAAGCAAAAAATTGCCATTCGTTCTCAACTCATAAGGACCATCCAATCAGAAGTCGGTTTGCTAAGAGAGGAAATTGATTTAAAAGCCCGCCAACAAATCATCTTAACGTCTGAATTGGATACGCTAAAATCTTCTTACGCTATCCTTATTCAGCATGCATACAAGAGCAGTCGTCACTTTAACAGAATATTATTCTTGCTTTCCTCCGAAAATTTTCAACAAGTTTACAAACGGCTTTTTTACATCCGTCAAATTTCTAATTACCGTGTTTTTCAAGCAGACGAGATTGCACAGAAGACATTGGCCTTAACCAAGTCAATTTTAGTACTCGAAAATCAAAAGAAGATTAAGCAAAATTTAATTTCTGACAAGCGTTTGGAAAACCAACTTTTAAATCAAGAGCAAGCACAAGAGTCCATTAGTTTGGCTAGTTTATCTGAAAAAGAAAAAGAACTGAGTAAGGTTTTAGATGTAAAGCGTCGAAAGCGCAAAAAGATACAGCAAGAAATTGAACGAATTATTGCGGAAGAACTTCGCAAGGTAACCGCATCTGGTTCTACTAACTTCACCTCTACCCCAGAAGCCTTAGCTTTGTCCGAAGGATTTGCTACTAACAAAGGAAAACTGCCCTGGCCAGTTGCTAAAGGGATGGTTATTTCGAAGTTTGGAAAGCAAAAACATCCTGTTTTGTCAGGTGTAGTTGTTGAGAATAATGGTGTTGAAATTGCAACTGAGTCCCACAGTTCTTGTAGGTCGGTTTTTAAAGGAAAAGTAAGCAGTGTACTCGCTATGCCCAATGGTGTTAAAGTCGTTATGATTCGTCATGGTGAATACATAAGTGTGTATGCAAATCTTAGTGAAGTTTATGTTCAGAAAGGTGAAGAGGTTAGTACAAAGACCCAAATTGGGTTGGTTTTTACCTCTAAACAAGAGGGAAGTACTGTAATTGATTTTCAGTTGTGGAAAGGTTCTCAAAAGATGAATCCTCAATCGTGGTTGATGAACAAATAGGCGTATTTCTACCTATTTTTCCATTTGTTCAATATAGGCCAAACATAAGTTTATGGTCGCTTCAATTCCTTTTTTATGGGTTCTTTCTACGCCATGAGAAGCGGAAACTCCCGGTCCAATTAAACCTACTCTAAAATCGTTTCCAGCTCTAAGCGCTGCGCTTCCATCAGATCCGTAAAATGGATATACATCAACTTGATGCGGTATTTTATTTTTCTCTGCTAACGTGACCAATTTTTTCCGAATTTCGTAATCGTACGGTCCGGTTGAGTCTTTTGCGCATATGGAACAGCTTGTTTCATGGCCTTTGCAATCGTTCCCAATTACACCCATATCAATAACAAGTAATTCTGTAATTGTAGTAGCGTAACCACAAGTGCCGCCATGCCCAACTTCTTCGTAGTTTGAAAAGAACAGTTCCACAGGTACATTTTTACCTTTTAATTTTCTAGCCAATTCGAACAATACAAAACAACCTGCTTTGTTGTCCATAAATCTCGATTTTATATACCCACTTTCAAGTTCTTGGTAGCGTGTGTCTAAGCAGATAATATCTCCTATACGAATGCCAATTTTTTTTAATTCTTCTTCAGAATTCACCTCTTCATCCAAACGGATGTGCATGTTTTCTATACTTCTTACCGTAGTTCCTAAATTTTTATTTGCATGCTTCGCTGGGTTGTTTAGCAAATAAGTGCCTGTATATTTTTTTCCCTCTAGTGTATAGATGGTTACATACTCTCCTTCTGCTTGATTTAAGGAAACGCTTCCAATAAGTGATGTAGACAGTGTGCCATTCGGGTTAAAACCCGTTACAATAGCTCCTAGGGTGTCTAGGTGGGCAGCAATCGCAAGTGTTGGCTTTGATCCTAAACTACATTTTACTGCATTTTTATTGGTTCGGCTTGGTTTCCATCCAAGATTTTGCAAAACATCGTAACAATAGTCCTCGGCTTTTTTTGTGTATCCAGAAGGTGAATCAATGGCTACCAATTCTTGAAGTTGCTTGTAAGAGGTCATTTAAAAGGTTGTTCTAAGTGTTAAAATAAAATTTCTTCCAGGTGCAGACAGACCAGAAGCAAACGTTTTGTAGTGATGGTCGAGAATGTTTTCTGCAGCCAATTGTAGTGTAAAGGTATCTGTAAATCGGTACATAAAACTCATGTTTACTGTGTACCAAGCAGGTGTTCCTTGGTATTTAATAACCCAATTATCAGATTCTTCTTGGTATTCCCATTCAATTGGCGACTCCTCTTCATTGTCTGTACCAGAAACTAAATCGTATTCGCTTATGGGTTTTTTGCCGTTATAAATAGTGTAGAGTGAAGCTCTCCACTTGTCAAAGTCTGCATACAAAGCTGTTTTACCAAAACTTGGTGGGATGTGTGTAAAAGGCAGTCCTGTATTTTTGTTTTTACCTTTAATAAGGGTGTAGTCTGTTTCTAAGGTATAGTTGCTTGCAATTCGAACAGAGGCACTCGCTGTTGCTCCAAAAATTTCAGCTTGTCCGGTGTTTCTATTTGTAGTTACGTCTGTAAAAGTTTCAGCTTGATTTATTACCACCCCCATTTCCGTTAAACTTGTTTCTACGCGCATAATGGCATCATTAAGCGCTGTATAATATGCATTTGTGTTAAGTAAAATACGGTTGTTTATGTTTTTAGTAATGTTAAGCTCTATGGTATTGGCATACTCTGGCGCCAGGTTAAAGTTTGGAACGGTAAGGTTATTTCCCTTGTAAAAAACCTTACTCACATCGTCTAAATTTGGTGCGTGAAATCCTGACGAAGCAATAGCGGCTATTTTCCATGAATCGTTGGGAAAGTATGCTAAGCTAAGGTTTGCCGTAAGGGCATCGTATTTATTGTTTATTTCGCTGTAAGGTAGAATAATTGTTGCCCTTGCGTTTTCTATGTATTTACCGTTGAGTTCGTTTTCTGTATACCGGACTCCGGTGTTTAATTTTAACTTCTCTGAAATGTTTTTTCTGTAGGTAAGATAGGCAGCCCAAGAACTCATACTGGACCCATTGTTGGGGTATCGAGATTGATCGTAGGGTTTCGAAACGTTGTCTGCATCAATTGTAAATGCTTTTGAGACGACCTCATTGCTGTAGTATTCGAATCCGTAGTGAATGTTATTTTTCCTAAAGTTTGCATTGATACTGTAAATGTCAACATTTTCGTGTTGGTCTATTCTTTCTTCTGCTCCAGTTTTTTGTACAAATCGAGTTTCAGTTACGTCTTGGTAAGCAAAAATGAGTTGCGCAGAGTCTAGTAATAAATTGTTCACAGAATAGTCAAATTGCATGGAATAAAAGCTTCGTTTTTGAGGGCCGTAATTCCAGGTTTCGTATTTTAAATCCTCGTAAATTGTATTCGATTGAATTGGGTCGTAACTAATTGATCCGTAGTCGTTAAGTTTATCAAACCGTGGAATGTTTGATGTAGTTGAGTATTGAAAATTACCTGTTAACATTAATTTATCACTCAGCCTAAGTATGGCTTTTTGCATAAAATCTGTTTGGTTATATCCAGTGTTCTTTTGTCTGTTTGGATCTTCATTTTCTTTTTGTTCACCCTCTTCTATGTAGTGGTAAACCTTACCCCAATCTTCGTATCCATGTGTGCGAATTTTACCCATTTTTAGGTCGTCGAAGTCGTTGGTTGATAAGGAGGTAAATACGGAGAAATCAGATGAGGTATAACTTAAATCGTAGTGCTTACTTATCCCTCTGTTAGCGGAGGCAAATCGGGTATTGTAATTTTGTTTAAAGCGCGGTTTTTTTGTAAACTTTGGTCTTTTGGTGTGTAGGTGAATAACTCCCCCTAGCCCATCGCTGCTGTATGCTGAGCTGCTGGGTCCAAATATTATTTCAACCTGTTCTAAACTTGCATTGTCAACCGAAATAATGTTTTGAAGGTGTCCACCTCTGTATATGGCATTGTTTAATCTTACCCCGTCTACAACTAATAAAATTCTATTTGCTTCAAACCCTCTTATTACTGGGCTTCCACCACCCATTTGGCTTTTTTGCACGTTTATACCGGCTCTTTTTTCAAGCAGATCTGCTGTTGTTTGCGTGTTTAATCGTGTAATTTCTTTTTCGTGTAATATTACCCTTCTGTCTGCTGTTGTTTTTAAATTTTCGTCTTCTATACGAGTTAGCAGAACAATTTCTCCAAGCGTTTCGGAGTTAAACAATAGAATTATGCTGTTATTTTGTTGCTCAAGTTTGCGTTTGGTGGTTACTATTGAAATGAAGCTGGGGTGGCTAATTTCAAACCTTTCTGTGTTGCCAAACGCACTTACATCAACCCAGCCAAATTTATTGGTAAACGCATGCTTTTTTTGATCTAGTGAAACGATGTGGGCTTCTCTTATCGGGCTTTCTAGCTCGTCTAGTACCTTTATTTCTTGCGCCAGAGCTTGCACGAAATTAAGGGATACTGCACAAATAAAAAGAAGGTACTTATTCATCGTCAAAAATTAACTGTAGTATGTGCTGCGAATTTAATTCTTTAAAATGAATCAAATGCAGTTTATAATAGTTCATCAAAGCGTGTACCAAATTTCTTTTTAATTGGTTTGAAAAGTGAAGAGTTTTAAGGTTTTCATAACTGCACTCCATTATTTTTGACCAAGCATTCATTTCCTGGTTTTTCAGGATATAATTGTGTTGTGGGTCATACGTTTCAAATGCCCCTTTTTGAAGATCAAAACTTACGGCATTTCCTTTATTACTCATAGGTGAAAAACCTAAGTATTTTGTCAATTTCATCATAAACGACAAATGAAAATGGGTGCAGGAATCTTTACTAAGATCCAGCCAATGTATCGACTGGTGAAGAAATTGAAACAACGCTTGGTTTTGTTCTTCTTCTTTAATACTATTTTGTATCAACTCTGCCATAAATAAAGCCACGGCTCGTTTTATCGGGTCGAATAACAAGTCACTAAACGGCTCGTTTATTTTTAAATCCAGCAGGTATCTTAGGTCCGATTTGCCAGATTTTTTATAGTCTATTTCAATAAGGTTTAGGGCTTGGAATTGTGCCATTCTTAGCTTTCCTTTTTTCCCCCTTATCCCTTTTACTATAAAAGACAACAAACCCTCTTGTTCTGTATAAATTTTTATAATTAAACTCGTTTCAGAGTAGTTTGTTTTGTTTAATACAATTGCTCGAGATCTGTGCATTTAGTCTCTTACGATAAGTAGTTTGCTTACATGATTTTCGTTTCCATCTTCATCAGAGCAAAAAATTAAGTAGACACCAGATCGGGCTTCTCTTCCGTTAGTCATGTTTCCATCCCAGTTTGCTTGCCCTCCAAGTGCTTTTGTTTTGTAAACCAAATTTCCGCTCACATCTGTAATCTTAACTTCGGCGTCTGTAAGTAAGCCCTTTATACTAATTGAACCTTGGTAGTTTGGTTTTACGGGATTTGGAAACACCAAAACATTTGAAAAGTTATTGCTCCCCTTTGTTGCACCAGCTCGGTATGAAATAAGCCCTTTATCTGTAGCAAAAAATACTTCTCCAGTTTCATCATTTACTTCAATGTCTACTACTTTATTAGAAAACAGTGGGCTATTTTCGGCTGTGAAATGAATCAGTTCTGCTGTTCCGTTTGCTGAGGTTAATATGGCGCCTGAGTTGTTTGTCGCAAACCATTTTCTGTTTGCCCCATCCACCTCAATGTCGTTAATGAGTAAACCGTCTAATAAGTAGGTATTGTAGCCATCTTTTGTAACAATAATGGTTGCGGCTTGTTCTCCTTCAAAAACATCAGACGGGTTGTAAAACACCGACACGCCATCGTCCGTTCCAATCCAAATTTCTCCGTCTAAATCTTCTGCCATTGCAAATACCCTGTCAGAGTTTAAATTCCCATTATTTTCTCCGTTACTTATTTTTTTTGTTTTGTTTCCGGTTCGCATTTCATCAAATACAATGAGCCCATTGTTTTTTAATTGTATCCATTTTTGATTGTTTCTATCGATGATTAACTTTGCCAAATTTTGATTTTCTGTAACCGTATTTCCAAGTGAGAATGATTCCCATTCTCCGTTTGTGTATTGAACAGAGAGCGGTTCGAGCGTTTGAGCGTTTGTACACCACAAGTTCCCATCTGTATCGAATTTCATTGCGCCAATATTTATCCAATCATCGTGCGGATGTCTTTTTTGTAGGCTGCTGTTTTCTTCGGTGTACAGTTCGCTTAATTGCTTGTCTTCTAATTTAGCCAAACCACTTTGCCAACTTGCAACGTATGTTATGTTTCCTCTTTTTAAGACATCTACCGGATCAAGTATGTTGTTGCTTTCCAGCACGTTGGTTTGCGTCCAGATATCGGTTTTAAGGATCGACAACTCATTTTTAGACCAGGTTGGATCCCAGTTTTCACTTTTGGAACCATGTGTTAACCATATTTCATTTCCAAAGTTGGCTATTTTAGCTACGTTTGATTTGTTTGGTCCGGCAGGCATTACTTGTTTGGAAATACCGTTTTTATGGTTTAACAGACTGTTGAACTTATCTGCTACCCAAAATTCGTTGTCTGTATACAAACAGGCTCTAAATTCTAACTGAGGGAAGTTGAACGCATTGCTTGAGACGTAGCTTTTTTGCTCTAAATTTTGATCGTACACATTTGCACCATATTTGGAGGTTACGGTTAAATAACCGCCATGAGATTTTAACGATACATTGGAATAGGGATACCGGAATAATTCCCAATTTGAGCCATCAAAAATATACAAGCTGTCGGTATTGTATTCCGCGCCCTGAATGTTTGCAAAAAGTTTGTCGTTAAACGTTTCTAGTAAACTAAATTTCGCATTTGGTCTAAAGTTTACCTTTTCCCAGGCTTGATAATCTGAAAGATTAGGTTGGCTAAGTATGGCTGAAAACAAACCATTCTCTGTAGCAGCAAAAATAGTGTTGTTGGCAATGCTTGTTGCCATAATGTTTAAATAAGCTCCTTCTAAGCCAATAAAGTAGGTTTCTTTTACTTCTTTTTTGTCTAAATCGAGCACCACAATTCCAAAGCCAGTGGATAAATAAGCCACATTATCCTCTATATTAATTGAGTTTATTTTTTTGTTTGCTATAATGGAAGCTCTTTTAATGTCTGCCAAATTTTCTATTTTACCAGCTTCTATTAGGTCTACATTTCCATTTTCGTACCCTATAATCAGTACGTTTTGATTTCCTGCTATAGCACTTACATTAATATCAGAAAGCCCTGTAAGGGTGTTTAAACGCGCTATGCTTTGGTCTCTTTTGTCGAATACAAACAATGCCTTGTCTGTGCTGGTGTATATTTTTGATCCTTGGGCACACACATCAAAAGTTTCGAAGTAAGACAGGTGGTCTCTCCAATCGCCTACCTTTAGTGATTGCGCCTGTATTTGAGTTGCCAATAGCAGTAATCCGGTAATCAGTATTTTTTTCATAAAACAAAAATAAAACATATATGTAACGGATAGACCTTAAAAATAATATATTTGCCAAATATGGCTCCGTAGTTCAACTGGATAGAATATCAGATTTCGGCTCTGACGGTTGGGGGTTCGAATCCCTCCGGGGTCACCCAAGCGGAAAATTGGTTATTTTTAACCGATTTTCCGTTTTTTGT